>ENA-OQAB01000118-OQAB01000118.1-human-gut-metagenome-genome-assembly--contig:-NODE-118-length-44031-cov-26.861539_pt1 | contig 44031 bp, 34 predicted proteins | sample MGYA00242490_ERZ504517 | MGnify/ENA primary metagenome ERZ504517 (study PRJEB26092, sample SAMD00036298) | human gut metagenome | host: Homo sapiens | study: EMG produced TPA metagenomics assembly of...
CCGTCAGGGGAGACCACGTCGGTCTGCTTGGAGTTGAGATCAGCGCCCATGTCCTCCAGCAGCTGCTGCATGGTAGCCACGTCAGCGGCCACTTCGTCGGTCTTGCCGGCTTCTTCAACTGCCTGTGCAGCTTGATCGCTCTCAGATGCTTCGCCTTCGTTCAACGGCATGATGTCATCATCGCTCGGCTTGGTGGTTTCCTGAGATTCGGACTCGGAAGGCTTGGAGGCTTCCTGAGAGTCCGTGTCTGTAGTGCCGGAAGTGCCGTTCTGGTCATTCTTCTTCAGAGAGTCGAAGAAGATCTTGATGTATTCGATCTGCTTCTTCCACTCTTCCGGAGTACGCTTCAGAATGTCGCCGTTGGCGAACTGGGTTGCCGGGTATGCAAGATCACTGATGTCGAAGGTGCCGACGTACAGCTTGCCGTTGTAGGACTGCATACGCCACACATACTGGTTCAGGTGACGGCTCTGCTCGTCGCTGTCGCCCAAGCCGGACAGCATGGTATTGCCATCGATGGTGCCTTTGGAATCGCCGAAGTACTTGTTGTTGGCTTCGCCGGCGAGCATTTCGAAGTTTTCGTTGCCGTCTTCGTCAACGTCCATACGCCACAGGTTGACCGGGCTCTCCAGATCCTTGTACAGGTCGGAGAAATCCATCTGCATGGCCTTCTCCAAAGCGTTCATCGGATCGTTGTAGCCGCCGATGTACAGGTGGCCCTTGTATACCACCATGTTGGCTGCGCCGGAACGACTCGCTCCGAAACCCCACTCGTACTTGGCGCCGTCTGCCGGATCGCCGACCAGCGGCTGGAAGGTCCACTTGCCGGTTTCCTTATCTTGCGTGCCGCGCACGAGTGCGAAGGATTGCTTGTTGTTCTTCGCGGTTCCAGTCACCATAGTGACATAGAGATTGCCCTTGAAGCCGACCATATCCCACACACATCCACCGAACACTCCATCAGTTACAGCGCATGCCGGATAGTTGTACAGGCCCTCGGTCTGGGTAGCGATAGTGGCGAAAGAATCCTGGCCTGCTGACGGGTTGGAAGAAGCCACAATAGTGGCACCGTTATCGGTGATCATGCTGGCGATAAGCTGATTGTTGACCACGGTCAAACCACGGATACCAGCAGTGTAGCCCTTCTTCAGACCAGTGGTCATGGCAGCGGAACGATACACGATTTCAGTGGCATCACCACTGTTCGGATCAACTTCCAGCAGGTACGGCTGACCCTTTGCGGCGGCAGCAAAGTACAGCTTGTCATGGAATTCAACGGCTGCACGATAGCCGTTGACCGCATGCTCTCCGCCAATCGCATTGACGATGATCTTCACTTCACCGGTCTTGACGTTGATCTTGAGCAGCAAGCTGTGGTTCTCGCCATTGTCGAGGAACAGCTCGCCGTTGAACGCAACATCCAAAGCGGCCTTGATGCTGGCATACTTGGCGCCCATGGTGTTAGCCATGTATTTCAGCGTGGAACCCATTGCGGAATAGCAGGTGCCCACATACATCCAGTCGCCGTAGCCGGCCGAAGCCCATGAATAGTTCTGACCACGCTCGGGCAAACCCTGCGTGAGATCATCAATGGATTCACCGTTCAAAACGTTTACGATACCGTCGTCTTCGCCCAGCCCTGCTTTGGGATGCGAAATCTTGGTGGCCGTATAGCCGGCACCAAGTACGGCGGTATTCGAGGATTCGTCAGCATTGGCGCTGCCCGCTACCGGCAGCAACATGGCGCAAGTCGCAAGCGTTGCGATTGCAGCATTAATCACTTTATGGTAGTTGACCATATTTTCCTTAATCTCATATTCTCCGAAAAGATATCCCATCGTATGGCATATCCAATGAAAAAATACCAAAAAGGGTTGACCTGGGGTGCTATACGAAAAACATCGGGAACAAAATCCACCAAATAGTATTGCGTTAACTAGTATTTGCATGACTTTGAGGATTTGCACATGCGAAATCAGGCTTTAGAAGCGCGTGCGACAAGCCGCTTCTGCACGTAAAGTCCAATGGACATTGTGCAATGGCGGAATCAGATCGTTAACCGTCAACATGCATAACGAAATCAGCGGCGTAGCCAATGAAACAATGTGAAAATGTTTGACAAGTGCGAAAAAACAGGAATACGAAACCCGCAAATCCCAGAATATCGGACGCAAAAATATCGTATCCAAACGTGTCGAGAGTACTGGGGTGGCCAGTCAATGCAACGACTACATCGGGAATCCCATCGCGCACGATATTCAACAGAAGAAAAGCGATGAGCGTGGTGCAGCCTCGTTTTACAATCTTGCGAGGGTTGGCGTCGGAGAAGACCAGATTCGACCCGAGACTGATCATGAACACGGATGGTCCAAGAATGCACAGATACAGAAACACTTGCCCCAGTAGCTGATTTCACCTTGGAAGAAATTACCGTCAAGCACTTCGTAGAGATGCGCCGAGGGAAGACCGAGAGGGGCGGAACGCGCAAGATCGAAGCTGCCGTAGTTATTTTGTCTGCTCTCTCATGATTACGTTATGCTCACTCCAGTGCCCGAACACTCCCTCCATACCCGAAAAGGAGGAACATGCGATCCGCCAAATGGGCTTCCGTCGACAACGAATGCCAGAGAAAGCCCGTATCGCCTACCTTAATCAGCAAGCAGAATCGGCGTGGTTCTACCTTAAAGCCACTGGCGTCATGCTTCGAGTGTGGTGTTTGCGGGCTGTGTTTTCTCTGTGCATATGAAACGTGCCACCAGGCGGTCGGATGACGCTTGCGGAGGGATGTCTTGTGCACAAAAATGTGTCGTACGAGCGCTTAAGCTTGGTTATCCCGCTTACGTATGGTAGATTCCGTGCTTTATCCTGAGACATCTCGCTTATATATGGCAGGTCAGGTTGTCATGACAGCTGTTCTCATACCCCCTAAGTACGCTTTTCCGAGGTGTATCTGCCATACATAAGCGAGATAGGGATAAAAGGGGGTATCGATGTCCGAGAGAACGCGTCTTCATTATCCAACGGTGTATGTGGTTCATACGGAAGATAAGAACAGGTATAAAAGCGTTCCTGACTATACGGTATACGTGGGGGAGACGAAGGTCGCCGCGGCGCGCGACCACGTCGAGAACGGTCTGACCAAGGCGGAGGTCATGGCGAAGTACGCGATCGCGAGCATCGCGCCGTTGGAACGCTGGTGCCGCGAGTACCGGGCGGGAGGTCCGGAGGCGCTCGGGCCGAAGCCCAAGGGCAGGCCCAGAGGCTCGAAATCCAAACCGAAGCCCGAACCCACGCGCGAGCAGGAGCTCGCCGAACAGGTCGCCTATCTGAAGGCGAAGGTCGCGTACCTGGAAAAACTCCGGGCCCTGCGGGCGCAGAAGTCACGAGACGCGAGAGAAGCGCCGTCGTCCGACTGCTCGCAGGGCGGGGACACCGGCTCGACCACCTCCTCGAGATAGCCGGGCTGCCGCGATCCACGTACTACCATCACCTGTCGCGCCCGGCGCACGTGTCCAGGCCGGACGTGGAGCCGATGGTACGGGAGATATGGGAGCGCACGCCGAACGGATGCGGCCACCGGCAGGTGCGCATGTGCCTGGTCCACGAGTTCGGACGGAAGGTGTCGGCCAAGAGCGTGCCCGGGGTCATGCGGCGCATGGGACTGAGATGCGCCATCCGCTCCAGGAACCCGTGGAGGAGGTACAGCTCGTACAGGGGCGAGACGGGCGATCACGTGCATAACCTGCTCAAACGCGACTTCGACTCGGCCCGTCCGTTCTCCAAGCTCGGCACCGACGTCACCGAGTTCAAGGTCGCCGGCTCCAAGGCGTACCTCGCTCCCGTGTACGACATGGCCAGCAAGGAGATCGTCGCCCGGGACGTGAGCCGCAGTCCGGACCTCGGGCAGCAGAGGCGCCTGCTCGCCATGCTCGCGGAGCGCCTGCCCGCCGGCGCGGAGCCCATCCTGCACTCGGACATGGGATGGCAGTACCAGCACCAATGGTGGAGGGACGAGCTCGAACGCCTCGGCATCCGCCAGTCCATGAGCCGCAAGGGCAACTGCCTGGACAACGCCGCCACCGAGCAGGTCTTCGGCCACTTGAAGGACGAGTTCTACCGAGGCCGGGAGTTCGACTCGTACGAACAGTTCAAACGCGAACTGGACGCCTACATCATCCATTGGAACACCAGACGGCGCCAGATACGACTCGAGGGACACACTCCGGAGGAGTTCCGGAGCATGTCCCTCGCGGTCTAGGGTTGTATCCTAATTAACAACGTCCAACAAACGGGGCGCAATTCAGTCTCGTGGAGGCGTGCGTCGTCTCTTTTTGGAGGCGTTTGGGTTTTTCTGGTGGTGGCCTTGATAGATCGGCGTGTGCCTTTGGAATAATGATATGGAGGTTTCATCTCACTCGACGTCCGGCTGGGTTGCATTCGCGGGGGATCGGCGCTGTTCTGTAACAGCGAAATAAGCTGGACTTCGTTCGGTTCGCTGAGGCCATCCCGTGGATGCGGGGTGGCCTCAGTGCTTTCATCGCCGGATTGGGGGAGGTCGAATTCATGTCGTTGCGCAAGCCCTACAGGAGTGTGGACGAACAGCTGCGCATTTTGCGCTCCCGTGGCATGGCTGTCGATGCCGGTGCGGGTCATGTGCTCAGGCGCGAGGGCTATTATCCGATCGTCAATGGCTACAAGGATTTGTTCCTCGACTGAAAGGCATGCCTGACCGCTGGTGATGACCGGTACGGGACGGGCGCGCGTTTCGATGATCTGTACGCCCTGTTCCTGTTCGACCGTGAGTTGCGTGAACTGTTGTTTTCCGCCATCACACGGGCGGAGGCCGCGCTCAAGGCAGTATGCGCGCATGAGTTCACCAGGCTGCACCCCGACGTGGTCAACCCGTATCTCAATCCCGACTATTATGATTCCAGGCGCCGTCCGAGCGCCGTGGCGTTGATCGACAAGGTCTTCAAGCGGATACTTGAGTTGGACGGCAACCCGCGTAACAGGGGCGACTATGGCGGCAAGGCGTATATCCGCCATTGCATGGAAGACCACAACGGCCAGGTCCCGTTGTGGGTGCTGGCCAACGATCTTTCTTTCGGCCAGACGGTATGGTTCTTCCAAGTCCGGTCCCCGGCCGTCCGATTGGCGGTCGCCGAAAGTTTCACCGGTTTGTATGCGGACACGCACGACGGGCCGCGGCGCATCACCATCAAGCGGTTGGACAGCATCTTCAACAGACTGGTGTTCTACCGCAACCTGTGCGCGCATGACGAGCGCTGCTATTGTGCCCGGTACGATGGGCGCGCTAACGAGAACGTGTACCAGGCCATCGGTGATCTTGGCTATTTGCTTGACAAGGACGATTACTTGGAATTGTTCGGTCGCTTCTCCGCATTGGTCGCACGGGCGACCTCCGCCATGCCATCGCGGAGACAAGCGATCCTGTCTGCTATGGGCGTGCGCGAACGGGAACTGGCCGACAGGGCGGAAATCATACTGCGCAGCTGACCGTTCCTGCCATTGGGACGGTGGCGTCGCAGGCGGCTTTGGACTATGAGCCAGCTGATCTGGGCTGTCTGCAATAGGCCTGTGGGATTCGGGATGGATTTGGGATGTCATTGGCGGCTGGGACGGTTGTATGGGCCGCGTATCGTTCTGTCTATTGTCCGCCATGGAGACGTGCTGCCGGGCGAATGCTTCTGGGCACCACCCAGGCGGAACATCATGAAACCACAGGGGGTATTGCACTTTTCCGTGCCGGTCGGCGAAGACGCTGAGCGCCGGCAGGGTGGTGGAACGTTCCCGGATTATTTTCGGGTGTCTGGAGGTGCCTCGTGGAAAACGAGGGTGATAGTCAGGTTTCCCAAAAAATGAAAACCTTGGAACAAAGCCAAAAACGACCACACGCGATTATCGTCAGAGGTGCGCATGATAGCTATAGTCATGATTTTCATGCTTATGCCCCTGTGAGGCCTGCTCGGTCGTGAGGACTATTCTCGGAGAGACGTGATGTCCGGGGTGGTTATTTCCAGTTAAACGTGTAGCTCTGGTCCGATTGTTCCTCGCCGTGGGTGGTGACGGTCGGGATGTTGCCGTGCCAGGTTACGGTGAAGTTGTCCGAGTCCAATGATTTGCCGTCGTTGTGCAGGTCCGTCTTGATTTCTGTGACGTTCTCGGCTCCGATGACGTTGGAATCGGTGTCCCAGGAGACTTTGATCGTGATGGTGCTTGGGCCGAAGAACATGGGCGAGCCTAGTTCGCCGATGGCCACTTCGCAGGTGCCGTCAGAGGATGTCGTGTTCACGATGCTGTGGGGCATGTCTATTTGCGTCCATATGAGGGTACAGCCGCCGGCCCAGACCAGTGCGAGTACAAGGACGATATGCTCGATAATGCGCGCCGCTTTATGCTGTTTTGGTAATGTTCCTGTCATCAATGCCCCTGCAATCGTGCCGCGCCTCTTTTGTCTTTGAAGTAGTTTATCGATGTTCTGGATGGTTCGAGGTTATACGGTGTTGTGAGATTACCATACCTGACATGGCAGTGGGATTGTTCCTTCTTGTCTAGGCGCCACTAAACAAGATATCGCCAAACGGCTCGGACCGAGCGAGACCACTGTGCGCCCCTGCATATCCGAGTTTTTCACGGCGCTCGGGTACACGAACCGTGGCGAGCTGACCATCACCGCCATTAAAGCCGGATACTGATTGGTTTCTGACTTGAATTTCGGTGCATGGTAGAGTGTCCTTGCCGTGAATCCCATCATCTCCCATCGAGTCGGGGAAATGCGGAGCAAAAACAGGTTATATCATAGATTGAGTTGTTGAACTCAACAAGTAAGCGCACCACGTAGCAGTGTTTTCGCATACAAGAATCGGATCCGAACACAATTATTCAGACCCGATTCTTGCATATAGGAGCATGAAAGCGTCGGTTTAGCGCTCGTGATGGTCGATGTGGTCGGACGCCACGTCGCCGATGGTCTGCACGATCTGTACGAGGATGACGCACAGAATCACGGCCACGGTCATCACGTCATACTGGTAACGCTGGTAGCCGTAGCGGATGGCGATATCGCCCAAACCGCCTGCGCCGACGGTGCCGGCCATGGCGGAGAAGCCGAACAGGGTGATGAACGTCAGTGCTGCGCCGCGCACCAGCGACGGCAGGCTTTCGAACAGCAGCACTTTGAACACGATCTGCAGATTGCTGGCACCGAAGCTTTGCGCGGCCTCCACCAGACTTCCGTCCACTTCGGCGAGCGACTGCTCCACCACGCGTGCCACGAACGGCGCCGCGGTGATGACCAGCGGCACGATGGCTCCCGGCACGCCGAGCGAAGTGCCGACAATCAGTCGGGTCAACGGGATGATGGCCACCAGAAGAATGATGAATGGTACGGAACGCACGATGTTCACGATCCAGCCGAGCACGGTGTTGAGTGTCGCATTCGGGCGGATGCCCTTCTTTGCTGAGGTGATGAGCAGTACGCCCACAGGTAGGCCGATCACATACGCGAGTAGCGTCGCTACCGCGGTCATGATGATCGTGTCACGTACTCCCTCGACCAGCAGTTCGCCATAATCGGCGATGAATTGCGAGATAATCTGTCCCATTTCACTTCACCTCTTCCTTGGTCGGCGCGTCCGTCTGCTCATCGGACGAAGCGGAATCATGCTTATGGCGATGGTTCTCCACTTTCGCATCGGTGATCAGTGTTTTCAGAATGTCGCTTTGCGGATTGGAGAACAATTCCTCCGTATCGCCCATCTCCACGATGCGTCCGCCATCAATCATGGCCACACGGTCGCAGATGTTGCGTGCCACGGACAACGAATGCGTGATGATGACCAGCGTCACGTTGAGCTCGCGGTTGATGCGGCGCAGCAGGTCAAGGATCTGCGCAGTCGTGGTGGAGTCGAGTGCGCTGGTGGCCTCGTCGCACAGCATGATGGACGGATTGTTGGCCAACGCGCGTGCGATGGCCACGCGCTGCTGCTGGCCGCCGGACAGCTGGCTCGGATAGCGGTCGGCCAGATCGGCCAATCCAACCAGGTCAAGCAGATAGCGGGCACGCTCCTCGCGCTTGTTTTTCGGCGTATGGTTGAGCTCCAGTGGGAACGTGACGTTGCGCAGCACGGTGCGCTGCTGGAACAGGCTGAAATTCTGGAAGATCATGCCGATTCCGGCACGCACGTCCGCCAGCTCCTTGCCTTTCGCGTCGGTGATGTCCTCACCATCGACGCGCACTTTGCCGGAAGTGGGACGTTCCAGCAGATTGATGCAGCGCACCAACGTGGACTTGCCCGCGCCGGAGGAGCCGAGGATGCCGAAGACTTCACCCGAATCGATGGTCAGGTTGATGTCGTGCAGCACCTCATGCGCTTCGGCGCCACTGCCATAGCTTTTGTGCAGATGGTCGATCTGAATCGTCATAATGTCCTGTTCCTATTGATGTTCCATAACAAGAATGCCGCAGGGTAGTATACCTGCGGCATTGAATTCTTGCAGCCGAAGCGGGTCTTAGAAGACCGGCACCACAGCGCCCTTGTAGTTCTTGTTGATGTAGTCGCGCACCTCGTCGGACTTCAAAGCCTTCTTGAGCTCCTTGGTCTTGGCGGTGTTCTCGTTGCCTTCCTTCACCACGAGGATGTTCTGGTAGGTTTTCGCGGCCAGGCCGTCGGCCTTTTCGGTGACCAGTGTGTCCTTGGTCGGGTCGAAGCCGGCTTGAATGGCGTAGTTTCCGTTCAGTGCCGCGATGTCGACATCCTTGATGACGGTCGGAACCACGGCGGCCTCAAGCTCCTTGAACTTCAGGTTCTTCGGATTGGAGGTGACGTCCTTCGGAGTGGCGTTGATGTCCTTCGGATTCTTCAGCTTGATCAGACCGGCATCCTGCAGCAGCAGAAGCGCACGGGCCTCGTTGGTGGCGTCGTTCGGCACGGCCACGGTGGCGCCATCCTGCAGATTCTGCAAATCCTTGGTCTTGCCAGGGTATAGGCCGAATGGCTCGAAGTGGATACCCTCCACGGACACCAGATGCGTGCCCTTCTCCTTGTTGAAGTTGTCGAGGTACGGCTTGTGCTGGAAGTAGTTGGCGTCCACTTCACCATCCTCGGTGGCGGTGTTCGGCTGAACGTAATCGGTGAACTCCTTGACTTCGAGCTTATAACCATCTTTCTCGACGAGCGGCTTGACGGCCTTGTTTAGGATTTCCGCGTGCGGGGTCGGGGAGGCCGCCACGGTGATGGTCTTGTCATCCTCCTTGGAGGCGGAGCCGTTGGAGCCAGAGTCGCCGCAGCCGGCCAGACCGAAGGTCGCGAGCGTGGTGACGGCGAGCAGCGCGCCGAGAAGCTTCTTGTTACGCATGGTTGAGTTCCTCTCTCAATTCGTTATACGGGCCGCCCGTTTGCCACGCGGCGGACCCAACGATTGACCAATATAGAGGAACCATCGACGGCAACACGGCGTTCACTTATTGAAAATACTTATAAAGGGCATGAAAAACGCAGAAATTCGCGAAAACCGTCTTATAAAATCGCAAGAAAACTCTTAAAAACCTTTTCTACAGAATTTCAAAATGATGCAACGCATTCGAGATTCCGGCATCGTCGACACTGTCGGTGACGTAATCGGCTACGGTCTTCGGTTCGTCAGTGGCGTTGCCCATAGCCACGCCTATGCCGGCGAAACGTAGCATATCCACGTCGTTGCCGCCATCGCCGAACGCGATCGCATTGTCCCTCGACCAACCAAAATGCTCAAGCACGACCTGCATGCCGACCGCCTTGCCGCCATCCGCAGGAATCAGGTCGGTGAAGTCGGGATGCCACCGCACACCGCGCACGTTGCCGCACATGCCGGCGATTTCCGCTTCCGTTGCCTTATCCACATATGGGCTGATCTGGAATGTGCGATGGTTTCCTATACGTTGCTGCGGATTGCATATGTCGATTTTCGGCGCGGTTTTGCCAAGGCTGTTCCACGTACGTTCCAAAGAGGCGTTGATGCGATTGAAATACCCGTAGTTGCTTTCCGCGTAATTGGCGACGACATCGGTATGCGATTGCAGCCAGTCGGTGATGATCTCCACATCGTGCAGATCGATTGGATGACGGTAATCGAGGCCGTCGCGTGTTGTGCAGAACTGGCCGTTAAGGCCAACAATGCCATCAAATTCGACGGGAATGGTGTCAAGCACCACACCCATATAGGAGGGTGCGCGCCCCGAACAGATGAACACCTTCACGTCTTTTTTCTGCAACGCATGCAATGCGTCGATGGTGGATCGCGGCACCACATGCGTGACGAAACTCGTCAAAGTGCCGTCGATATCGAAAAACGCAGCCTTGATGTCCGATGACATGCCGATCTCCCCGTGAATCCGTTCAAAACGTCATCCAGCTTACGGGGAAAAACTGCGGAAAACGCCATTGTCGGCACGAAAAACGAACACGAAAATAGGAAAAACGTCCGGTTGCGCCTACAATCGTCAACCATGAGCGAACATATTGAGATCACGCCGGAGATCATCGAGATCCGTCATTATCTGCACGCACATCCCGAGCGCAGTTTCAAGGAATACGAGACAAGTGCCTATATCGAGAAACTGCTACGCGCGCACGACATCGAAGTGCTCAACAACCCGCTTGAAACCGGCGTGGTCGGCCTGATCCGCGGCGAGCAACCAGGCCCGCGCATCGCATTGCGCGCCGATATCGACGGTCTGCCCATCCAAGAGGATACTGGCCTGCCGTTCTCGTCCGTCAACGACGGTGTGATGCACGGTTGCGGCCACGACCTGCACATGTCTTACATGCTCGGAGCCGCATTCTGGCTCGCAAAACGCCGCAAGCGCATCAAAGGCTCCATTAAACTGCTGTTCCAGCCTGCCGAGGAGCTCGGTCTCGGCGCGAAAGCTATGGTCGATGCGGGGTTGCTCGCCGACGTATCCGCCGCCATCGGCGCCCACAACAATCCGAATTATGCGCCCGGACAGATCGCCGTAGGCCCCGACCCGATGATGGCCGGCTGCGTGAAATTCCACGTTACTCTGCATGCCGCCGGCTCACATGCCGGATATCCACACAAGGGCACTGGTCCTATCGAGGCGCTCGCCACAATGATTCTCGCCTTGCAGACCATCGTCAGCCGCAATGTCTCACCATTCCATCCGCTCGTGCTGTCCATCACCGAACTGCACGGCGGCCACGTGTGGAATGTCGTGCCGGACAAGGCCAGCTTCCAAGGAACCGTACGCTACTTCCATAAGTCCGACGGCGAACTGGTCGAGAAACGCTTCAAGCAGCAGGTCCAATCCATCGCCGCGGGCTACGGCATTACCACAGACATCGACTGGGATGACTTTCAGAATCCGCTCGTCTCCGACATGGAACTATCCAAAATCGTCGCTGACAACGTGCGCGACTATGCGCAGCTCGAGCCAATCCATCCTTCGATGGCGGGGGAGGATTTCTGCGATTTCATGCCCGTCACCATGCCGGTGTTCGCCTTCATCGGTTCCAATGGCGAGAAAGGCTGCCCCGATTGGCATAGCCCGCATTTCGTCGGTCTGGATGAATCACTGCAGGCCGGCGTGGAATTCTACGCCAACGCGGCGCTGACGGTGCTCAACGAACTTTCGTGACACGCGTGCGGTCCGCTTTCAATTCGCGATCGTAAGAAAATAAAACGTTCAACAAATCAACGGTAGGTTAGGCAGCTATGACAGACATTCGCTTCGCACTCGCTCAAATCGACACCTGCGTCGGAGACCTTGATTCCAACGCCGGTAAGATCATGCGATACGTCCGCCGCGCCGCGCAACAGGGCGCGCAAGTCGTCGTATTCCCGGAAATGACATTGACCGGATATCCCATCGAAGACCTCGCCCTGCGGGCCACCTTCCGCAAAGCCGCGTGGAACAAAGCCAACTGGCTTGCCACCGAACTGGCTGCCGATGGGCTTGGCGACCTGTTTGTGGTGGTTGGCACGGTCGGCACTGATCGTGAAACGTCTAAGCCGCGTAATCGACTTGTTGTATTGCATGATGGCGTGGTTTGGGCCGGCTATGACAAGCACTTCCTGCCCAACTACGGTGTGTTTGACGAATTCCGCATTTTCAGTCCTGGCAATAAGTCCATGGTGCTTGATGTGAATGGCGCACGTATTGGTGTGGCTATTTGCGAGGATATCTGGCAGGATGGCGGTCCTGTGGCAGAACTTGCCGAGCAGCATATTGATTTGCTGCTTACCATGAACGGTTCTCCGTATGAGGAGGGTAAGACTGATACTCGACTCGATCTTGCGGTACGCCGTGCGGCTGAAGTGAACGCGCCGATGATCTACCTCAATCAGGTGGGTGGTCAGGACGATCTGGTGTTTGACGGTGGCAGTTTCGTGGTTGATGCTGACGGTACACTGCTGGAACGTTCGCCGATGTTCATGGAGGATCTGAGCTTCTTCGACCTCGACATCACTGCCGAACGCCAGAAAGCTGGATCTATCGCAGCCAAGCCTGATCCGGATGAGGAAGTGTATACCGCTTGTGTGCTGGGCTTGAAGGATTACATGGCCAAGAACCATTTCAAGGGCGTGTGCTTGGGCTTGTCTGGAGGTATTGACTCCGCATTGGTGGCTGCCATGGCTGCTGATGCCGTGGGAGGAGCCAACGTGCATGGCATTTCCATGCCGAGCATGTACTCGTCTGACGGTTCGAAGGATGATGCCGCCGATCTGGCGAAGAATATTGGAGCGCACTACGACATTCAGCCCATCGAACCGCTGTTCGTCTCCTTCCAGAAGCAGCTCGATCTTGAAGGTGTGGCCGCTGAGAACCTGCAGGCGCGTATTCGCGGTGTGATTGTCATGGCATATTCGAATTCCAAGGGGCTTCTGGCTGTCGCCACGGGCAACAAGTCGGAGCTTGCCTGCGGCTATTCCACGATTTACGGCGATGCGGTCGGCGGATACGCTCCGATCAAGGATCTGCTCAAGACCCGTGTGTGGGAGATCTCCCGCTGGCGCAACAAGGCTGCCGCCGAAGGCATGGGCATTGGCGGACTGCATATCGTGGGCAACGAGCAGGGGTCTGCGGGAACGCCGTTGCCGGACGGCGTGATGATTCCCGTCAATTCGATTGAAAAGGCTCCATCCGCCGAACTTCGCCCGGGGCAGAAAGACTCCGATTCGCTGCCGGAATATGAGCTGCTCGATCAGGTGTTGGCAATGTACATTGAACATGCGCATGGTCGCGAGGATCTTCTGGCCGACGGCTTCGATGAGACCACCGTCGACACGGTCATGCGACTGGTCGATCGCGCCGAGTGGAAGCGACGTCAGTACCCGCTTGGTCCGAAAGTGACGGCATTGGCGTTCGGTCGTGACCGCCGCTTGCCGATCACCAACGCGTTCCGCGAATAAAACAGCGACGAACTATTGTTTCGTTACACGCTTCGTAAGGAGTGATATGGAAAAGCAATGGTATTTCAATACGGTCACCGAACAGCCTGAACTGGGTATGATCTCACCGGCGAGCCATCGTATGGGACCATACAAAACCAGGGAAGACGCGCTCGATGCATGGAAGATCGTGCAGGAACGCAACATCAAATGGGAAGAACAGGATCGCGAATGGAAACGCTGGTCTTCCGATGAAAAGTAGTTGATGCGATATAAGAAATCGCGGTGTCCGGATTACGGCACCGCGATTTTTCATACTTCGCAAGTGTGACATATGTCACTTTTATTTCCTCGTAAACTCAGGTTCTATACAGATTTATGCAGCTAGAATCGATAACTAGCGACGACGTAACGATGCGTCGCCAAACCAACACCCAGAAGGAGTGGAAATGGCAGCAGTTGATGCGACGGCAGTCTCCCCGGAAGAGCTTCAGGCTAAGGCTTGGGAAGGCTTCGCTGAGGGCAACTGGCAGAAGGACATTGATGTCCGTGACTTTATTCAGAAGAACTATACGCCTTATGAGGGCGACGAGTCCTTCCTGGCTGACGCCACCGAGAAGACCAAGCACCTGTGGCAGTACCTCGATGACAACTATCTGGCCGTGGAGCGCAAGCAGCGCGTCTACGACGTCGACACCCACACACCGGCTGGCATCGACGCATTCGGCGCCGGTTACATCGACTCTCCGGAAGTCGACAATGTGGTTGTCGGTCTGCAGACCGACGTTCCTTGCAAGCGCGCCATGATGCCGAACGGCGGTTGGCGTATGGTCGAGCAGGCCATCAAGGAAGCCGGCAAGGAGCCGGATCCGGAAATCAAGAAGATTTTCACCAAGTACCGCAAGACCCACAATGACGGCGTCTTCGGCGTGTACACCAAGCAGATCAAGGTTGCCCGCCACAACAAGATCCTCACCGGCCTGCCGGATGCCTACGGCCGTGGCCGCATCATCGGCGATTACCGTCGTGTGGCACTGTATGGTGTGAACACCCTGATCAAGTTCAAGCAGCGTGACAAGGACTCCGTGCCGTACCGCAACGACTTCACCGAGCCGGAGATCGAGCACTGGATCCGCTTCCGCGAGGAGCATGACGAGCAGATCAAGGCCCTGAAGCAGCTGATCAACCTCGGCAACGAATATGGTCTTGACCTGTCCCGTCCGGCACAGACCGCTCAGGAAGCAGTGCAGTGGACCTACATGGGCTACCTCGCTTCCGTCAAGAGCCAGGATGGCGCCGCAATGTCGTTCGGCCGCGTCTCCACCTTCTTCGACGTGTACTTCGAGCGTGACCTGAAGTCCGGTAAGATCACCGAGACCGACGCACAGGAGATCATCGACAACTTGGTCATGAAGTTGCGTATCGTGCGCTTCCTGCGTACCAAGGATTACGACGCGATCTTCTCCGGCGATCCGTACTGGGCGACTTGGTCCGACGCAGGCTTCGGCGATGATGGCCGTACGCTGGTCACCAAGACCTCCTTCCGTCTGCTCGACACCCTGACCCTCGAGCACCTTGGACCTGGCCCGGAGCCGAACATCACCATCTTCTGGGATCCGAAGCTGCCGGAAGCCTACAAGCGCTTCTGCGCCAAGATCTCCATCGACACCTCGGCAATCCAGTACGAGTCCGACAAGGAAATCCGCTCCCACTGGGGCGATGACGCCGCCATCGCATGCTGCGTCTCCCCGATGCGCGTGGGCAAGCAGATGCAGTTCTTCGCAGCTCGTGTGAACTCCGCCAAGGCTCTGCTGTACGCCATCAACGGCGGCCGCGACGAAATGACCGGCATGCAGGTCATCGACAAGGGCGTTATCGAGCCGATCCAGCCGGAATCCGACGGCTCATTGGATTACGAGAAGGTCAAGGCCAACTACGAGAAGGCTCTCGAATGGCTGTCCGAGACCTACGTGATGGCTCTGAACATCATCCATTACATGCACGATAAGTATGCATACGAGTCCATCGAGATGGCTCTGCACGACAAGGAAGTGTACCGTACCCTCGGTTGTGGTATGTCCGGCCTGTCCATCGCAGCCGACTCCCTGTCCGCATGCAAGTACGCCAAGGTCTACCCGATCTACAACAAGGACGCCAAGACCACTCCGGGCCATGAGGACGAGTACGTCGAAGGCGCCGATGACGATCTGATCGTCGGCTACCGCACCGAGGGTGAGTTCCCGCTGTACGGCAACGATGATGATCGCGCCGACGAGATCGCCAAGTGGGTTGTCTCCACCGTCATGGGCCAGGTCAAGCGCCTGCCGGTGTACCGCGGAGCGGTCCCGACCCAGTCCATCCTGACCATCACCTCCAACGTGGAATACGGCAAGGCCACCGGCGCCTTCCCGTCCGGCCACAAGAAGGGCACCCCGTATGCTCCGGGCGCAAACCCGGAGAACGGCATGGACTCCCATGGCATGCTGCCTTCCATGTTCTCCGTCGGCAAGATCGACTACAACGACGCTCTTGACGGCATCTCGCTGACCAACACCATCACCCCTGATGGCTTGGGCCGCGACGAGGATGAGCGCATCGGCAACCTCGTGGGCATTCTGGACGCCGGCAACGGCCACGGTCTGTACCACGCCAACATCAACGTGCTGCGCAAGGAACAGCTCGAGGATGCCGTCGAGCATCCGGAAAAGTACCCGCACCTGACCGTGCGCGTCTCCGGCTACGCGGTGAACTTCGTCAAGCTCACCAAGGAGCAGCAGCTCGACGTGATCTCCCGTACGTTCCACCAGGGCGCCGTCGTCGACTGAGACTGAACGGTACCGTGTGAAGCGGTAGAGTGCAAGGGGCGGAGCGTGAAAGCTTCGCCCCTTGGTTTTCCCTGTACAATGTGGGGAAACCATTGGAGAGATACAACGAAAGGACACCGATGTCTGAGAACGTACATTTTCGCTCCACAACAAGGCATATGCTCAGAGAATCGCAAAACTACGTCAACCAAACGCTTATGGGAGGGTTGTCAGGCTTCGAATCGCCGATCGGACTGGACCGGCGTGACCGCATCAACGCGCTGAAAAGCGGTGATATCGGCTTCGTGCATTCCTGGGACATCAACACGTCCGTCGACGGTCCGGGAACACGCATGACCGTCTTCATGAGCGGTTGCCCATTGCGTTGCCAGTATTGCCAGAATCCGGATACGTGGAAAATGCGTGACGGCAAGCCCGTCTATTACGAGGCCATGGTCAAAAAGATCGAACGCTATGTGGATCTTTTCAAGGCGACGCATGGCGGTATCACCTTCTCGGGCGGCGAATCCATGATGCAACCGGCGTTTGTTTCCCGTGTGTTCCGTGCGGCCAAGGAGATGGGGGTGCATACCTGCCTCGATACTTCCGGATTCCTTGGCGCAAGTTACACCGACGACATGGTGGACGATATCGACCTGTGTCTGCTTGATGTCAAGTCTGGCGATGAGGAAACCTACAAGAAGGTGACTGGCGGCATTCTGCAACCGACCATCGATTTCGGACAGCGTCTGGCCAAGGCCGGCAAGAAGATTTGGGTGCGTTTCGTGCTTGTGCCCGGGCTCACCTCGTCCGAGGAAAACGTTGAGAATGTGGCGAAGATTTGCGAGTCGTTCGGTGACGCAGTGGAACATATCGATGTGCTTGGATTCCACCAGCTTGGCCGTCCAAAATGGCATATGCTCAACATTCCCTACCCGTTGGAAGACCAGAAGGGGCCGTCCGAGGCAATGAAACAGCGTGTGGTGGAACAATTCCAATCGCACGGTTTCACCGTCTACTAAACGGGAAGCCACGCATATTCCAGCCAACGATTCCGGCAAATCAATCGTTTGAAAGTGCCTCAGCGATTGGAAAAAGGAATATTCGTGCAATTGTTGAACCAGCATTCGCCACGCGGAAAAATCTTCACATTCGACGCGTGGCGAAATGCTGTGAAATACCGCAAAATCGGCGACTCTGCCGTAGCCTTGAATCATGGTGGACATCTATGCTTTTCCTCAAGGCACGCCCAACGAAGCGCGTGCCACAGGTAGGGGATCGTGCGCCTACGCCGACCCTCCTGAACAAATGTTGACCCGACCCTCCGGCGTGCCAGACAAGGTATGGGACGCCGTGCTTTCCGTAGAACGCATGCCTCGATTACCAAGCGTGTCGTATCGTGAGATTCCAGTGCCGTGCGCCATGGCGAGTTTCGGCATTGGAGTTGAGATGCAATGCGACGAGGCGCGTTCCACAGGCTGGATCATGGTGTTGTATTCGCACAAATACCGAAATGACTGGCATTCTCATTGGCGTTGCGTCGCTTTCGCCGCGTTGCCGTTGTCTGGAGGCGAAGGCGATTGTCTGATACCGTCCATGTATTGGGATGCGATGATGGACCGTGTCGGTTCGTACGATGTCGAACATGTTTCGGGAACCGTCACAGTCACGAAAAGCACGACGTTTGGCACTCAGTCCGACGCTCCCGAAACTGGGTGTGAGATTCGTGTGTCTTGGACGCCACTAGACTATGCCGATGGAGGCCTTGACGCGGGCGCCCAAGTGGGCGCGTGGGCTAGGTTCCTCCGGTCCATGACGCAATCCGAGGAGGATTATCCCGTTGACTGACGAGCCAAGGTTGCAGGCCGAGCCGCGTGAGGGCGTGCCCGATGTGATCGACACCCTACCGGCATTCCGCGAGTACTGCAGCGCATTGGCGTCTTCGCATGGGTCTTTGGCTGCGGATGCGGAACGTGCGTCTGGCTTCCGATACGGTCATGACGATTGGTTGGTGCAATTCAAAAGAGACGGTGCCGGCATAGGATTGCTTGATCCGCAGGCATTGGCTGCGGAAGGTGCTGATTGGAACGATTTCAATCGTGCGGTGGGCGATGCGGTATGGATTCTGCATGATTCGTTGCAGGATCTGCCGGGATTCGTTGATTTGGGATTGCAGCCGAAACGTTTGTTTGATACGGAAATCGCTGCACGGCTGCTGGGGCTCAAACGTTTCGGATTAGCTGCCGTTACCGAGCATTATCTGGGACTGACGCTTGCGAAAGAGCATTCCGCGGCCGACTGGTCGTACAGGCCGCTGCCCCGAGACTGGCGTAATTATGCGGCGCTGGACGTTGAATTGCTGATCGAGCTTGAAACGACCATGCGCGCCGAACTGCAAAAGCAAGGCAAGATCGAATGGGCTGAGGAGGAATTCGATTACGCGCTGCGCGAAGGAACTGCGCCACGCAAGGAGCATCCCATCCCATGGCTGCGCATCTCGCATATCACCGAAATCATGAAGGACCGTCAGGCCCTGGCCGTGGCGAAAGCATTATGGACCAAACGAGATGAACTGGCACGCGAATACGATATTTCGCCGACACTGCTGCTCGCCGACAGCACCATCATCGAAGTGGCGGAACGCAAGCCGCATAACGCCGCGCAATTCAGGGCGGTCCGTTCCATCAACGAGCGTGTACGCATCCAAGCCGGTGCCGAACAGGAGAAAATGTTCGAACGTTACGCGCCGATCCAACGTAAAATCAAGCCAAGCATGTGGAAGAGAATAATCCAACAGGCGCTTGATCTGCCGGAAAGCGAATGGCCAGTCATCGAAAGCGGCAATCCCCAAAACCAGGAGGCGCAGAGCATATCCGCTCCACGAGCGACGCGAGTCTGGAGGGAACGTTATCCGGAACGTCTCGCAACGCTTGACAAGGCACGCAAGATGGTGGCGCAGATAGCGGAAGACACGCGTACCCCCGCGGACGTCATCATCAAACCGCAGTATCTGCGCAACCTGTGTTGGACCGACGAACCGCAAAAACGTGACGTTGCGCAATTCCTCACCGAGCAGGGCGCGAGGGCGTGGCAGGTCGCGCTGGTTGCAGAGTCCGTGAGTCGCGCTATCATGTAGAGGTTGCCTAACGGCAGAAATGTGAAGAACCGTATTTTTCAGGAGCGCAAGCGTGAAAATCAGCGTCAGGAATCTTGAGCCGACCAAGGTGAAGCTCACCGTCACCGTTGATCCGGAAGAGTTCAACCCGTATCTCGACAATGCTCGCAAGGAAATCGCCAAGCAGGTCAACGTGCCTGGCTTCCGCAAGGGCCACGTGCCCGGCAAGATCATCGACCAGCGCATCGGCTTCGGTGCCGTTGCTGGCGAAGCCGTGAACAACGGTGTGCCGGAGCTGTACTCCAAGGCTCTCGAAGAAAAGGGCATCCGTCCGATGGCCCAGCCGGAAATCGACGTTCAGGAAGTTCCGGAATCCGCCAAGGACGAGACCAAGCTGAAGTTTGTGGCCACCGTTGAGCGTCGCCCGGACATCGAACTGCCGGAAATCGACGGCATGGAGATCGAGGTCGCCAAGGCCGAAATCACCGACGAAGACATCAACAACCGTCTGGAAGCCCTGCGCCAGCGTTTCGGCACCCTCGTGGGTGTGGATCGCCCGGCCGCCAAGGGTGACTATGCCAACATCGACCTGACCGCCGAAATCGACGGCGAAGTGGTCGACTCCCAAGAAGGCGTGAGCTACGAGCTCGGCTCCGAAACCATGCTTGACGGTCTGGATGAGGCTCTCGAAGGCCTGTCCGCCGGCGAAGAGACCACCTTTGAAGGTACCTTGGAAGCAGGCGAGCACGAAGGCGAGAAGGCTCAGGTCAAGGTCAAGGTCAACTCCGTCAAGGCTGAAGAGCTGCCGGAACTCGACGACGACTTCGCTTCTGAAGCCTCTGAGTTCGACACCCTCGACGAGCTGAAGGAAGACCTCAAGAAGGCCGCTTCCCAGGATGCCGAAGGTCGTCAGGCCACCGCAGCTCGTGACGCTTTCATCGCCAAGCTCGAAGAGGGCCTGGAGATTCCGGTGCCGAAGGGCGTCAAGGCTGAAATGATTGAGCAGCAGCTCAAGGGCGTGACCGCTGATCCGGCCAATGCCACCAAGGAGCAGAAGGCCGAAGCTGAAGAAACCGTCGAAAAGGAACTGCGCGACCAGATGGTGCTCGACGTGCTCGCCGAGAAGCTGGACGTCAAGGTCTCCCAGTCCGACGTGTTCAACTTCCTCGCTTCCATCGCCCAGCAGTACGGCATGGATCCGAACGCCTTCATCCAGGCCATCATGCGCAACGGCCAGCTCGGCTCCGCAGTGCAGGAAGTCGGCCGTTCCAAGGGCCTGCTCGCCGGCATGCGCGCCGTGACCTTCAAGTCCGAGGGCGAAACCCTGGACCTGAGCGCCTTCCTCGGTGAAGCCGCTGAAGATGAAGAAGCCGAGAGCGTCGAAGCTGCTTCTGCAGCTGCCGCTGTGGCTGACGAGCTTGCTTCCGAAGAGTGAGCTTCGATCGATAGCTTCTGACTCGTAAGAGTCCCAAATAAGTTGAGGGGTTGGTTCCAAGAGCCAACCCCTCAACTTATTCCCGATATGCTTACAGCTTGAGAAACTTGAAATCTACAGCAGGAATTTAATCTCAGCAAAAACTCGCGAACCATGTTGTTGACAAGCATGTTCGGGGGAGAGCCGGCCGCAATGCCTTGGGCGTTGTCCAAACCATATTTGTCGGCAATCTGCAGTGCGCGGAACATGTGGAAATTGTTGGTGATCACCCCTACGGAAGCATCATCGTCACTGATCAGCTTCTTGCTGTTGACGATGTTTTCCTCAGTGGTCTTCGAATCCGGCTCTTCAAGAATGCGCTGCTCGTCAATGCCATGCTCTTTAAGATAGTCAGCCATGCCTTGGGCTTCGGGGAACGGTTCATTCGGTCCTTTTCCACCGGAGACTATGCAGATGGTATTCGGATTCTCATCCAAATATTCGATGGCCTTGTCGAGACGGTAGCGAAGTACAAGGCTCGGGCCGGACTTACGCACCTGAGCGCCGAGCACCACCACATAATCGAGATCCGGTTTGCCTTGCGCATGCATTTTACTGACGATGCAACTTTCCACCGTGCCGAACGCGACCAGACCAATACACGCAACCGCAATCAAGATGCCTCTGACCAGTCTTGGCAATATCGTCCACCACCGGAAGAGCAGACCGAATCCGAGTATCGCGAACAAAACTGCGAACGCTAACCAAACAATCCAGAAACTCGTGCCGGAATGCGTATTGCGCACGGCGAAAGCGTAACATGCGCATGCCACGGCAAGTACTAAGCATAGAGTGCCTGTAATTCGTCTAATCAACATTGCCATGATGAACCTCTCATTCATTGCGCGTCGCACGCAATCCTGTCTCATCCTAAGCGCGTGGCCCCAGACCCCCAAGCGTCACACGCCAATGCCAACAAATCCTGCGCATTCCTGCTATCGCACATACTATGTGCATTATGCCATCCATGAACGGAGCTTTGGCATGGCTGCGGCTAGGATGGGGGAGCATGACTTCAGAAACAATTATGCTTCGGACGATGCGTCGCACGGATTTTCCTGCGCTTGAAGAGCTTGTCCGACAAGCTTGGTATGCGGATGATGAGTCGGATGATAACGGGAATGTTCCGAACGATGAGCGCGGGTTGCGTGAGTACAAGTTGCGCAAGGCGATTCGTCTGCGCAATATGCACCGACTTGCGGCAATCGACATGCATGATTTTCTTTCCCGCACCACCGAGGCTACGGTCGCTGAACGTGATGGCCGGGTGCTTGGCGTGGTATTGGGCTCGTTGAGGTCCCGTGTTACCACAGCGCAGAGGATACGTCATGCTATTACGCGAAATTGCTTGGCGTTGCCCTTGTTGGCAAGCAAGGATGGCCGTCGAGGACTTGCCGACCAGATTGCGATTTTGCAGGCCGATGAAATGTTGAAGCGAGATACCGGCAAAAGCTATCAGGCTGAGGTAACGCTGTTCGTGGTTTCTCCGGAAGCGCGGGGTATGGGCGTCGGTCGTAAGCTGTTCAATCACATGCTTGACGTGTTTCGTGATGCTGGAATGAACGAGTATTTCCTCTTCACTGACACTACCTGCGATTACGGGTTTTATGATTACCGTGGTTTGACGCGTAAAGCGGAATGTACCATACGTAGGGATTCCTTTACTCAAGGTGGTTTGGAAGACGGTTCGCTTTCCTTCTTCCTGTACGAGGGGCGCTGCTGAACGTTTCTGCCCATCACTGTGAAAGGTGAGTGATTGGATCGCTGAGTTCATCGGCTATCCGATTTGGTGGTGCGGAGCCGCATGGCCGGCCAATCACTTTGTGACCGACCATGACTTCATCGGCAAGGAGTCATTCTATTCGCCGCTTCTTCATCATCACCGCTAGGCAGCAGCGGTTCCGACTTGGCGACCATGGTCGGCACCGGTGATGGTAGGAAGGGCAACGGCTCTCGTCCAACGCCTCGGCCTCTAACTCAGCATATAAGGCAGATACTGCCCCGCGGAGTCAAGCGAAGCTAGTTTCGAGTGGTTTCCTTGAGTGTGGGAGCCAAAGTGCCGGCCAAGGCCTTCTCTCCTGGGCGGGAAAGCGGACCGACTAGCTCATGCGCGGTATACGGCTCTTCGATGTAGGCGATGTCATCTTCCGTAAGCTGCACTCCTAGCGCGGCGATGGCATCATCCACGCGTTCCGGCTTCGAACAGCCCACGATAGGTGCAGTCACACCCTTGGCCCAGTGCCATGCAAGCGCAACCTGAGCCATGGGCACTCCGTGGTGTTCGGCTACTTCAAGCACACGTTCGACGATGGGCATGTCTTGGGCTTGCGCTTGATCATACTTGTTGCGCATGGTGCCATCAGTGGTGTCGCGGGTGGAATCCGAATTCCATGTCGGGCGTGCCAGATGTCCGGAAGCCATGGGAGAGTAGGGCGTCAAAGCAACGTCGTACTGCTGGCATACGGGGATGAGCTCGCGTTCGTCTTCGCGGTAGAGCAGATTGTAGTGGCACTGCATGCTGGTGAATCGGGTCCACCCATTGGCGTCGGCCACGGCCTGCAGGTTGTGGAACTGGTACGCATACATTTCGCTGGCGCCCAATGCGCGTACTTTGCCTGCTTTGACTAGCGCGTCCAGGGCTTCCATGGTTTCTTCGGCGGGGGTGGTGTAGTCGAAACGGTGGATGATGTAGAGGTCGAGATAGTCGGTGCCCAAACGCTTGAGCGTGCCGTCGATCTCTCGGTTGATGGCTTCTTTGGAAAGATGCCCATCGTTGAAGTACACTTTGCTGGCGAGCACAACTTGGTGTCGCGCGATGTTGAGATTGCGCAACGCCTGACCAATGTATTCTTCGGAAGTGCCGAAGGCGTAGCAGTTCGCGGTGTCGATGAAGTTGATGCCTCGGTCGATGGCGTGGCCGATGACTTGTTCCGTTCCCTGCTGGTCGATGGTCCACTGATGGAAGTCCGGTGAGGTTTTGCCGAAGCTCATGCCGCCAAGGCATACTTTGGATACTTTGATGCCGGACCAGCCTAGCGGCGCGTACTTCATGTCGGTCATGATCAGATGGAGCTCCTTTGTCGGTTGGATGTGTGAAATGTTGCTTTCTATAGCACCGCTCGGTCCGCGAATGAACCTAATGCGTACCTCTTGCCTCTATTATACGTATATGCGTTTGCTGTATGGAAAAGCATGTTCGTCACTCGTTATACATTGACACGGCATTTTCGTCGAGGTTCAATGAACGCGTATTACAACGAAAGGACCATTATGGAAAATCCAAGCGCATTCCCCATAGGAGAGCCGAACGACGGCTTTGCCCAGTATTTCGTAGGTCAAAGCTATCTCGCGTCGGTGCTCGACACTCCTGAATTTTCCATCCACAACGTCACCTTCGAGCCGGGATGCCGCAACAACTGGCATATACATCACGGCGGAGCCCAGGTGCTCATCGCAGTGGGTGGTCGAGGCTACTACCAGATTGAAGGTCAGGAACCCAAGGAACTCAAAGCTGGCGAAGCCGTGTGCATTCCTGCAGACACCAAACACTGGCATGGTGCGGCTCCGGGCGAATCCTTCTCCCACCTGGCGTTCATGGTTCCGGCAGGAGACCCTGGCGCGATGAGCAACGAATGGCTTGAACCGGTCGATGCGCAAGCGTACGAGTCCCTTGCCTGAACAGACGGGCGCATACATGTGATTCAGCCGGGGTCAAGTCAGACTCGGCTGAATCTATTCGCCACTCACATGCGAAAGGCTTATCTCATGTCTGTCCTAAGGTGGGATGGGTGGGAATCGAGAATAATCGCAAACTTATTGTCAATTGCCTGCCGTTGATGCCATCCGAACAAGCGCAGTTTATGCGTGCAGCCAAAGGCGTGCCGCAATAATTCGTAGGCGATCCGGCGCAGCGTGGCAACATGGCATGGACGGCCATCATCCCCGAAGAGCTCAAAGCTCAAGTCACCGCCATCGTCGGCAATGTTGATCCGGGAACATGCCGACAGTGTCCCAAACTCGAATGGTTGCAAACCTGGAGTGCCGGAGTCGACAAATACCAGCGACCCGGCATCCTACAGCCCGGATCCATGCTCAGGGTGGAATTCACTTTGATTGGTCGGCACACCGGGATACAAGCCAGGCGAGGATCTGCTGTTCGCTGACGGGCTTGAAATCCCATGCGTCGAGTCCCACGTTCACACTTCGCGGATCAGTGCCGTCGGGAACGTCCTGATGCGTATGGCCGTAGAGCAGCCAGCCTTCGGTGGTAGGCGCCATATCGGCGAACTCGTTCCAGTTGCTCGGCCAGTCGCCGTGTTCTTCGGCCAATGCCGAGAGTCTGGGGAAGTGGCTCATGGCGATGCTTTGCTGCGTGGTCGCCACCGTTATTTTGCCGGATTCATCGAGAACGGGAAGTTCCATGTCGATTTCGCAGTAGTCGTCGATGGTCTCGAACACGTCTTCGTATAGCATGTCATTGAATCGGAGACGGAAGTTGCGGTCGTGGTTGCCGATGATCAGATGCAGATGTTGGCAGTTGATTCGGCGCAGGCATTCGAGTGTGTGCTCGACGGTGCAACGGTAGGAGAGGTCGCCGAGAATCCACAGTTCGTCGTCGTGCCCGACGATCTCGTTGATATTGTCGATGATGGTGTTCTCATGACGTGCGATGTCGCAGATCGCTTTGAACGATGTCTGATTGTCGTGCACATATTGTTTGATCCACGCGTGTGCGGCGGTGCGGGTCTGCGTCTGCCAGATGTCGAGGTACTCAGCACGTAGCTTGCCATTGTTCAGGAACCCGCGCAGCGCGGTGACTAGTGGATGGCCGAAATGCGTGTCCGAAGTGAAATAACGCATGCGATTCCTTACTATATGCGGTTGCTGGATGCTTTTATCAATGATAGAGCGCAACATCGCACGAATAGCCCTCCCCAAAATGCTTGTTGGCTTGTTTGTGGCACGTGTTGATGATGATCAGATGGAAGAGTCCCGCGAAACGACGAAAAGAAGCTCGGTGCTCACGGCGTGACTCTCCGGTTTATTTCTTGCCCCACCCGAACTTGGGTAGTTTGATCTCCGGGAGCTGTTTCAATCCGTCTGCTATTCCTTTGCCAAACTGCTGCACTCCGTCGGCTATCCCGGCGCCTGCGTCCTGAGCACCTTTCGCAATGGCGTCGCCCGCATCCTGCGCGATGTGCGCGGCCTGGTTTTCGGCGTCCTGCATTCCCTTGGCAACGGCGGCACCGGTGCCTTGAGCGCCCTTCGCTATCGCATTGCCGACGTCTTGGACGGCGTGTGCGGTCTGCTGTCTGGCATTCTGCAAGGCCTTGCCGGTGTCGTCTACGGCCTTGCCTGCGGCTTCGATCCAGGTGGGACCGTCTTCGACATGCAGATGAATGTGCTCAAGCTGCAATGTGCTGGCGAATGCATTGAGATCGCTGGTGATGCTTTCGATGTTGGCAATGGCATGAGGTGAACTGTAAGGGTTCAGTAGCACTTGTCCGCCCACGGTTTTCGCTTTCTCCTCCAGCTGCTTGCCCAATGCGTTGAGCGATTGCTCGATTTCTTCGAGGCGCTTGTTCCTGGCAAGTACGATGCCCTTCTTGTATGCTTCGAGCTGTTCCGGCTCCTCTTGGCATACGCGCGCGAGCTCGATACAGGAGACCTGATCCTGCATCTTGACCGCGGATGCGAGCATACCCAGCCACTGGTGAATCTCCTGACGAATCTGCTGGGTCAACGGGCGAACCTGCTTGGGATCCTGCTCGCGTTCAGCCTTCTCGGTGAGGCTCTTGATTTTGGCGATCGCGTACGCTTGGAGGGTGGCGATGTCTTGTGGGCAGCCTGACACCTTAGACCATGTGGTTGCGCTGATCGAACCGACCTGTTGGTAGATGAACATGGTCTCGTCAATCATGTGAGAGATTCCGGCGAGCTTGCTGACGGTCTGATCCTTCTGATCGCGTAGCAGATCATCGAGCTTCGCATCGATTTCCTTCAGGTAATCGGTGATCTCGGAGACGGCTTGTTCCAGTGCCATCTGTGCCATGAAGCCGCTGACACCGGTGAGTAAAGCGGGGTTGAGCTGCCCAGGCTGGGTAAATTTCAAATGTTTGATGATGCGCCCGTTCGATTGCCGTACAACACCGGCTTGGAACGGTCCCTTCTTACAGTTCTTGCCGTATTTGGCGACCAGCTCAGCCGATTCCTTGGTGAGTTTTACCCAACGTCCGCTTTCGGCCATGGCATTGCCGGCCGCCTGTGCGCCTTTGCTGGCCGATGAAATGGTCTGCACGGCTTTGGCTTTGAATGCTTTGGAATCGAAGCCTTCGTCCTTGAGCCAGAGATCTATGGTACCGGCGTCGCCGAGGAAGACGATGCCTTGTTCGTCTTGGATGATGGTGACGCTTTGCGTGCCGTCTGGATTGTTGTTCCCGGTGCTGGCATCGGCATCACCGTCTCCGCCTTCGAATGGGATGAGTTCGTTGGAATCGTCGTCGATCATGGTTATTTCCTTCAAATCCACTTGGTAGCAGTATACGACCGGCAGACGCGTCGGTGCGCTTGGGAGTGGCGGGAACAGGTATGAAAGCAGTGGGGAAGTGGTCAGTCTTCGATCTGGGCATCGCCCGAGTCGAGAGCCTGGAAGATCTCGTTGAACAGGGCTTCGGTTTGCGTCTGAAGCTTTTCCAAGCGGATCTTATGCTCGCTGCCGGTTGTGGATCTGTTCATGGTGTCCATAAGATGAAGGCTTTGCAGGGTGCTCTTCCATCGTTCGACTGGTGCGTTTACAGGAAATTGGTCGGCGTATTGCTCCAGTGTCTCCTCAATGGCGTCAAGCTGCTTGGCGACTCTTGCGGATGGGCTAATCGCGGCCGGCAGATGCATGTTCGCGGCGGCCTGCTTGAGTTTGCTGCCTACCTGTTGCTCGCTGACAAGCTGCGCCACCTTCTGCATGTTTTCCGGATTGGCCGCAATGTCGACCGCCGTTTTGACGGCATAGGTCGCCGCCGATGCGACGATCCCCTTCAGAAACCCACCTTTGCGCGTCATCGGTTACCCCTTTCAACACTGACTTCCTACTAGCAGTGTATCGCTCTTCATAGGAGAGCGGTGTGCATTGAAGTGTTGTACCGAAACAAGGCGTAGCTAGTCATTTCATTTGTGGATTTCGTATTCCATTTCCAAATTCAGGATTGTCATTAAGCATCTTTTCAATAGTGTTTCCGATATCGTTATTTCCATCGATTTTCAAGCGATAATGATTCAGCATGATGATTGCTGCATACATGCTATTGGGAGTAAATTTGATATTTCTTGGTCGGTATTTTTTCGGTACGTGGCATTGTATATCCAGAGTTCTATTCCAAAGTTGCATCCAGTGCGCACATATATTGCGTAATACCGAGAAGGAGTGAATGGTTTCGGAGAATGGTCCCCATTGAACACCTATATTTTCAGCGACTTTTTTAGCTGGGGTAATCTCTTTCATATAAACCAGCATGTTGGATATGCGTCCAAAAGACATCACTTCAACTGCAACCCATATAGGGACCTCTCGATAGCGACTCATCGGATCTTTAATGTTTGTATCCGTATAGTGTCCGATCATTCGGCTATTTGATCTTCCGAGATCTCGTATAATTCCATCTACGATTTGTGAAGGTTTCCCCTTTACGTCCACATATGTATCTTCATCGAGATAGAAAGCGGTGTTCCCGAAGAGCCTCCCTAATTCGTGAGCATATTCCGCACGAATGGTTGTCTCTATGACTTCCAATTGTTGTAACAACAAATGTCTGAGCTGTGAGTCGAGCGTCATTAGCTGCCGAATATGTTCGAATGAGACCCCTTTAGCGAATTGATCATCACCATGCGCAGGATTGATTTGGAATTCTCTTGCATATCCTGAGAAACGGTAATAATTGATTTGATGAAGAAATCGCCGTGCTAAATTTTCGTCCTCTATATGTAGTTCGCGTGACTTGAGGAGCGCGATTAGTTCGCTGATGGTCCGGAATGGTTTGTCTCTTTTCATATCTCTTCCTTGGGATAAAAAGAGGCCCACCGCATTTCAGGACGTAAACGTAGCCTTGGGTGGGCGCTGATACATACAAATATATCAGGTTCTGGCATTTTGAACACGCCGTATATGTAGTGTCTCATTAGGGGAGAAGACACTAGCGGCGCTCTATGAGGTTGGTAAATAATCTGTATGCAACTTGCACGTTTGCAGGTAAAGCTGGAGTGCGGAATGTGCTGTAATGAGCCGTGGTTTTGGCTTTGCTCGTGTGTATTCGCTCTGTTTTGATAGTTGCCAGTTTTTCCTGGTTTCATACCTTGTTGGGCGTCTTGCTGCCAAGGAGCTTCATGGGGCATCGTTGATTTCCTTGGCGATTACGTTGAACCCATCCCGCATGAGCGTGAAGTATGTGATTGGAATCTGGGTGCGTGCAAGTGCGTGCAAGTGCGCGGAAATGCGAGGAAATGCGCGAGAGAAGTGCTCGAATCTGCTTTAACAGGCTGCTGCTTTTAATGCAGGCTCTATCTGTTGAAAGCCCGTCGCGCTCGCGAAGAAAACATGGCTCATGGTGAATGCGGATTGCCCGCATGTTATCCATTGAACAAACAAAGGAGCAGATACCATGGGCATTAAGCACGATGCGTCTTATCGGAGTGGAAAGAACATGGCTAAGAGAACCGACGAAGAGTTTTACGATGTGGCGATAAATATGATTGGAAGCGTTGCGAAGCTTCCGGTTATTAGGGTTGATAGGGAAGCGTTTCTGCGGCAGCAATTCGCCGATTCGGAATATCTCGATGAAATTCTGCAGCATGGCCCGCGGCGTGTATATACGGTGGAGTCGTTGCGCAGGAAAGCGGATGGAGTAATCAAGAAGTCGACGAATCAGACCACTCTTGCCGCCTTCGTGGCAGGAATCCCCGGCGGACCTGCCGCCGTTGCCGCTGGAGGTGCCGATGTGGCCCAATACTTTGGTTTCGCGATTAACTTGGCACAGAAAATCGCCTATCTCTTCGGAGAGGATGATTTGTTCACCGACGAGTCGGAATTGAACGAAGGTGCCAAAGTCCGAGTCCTTGCGTATTTGGGTGTGATGCTCGGCGCGTCAGGTTCGGCGATGTTGGTAGGAAAGCTTGCCAGGGAAGTCGGCAAAAACATGGGCAAGAAGATCACACAACAGGCTTTGACGAAAACGACTTGGTATCCACTGTTCAAGAAAATCGGCGCGATGGTTGGCAAACGGGTGGTGAAGGAATCGGTCGGGAAGGCCGTTACCAAGGTTGTGCCCGTTGTCGGCGGCGCCATTTCCGGGGCGATAACTATGCGACGTTCAAACCCATGGGTGGCCGATTGGCCGATGTGCTGGTGCGCAATCTGAACGGTGAGTTCGACCAGGATGGTATGGAATTACACCCGGAGTTCAAGAAGGCCAATGCCTTGGAAAATGACGAAGTCACGATTCATGCGATCGAGATAGACGACTGAAAGTGGTGGGTTGGGTGGTTAGCAGATGATTTATCTGCTAACCACCCAACCCAAATCCGCAGAAAAGTAATGAAATTTTTGGCGGATAATGTCAGAGAATCTCATTATCTTTCAATCTATTAAGGTTCTAAAAAAAGATTTATTTAATTCCTTATAAGATCTTTTGCATCAGAATCCCATTTCCAACATCCCTCTTGTTTTAACTCTTGACACCGAGGAATTGCTCTCAATAAGATTTCAATTGCTTTTTTAAGATCATCTTCGGTGTATGTGTTATTGAGGTCAGTTAGCTTATCTGCGAGATCATTCTCGTTATTTTTACGGAAATAAGCTATTGCCTGAGGCTTCTCTGAAATTGATTCAGGATGATCATTAACATTACGTATATAAACAGGGAGAACTTCGTTAACAATTGGCAGATTCCAGCTGTTATCCGCATTGTGTTTTCTGCTGTCAAAGCGATTTTTGCTTTCTTGATACTCTTTAGGTAGGTTGAAAGATATACTTTTTAAGATACTATTAACAGTGGTTAACCTCAGCTTATTACTTGAGGTATTTATCATATCTGATATATTTATAAGCAACAATCCAAATAACTCTAAGCAATATTCGATGGTAGGTATCTGGAAGGCTTCATATGTTATTTCGGCCAATGACGGAATACCTGGATGTAGCTTGCCGAAATTAGTGGATTTCTGTACTCTATTTTGCGCGTCATGGTCATCGGTAAAAATTAATAGATTTGCATCATTTGATGGCTCAAATGCACCTTGCAAAATATACGGGGAATGCGTGGAAATCCATACTTGGTTAGTTGCAGATATCGTCACAAGCGTTTTTGCCAGCTGTTTTTGGGCCTTCGGATGCATCCATATTTCAGGTTCATCGACGCAGAGAAAGAGATTGTCGACACCTGTTTCTGAATCCTGCGTATGGTTGCTTATTATGCGAGCGTATTCGCGAAGAGCTGCGAAGGCAACAGCGCGTTGAAGACCCGTACCTTTCTGATCGAGATCGGTTTCCACGCCATCATCGACCCTAGTCTTCCCCATTTTTACGAAAGATGAAGCCTCAGGCTTGTCAAAAGCGAAGGAAACTGTAACAGAAGGGAATTGTTCCCTTGTATACTTTGAAAGCGATTCATTAAGGTCTTTTAGCATTTCAGAATATTTTCCTGTTGAGGAAAATACATCATCGTATGACTGTAAGAATCGCCCCATTCCGGAGAATTAGCTAGATCTTTCGTTTTTGTTCCAATTAGTGTGCCAAGGATTTTCCTTGTTCCAAAGTCCAGGACATCATCAGGAGTGTCAGTTGCGTGGAACACAGTTGGGGAGAAGAATGCAGTAAAAGGCTTATCTATTCCAGTAACATTCTCAAGAGAAAAATATCCGTTTTCTTCGTTTTTGCGAAGAAAGTATATTGCCTTACTTGAATCTAAGTTACGACGTACGATAAGGCACTGCTCGTCTTGCTTAGTAATTATACAATTTTTAATTGTCTTTGCTTTTGCTGAAGTGACATTTGATTTGTCAAGTTGTGTTTCAATATCGTTTCCAGCCAAAGTAAGCTCCACATAGCTTGCTTGCTTTTCTCCACATTGAGTATTTTTATATGACTCTCCATCTGCGTGAGGACTGCTCATAAATTCCAAAGCCTCGATAACGGTGCTTTTCCCAGCATTGTTATTTCCTACAAAATAATTGATATGTGGGGAAAATTCAAATATATTATTCTCTCCCTTAAAAGATTTAAAGTTTGCAAGCTTTATTTTTTTTACGTACATTACGATCCTTTCTAAAATCTTAATTCTAATAAGAAAACATTCGTAGCTTTTTCATTTTGATAGATCTAGCTTTTTAAATGGTTTTTCTTAGATTTGTCATTCAACAGGTTTGCTCTTTTCTGATTCTGCTCTTCTACTATTTGGCGATATGCCTCGCTTAATTCGTCTATTGACGATTGATAGGTATCGCCTGGCTTAATTGCAAAATCTGTTTTGACAGAAGTGCCGAACCTATTCATAGCCTCAGCTGTGGTAAATTCTCTTACTTTATATGCGGCTTTTCGTAATGCATCAGTAGCTATGGGATTCGCCATCAGAATCTCATAAGCGACAAGAACATTTGCCATGGTTTCTTTAGGACTGGTGCTAAATGCAGAATAAAATCGTACGAGATCTTCTCGCAAATGTTCAAGGTTCGAATCAATTTGTTGGATTTCTTTCTCGTTTGAAGAGAGTAATTTTTGCGTTTGTTTTGTCATGCGCGCAACGTGAATCGTCACGAAAATGTTGACAACACTGATTACTGATGGTACCGCTATTCCCCATATGTCCATTGCATTATTCCCTTGGGATGTGTCTGGCTACGTTAAACGCCACTTGATTGGTAGTCATTGATAATTGAAGGTCTGCTAGCTAATTCTTCTCGTCATTGCAATGCCTTCACTTCGTCGAGCAGGGTTTGATAGGTGGTGGCTTGTTCGTAGTGGGCTCCGTCAGCGAGATTCAGCTCGTTGAACAGTCGTTTTGCACAGGCGATCTTGCTGTCTTCGATTCCACGCAGCTCGAAACTATCCAACGTGCCCTTGGTCTCCGCCACAAAGAACAGGTGCTTGAGACCGCTGTCGTCGCGGAAGGCCACGGCCCAGTCGGGGGCGTAGTTGCCTACCGGGGTCGGAATCTGGAATCCACGCGGCAGTTTCGCATACACCGCGACTTCCGCCGCGTTATCGAGGTCCTTGGCGAAATCGCTTTCGATCCTGCCATCGGGGAACACCCAGTCCTGCACGCACTTGGACGCCTGATAGCCTTCGGCCTCATCACGATTGTTGCCGCCCTTGGTGAAGATGCTCGAATCGTATCCGCCTTCGATCCGGTCGTAGCAGATATGGTCAACGACCATGTTCGCCTTCTCCTGAACAATCAGACGGCCGACCCTCGCGATGAACTGCTCTGGATTGTCCCTGAACATGAGGAACCGGTCCGGCCGAATGCTCTTGAGAATGCGTGCCGCGCAACGACGCGTGATGGTCGCGGCCTGCGCGATCTCGCCGAGCAGATCGTATCTCACGCCGTTCGAAGCGTCGACATCCAAGTCACCGGTATGGGAGTCGTTCCTGTGGAAGTGTGTGCGGTCCGCGAGCTCGTCGCGTGAGGCATTCTCCTTCTGGATGCCGCGCGTGACCGTGTAGGACAGTTTCGATACGACCAGACGCTCGTCAATTGCCTTGACTGCGTTTTTGACGAGTTCGTCGTCGTTGAAGCTGACGGTGTACGCATACTTGTGATTGATGCGCTTCCAGAGTTCTTGGAATTCCTTCTTCTGCCAGTTGCCGTTGAGCGGATTACCATGGACCTTGCGTTTCAGCGCGTTGCCGATGAACATCTTGGTGGTGCCCTCGACCACGCTGTCCAGCACGAGCCGGATTGCCGGGACCTTTTTCTGCAGAGACTCGGGCAGAAGTTCCACCGTGTCCTTGCCTAAGCGGTCTTCCTTGTACTTGTCGGTCAGCTTGCCATCGCGGTCGATAAGCCTGTTCACGGTCAGCGCGTACACGATGTCGTGCGCCTCGTCCTTACTGAACGACATGTCTCCTAGGTATGCATGCTCCGGACCGAGCTTGTCGGCCGGCACGCGCGTCTTCGTGAAGAACGCGTCGTCTATGACGAGCGGGCGGTCGCGCAGGTCGGTTTCAATGTCTTTTTGCAGACTTTCGGCGAACTTCTCATAGCTTTCCGACGCGATAACGGTCAGCAGGTTCACATCCAGGAAATCAGCGTCGCTGAGCAGGTTGCGGTCCTGACGAATGCCTTCACGGTTCACGCATAGGCGCAGTCCGCGGCCAACCTCCTGTCGTTTGCCGACTTCGTTGTCCGAATGCTTCAACGTGCAGATCTGGAACACGTTGGGATTGTCCCAACCCTCGCGCAGAGCGGAATGGCTGAAGATGAACCTCGTGGGCTCTTCGAAGCTCAGCAGGCGTTCCTTGTTCTTCAGAATCAGGTCGTATGCGCTGATGTCGTCGCTGTCCTCCGACCCACGTTTGACCTTTGAATCGATGGAATGGCCGTGTTTGTCGATGCTGAAGTATCCCTTATGCACGTAGCGACCGTGTGTGGTGCGCAACCAGTCGAGATAGCCGGATCCGTCATCGAGACGGTTCTCGATGAAATCATGCACGCAACGGTCGTACTCCTGCTCGAACATGTCAGCGTACTCGCCGTTCAATGGTTCTCCCGCGTCATCGTATCGGCGATATTTCGCGACCTCGTCGATGAAGAACAAGCTTAGGCACTTGATGCCGCGCGCCCACAGGTGCTCCTCCTTGTGCAGGTGGGAGAGAATGGTCTCTCGGATCTGGATGCGGCGCATGTCCGCTTCAGACCCGTCATTGAGAATCTGCCCCTTGCCAAGCGTCTCGCCGTTCATGAAGCGTACATAGCCGGTCTGGCCGGGTTCCATCCCGTCGGGCACGATGCCGTCCGGCGCTATACGCCAGCCATCACGGTACGCTTCAAGCTCGCCGGAGGAAGTGTAGATGTCATCACCTTCGTCGAACAGGCCGGACGTGGTCACGACCTTTCCGGAGGCGGACAGCTTCTTGTATTCGATGCGGGCCTGTGGCGCCTTGTTCTTGCTGACAATGATGTCCTGCAAATATAGATAACCGTCGGTGCCGCGCATGTTGTTCAGCTCGAAGCCTTTGACCTCGATGCGCTTGACCAGACGTTGGTTGTACGCGTCCAACGCGTCCAGCGCGTACACGAGATCATGCCTGGTTTTGTGCGTGGCGGAGTAGTTCAGCGTGAACAGCGGCCTGAACAGGCGGATGCCGGCCTGCGTGGCCTTACCACCCATCTTCTGCGGCTCGTCCAGGATCATGATCGGATGGGTCGCGCTGATCACGTCGATGGGGCGGCGCGAGCCGAAATCATCGCGCTCCGAGAAGATGATCCTCGCGTCCTTGCTGCGCCCGTTCTCCTTCATGGACGTGTTGAACGCCTGCATGTTGATAATCATCACCTGGATGTCGGGGGACTGGGCGAACTCGTCCAGCCTGTTCAGGTTCGACGATTCGTAGATGAAGGAGTGCAGCTTCTTCCCGTATCCCTCGTTGCCGTCGCGGCCGGACGTGTAGAAATAGTCGTTGGTCATGTCCAGCGATTTGGCGACGCCCTCGCGGATGGCGATGGACGGGACCACGATGATGAACTTCGACCAGCCGTACCGGCGGTTCAGCTCGAACATGGTCTTCGTGTACACGAACGTCTTGCCCGTGCCGGTCTCCATCTCCACATCCAGCTCGACCGCTCCGGCCGGATCCGCGTACAGCCTCGGGGATTCCTCCAGATTCCGCCGGCGTTGCACGTTTCGGACGTTGGCGAGCAGCCGTTCGGCGTCCAACAGCAGGTCCGCGTTGCGGTAGCCCGTGTCGTCATCCGCGTCGAAATAGTCGAGTGATTCCTGACTTGGCCTCAATTCGGCTATGTCGAAAGAATCCTGCACTGGCTCCGGTTCTTGGAACAAGGGTTTGCGGATGCCGGTGTCGCGGATGTAGGAGACGCCGTCCTGCAGGGGCTGGCCATCGAACACGTCGCACACCGCGTCCGCCGCGTCGGTCTGGTACTGGTATTGCGAAAATTTGAATTGCATATCGACGACCTCAGATGATGCGGATCTGCGTGCCGCCGGTCTTCGAGTCGGCGGATTGCTTGAAGATCTCGGTGAAATTCGTGCACGCCGCACTATCCGGAAGACTGCGCTCGGAAACCAGCACATAGGATGGCCGCGGTCTGAACGCGGCCAGCGCGCGGACCAGCGATTCGGGAATATCCGGTTCGAAACACGCGAGCAACTGACCATCATTCACGCTGTACACGGTATGTTCATCGAACTCACCGCCGGACAAGGTATCGATTTTGACGTCATATGGCAGCTGGAACTTCGGCAGAGCCTCGAACAGCAGATCCAGATCCGAACGATCGGACTTTGTGATACTCACGTCAAGGTCAAGATCACCCTGGGAATATACGCCAACTGTCTTGCGCCTGTCCTCGTAATTCGAGTCATCCACACGAAGCACACGAAAACCGATGTCCGGCACCTTCCTGGGAGTACCGTCAAGCGTCAGCTGAGCGTTCTTCGACTCGATCTCGGACTTGATTTTTTCGCCGGCACGGCGGATGCGCTCCTCGGCGATTTCACAAATGTCATGGAAGCCGGTTCCATATATCTCGCTCTCCGTATCGGTTTTCTCAGGAAGTTGGGCAAGAATGAATCTCCTGGCCTTCCTGTCTTCGGAATTCAGCTGCATAACCGCCTGCGCCGTTGTGGCAGATCCGGAAAAGAAGTCGAGAATGATGGCATCATCCTGATTTTTTGTTGCGGCTTCAACCAGGTATTTTATTAATTCCACCGGCTTGGGGAAGCTGAATATCTTGTTCCCGAAGAGTTCCGTGATTTCCTTGGTCCCATCAAGTGACATGCCAATGTTGTCAGGTAGTTTTGTGCTTAACGGCATCGTTCCGAATGCGTCTCCGGCCTTCTTCTGGTCATCAGCCTTCCAATATCGGAGAGCCGGTTTTGAAATGTTCAGGAAGTCGTAATCCCCGGGGAAAACAATCCGGTCTTCAGCAGTATATTTCACAATCGTTTCCTTGGTAACCGCTCAAGTACGGTTCGGATTAGCCGGATATTCTTTACCGTTCTTTGGATTGATAATAGTGAAGAAGCTGTTTGGCCTTTCACTTGCTGTTGTTTGCTTGGTGAGATCATGGATTCTCCATGGCCTGTCAGGAAAGTCGGGGGTTTCGTAATATTTACGTTCGGCACCGGTGACTCTGGCGGTGAATCTGCTGGATTTCGCGAAGCAGACGATCCATTCGAAATCCTGTGATACGCCGAATGGAACATCTGATTTCGCTGTTCTCTTCCTCCATGGAATAGTCGTAATGTAGTTCTCCGAGCCGAAAACGCTTATTCCGATTTTTTCGAGATTGCATCTTTCGTTGTCATCGATGCTGATGAAAATGGCGCCGTCCTGGGTGAGCAGGTCGCGTGCGAGCAGGAGGCGGGGGTAGATCATGGAGCACCAGTCGGAATGGAATCGCCCGTTGCTTCCCGGATTGGCGACGAGCTGGCCGCCTTCGTCGTCATAATCGCCGCTTTCTGATTTGTCGGCGGCGACGGTTTTGCCGAAATTGTCTTTGTAGATGAAGTCGTGGCCCGTGTTGTACGGAGGGTCGATGTAGATGAGCTTGACCTTGCCGGCGTAGTTCTCGCGCAGGAGCTTCAACGCGTCGAGGTTGTCACCCTCGATGTACAGGTTTCTGGTGGTGTCCCAGTCCTTGCTGCGTTCCTTGACCGGGCGCAGGGTCTTGGCGATGGGTTCGCGGGCGAGGCGTTTCGCCTCGCGCTTGCCGGGCCAGGTGAACTGGTAGCGTTCCCGGTTGCCTTCTGCCACATCGCCGAGGCGTTCGCGCAGCGCGTCGAAGTCCACCGCGCGTTCGGTCCTGCCGGTCTTCGGGTCCGTGGTCTCGGTGGCCACGTCGGGGAACAGGGCGAGCAGCCTGTCCACGTTCTCCCTGGTCAGATCCGGTGTGATGCCGTGGATCTTCTCGATGTCACTCACAGTGTTTCTCCTTGCTGTTCCTGTTCGAGCTCGCGCCGTTTGGCCTGCAGCTCGTCCCATAGCCTGTTCCTCTGGCCTATCTGGACGGCTTTGGCGTGGCGCCGTTCCAGCTGGTCTATCTCCTTGGTAAGTCTCATTATGCGCGTGCGGGATACGATGCGTCGGTCGACGCGCGTCGGATCCGACGCGCCGAGGATGGTCTCCGCGCACAGGGAATCCCATACGGCGTCCAGATCGGTTCCGTTCAGACGGACGCGTGCGGATTCGCATTCCACCGGTTCTCCCATATGGACCGAGCCCTCCGTGAGCCCCTCGGCCACGTTCGCATTGCGGAACACCGCGAATTTTGTCATGCTGCCATTCATGCAGACGAACAGGATACGCGACCTGTGCCGGGTCAGCTCGTCGCGGGTGCGGGCGATGTGCTCCATGACCTCCAGCGGCGGATGTTCCGTGGATTGCTCCAGGCCAATCACGTTGATTTCGTTAGTGAGCGGTCCTGCCGGTATGCCGGTCTCCTGCTCGCGGATTACGGCGAGCATGGTGATTGAGTCGATGTCCTCGATGAAATGCTGCCGTAAGCGTTTGCCTACTTTGGTGTTCGTATAGAAGCGTTCTTTGGTGAGCCGTCCCCTCGGATGCATGACCGCGGTGGTACTGGGCAGTCCCAACGTGAGTGCGGTCACCGGCCCGCATGATTCGATGCCGCTCATGACTTACCTCCCGTTGCAGGTCGGATGACGAGGAAACAAACCAGTTCGAAATCGTCGAGCCCCTTCACGTTCTCGTCAAGAAAAGATCCCATGGATCCGGTGAAGAAGCTGTCGGCCGCAGTCGCATCATCCTGGTCCATGATGCTTCTGACCGCTTCACGCAGCAGGTCGGATGCGTGGCGCATGTCCTTGCCGTCATGGGTGAACCGATTGTATGCACGGCATAGGCGCGGATCATATGTATCCTTGCCTTTGCACAGCTTGCGCATCACGTCGAGGCAGTCCTTGGCATTCAGATGCCCGTGCAGGATCCTTCCGTCGTCGCCGACATGCACAAGATAATACGGGTGGATCGGGTTGCGGCCCATGGCCTTCACGTCCTTGTTCGTGTTGCGCAGCACGAACAGGATGCCGGGCTCGTCGCCCTCGACCACTGCGTTGATGCCCGTAGGTGTGCGTTCGATGTCGGGATTGTCTCGGTGATAACCGACCAGATCCATGCGGAACTCATTGAGACCGAGGTCGGTGATGCTGACGCCGCCGTCCACATCTTCAAGATCAAGTACCTCGTCCTGCATTTGCCTGAGCTGGCGTTCCCGGTACTCCAAATCTCCCTTCTCGTCGGGATTGATGTAGTCATCGTCGCCGGTAGAAGCCATCACAGCAACCTTCATGCGCGCCTCGACTCTGTCTTTGAGCTTGAGATATTTGTCGAGATCCACGTCGGGCCAATAGTTGACCAGTTGGATACGCTTGTTCGTCGAACCGATACGGTCGATGCGGCCAAAACGCTGGATGATACGCACAGGATTCCAATGGATGTCGTAGTTGACCATCATGTCGCAATCCTGCAGATTCTGCCCTTCGGAGATACAGTCTGTGGCGATCAGAATGTCGATGTTTGTGTCTTTCAACCGGGGCACAGTTATATCGCGTTCCTTTGAAATAGGGGAGAAGCATGCCAGGATGTCGGACATGTGACCGCCTACCTTCTTGACTGTGCATCGTCCCGGATTCGTGCCGGTCACTTCCGCGGTATTCAATCCCAGCATGCCGGCGTATTTGCTGACGTGCTCGTACAGGTAGTCGGCGGTGTCTGCGAATGCGGTGAAGATGAGGATCTTGTGGTTGCCGGGGTTGATGGGCTGGTTCTGCTTGTCGCTGATGGTCCGGTACAGACGCTGCAGCTTCGCGTCGTGTGCCGCGTCGATGCTGGAGACCATGTTCAGCAGGCGGTGGATGACATCCATGTCGCGAAGAATGCAATCGCGCCAGGTGCACCAATCCATGTCGGACAGCAGGAATCGGGTCTTGCCTTTGGTGGTGAACTCGTCAGGATCCATACTCTCCGTATCATCCTGATCCAGGTCGAATCCGTCGTCGAAACGATCAATATCAATTTGCTCAAGCACGCCGGTGTCGTAATGCTTGGCACGGTATTCCTCATACGAGTCGATCGTGCCGACCGTATCCGACATGTAGCCGAGCACGCGGTTCAATGTCATGCGGAACGAGTGGACGCTGCTCTCGAAACGTTTGAGCAAGTTCGTGGCCATGAGCTTGCGCACACCCGTTTCTCGGCCCCGGATTGTCAGGCCTTCGATTTTGTCATTGTCGAAGTACTTGCTCATGCGCGATTCGAGCACGAATTCGGACGGCGTGTATAGCGCGAGGGTGAGCCTTTCCAGCTCGTCATAGATCTCGTCGTAGGATACGCAGTCGCTTTCCGTGGACAGCGCCGGGCGGATGGTCTGCGGGCGGAGACGTTCAGGGAAGCCGCCGATCGCATCCATATCGTAATGGTTACGGATGTGGCGGCGGCTGCGTGCGACGGTGACCTGATCGAGGATACGGAAGAAATCGAAGTCGAGCATGTCCATCAGACGTTTGGTGCTGCGTTCCTCCGGTTCGAGTTTCGACCAGACACCGTAAGCCTTCTGCGCGTTGCGGAACGCCATATCGATATTGGTGGAAAGCCCGAGCTTCCTGGACCATTCATCGCCTTTGTCGCCGTAGGCCAGTTCGAGCTGGTTCTGCAGATCTCGGAAACGATTGTTCACCGGGGTGGCGGAGAGCATAAGCACCTTTGTAGGCACGCCGGAATGGATGACCTTGTTGAGGAGCTTCTGGTATCGGTTTTCTTTGTCGTCGGCCTTGGCGGCGCTGTCTGCGCCATTGCGGAAGTTGTGCGACTCATCGATGACCACGAGGTCATAGTTACCCCAGTTGATCCGCTCAATCGGAATGCTCATGATCGTATCGCCTCGTGTGCGGCTCAGATCCGTATGGAACAGCACATCGTAACGCAGGTGGTCGCCGGCGATTGGGTTGTTCGTCGCGTTCGACTTGTATGTGACCCAGTTGTCCTTGAGCTTCTTCGGGCACAGGACGAGCACGTTGCGGTTGCGGGCCTCGAAGTACTTGATCACGGCTAGCGCGGTGAACGTCTTGCCCAAACCGACCGAATCCGCGAGGATGCAGCCGTCGTATGTTTCGAGTTTGTTGATGATCGCGAGGGCCGCGTCCTTCTGGAAGTCGTACAGCTTGTTCCAGATCAGGCTTTCACGGAAACCGGTGCCCTCCTTCGGCAGCACGTCCTCGGAGATATCGTCGAGGAATTCGCTGAAGATGCGGTATAGCGCCATGTAGTAGACGAGTTCGGGCGGGTTTTCTTGGTACATGCGCTCGATGCCGTCGATGACCTTGTCGGTCACGTCATGCAAGTCGCCGCTGCTCCATGCCTCGTTGATTTTGTCCAGAAATCCCTCCGCCATGAAGTCTTCCATCTTGGCGACGCCTTGGTACGAGGCGGCATGTCGGCTCACGCCCAGCTGTGTGGTCGTGAACTCGTTGAACGGCATGTACGCGGTTTTCTCGTTATTATGTTCCACGACGAGGGACGGAGTGATGTCCGATTCCTCGTCGAATGACATGAAACGCGCCTTCTTGCGTCGGATCCAATCGGCGCATTCCGTGGCGATTGCCTTCTGGGTGAGCTCATTGCGTAGGCGAATTTCCAACGGGGTACCGTACAGGTTCTGCTCGCGTTCCAGGCGAGGGATGTAGAACTCACGTTGCTCCTTCGTGGTGGCATCCTCAGTGAACGTCTTCGACGTGTAAATAAAACGGAATGAGCCTGAGCTCTCCAATTGCTCGCGCAACTCCCTATACGCGTACATCGAGAACGATGCCGCCGCGATGGATATCCTGTCCCCCTCGCGTATCGTACGAACAAGGTCGTCCTTGACCAGCGAAGTCTTGTTATCGATAAAGCCCTGAGTCACAGCGCCTATTCTAGTGGAGGAGGGGCCAAGGGGCAGTAGCGACGCCTTAACATTTGTCAGGGTATTGCATCGTGTGAGTATATACGATTGTTCATGAGTGAGTAATCAGAGCGAAGAGGAAGACCAAAATGGACAAGAAATTAGATTTGACGGAACCGATTATTGCATGGCTATTAAAGCCTGATAGCAATTGTGCAGAAGTAGCAGCCATGTTGCGTGATACAGGGAAACGCTTCGAACTCACTGTTCCATTCAGAGACAATTTTGACAAATACCAGCAATGGTTTTTATCGAGTGGAATGGTTGTTCTCCACGATAAGCCCCTTGAGCCAGTGGAATTGCCGAACATAATTCGTACAGTATCGAATGGCAGGTTTTATACCCTTGTGGGATGTCGCGTGAGTGGTTCTGTATCTGCGGGAACTGGGACGGGAGTTGTCGTTCCGACATACGTAGTTTTCGGGAATAGTAAAACGAATTTCGAAAAAATACATGCGATGCGTTCTGGTATTCCAGGTTTGTCACCGTGGTCGGGAATTTCCTCACTTTCGCTTTCTCTTGGTGACGGTTCTTCAAAGAAAACTGAAGTGATTGCGGAACCGCGCAATGAGATCGTGGTCGATGCGTCAGTGGGATTGAAGCTGCGGCCTGGTTACTCTGTAAAGACTTCTTTGAGGAGAGATGAGGTTACTGCTCGACAAATGGTCTTCATCGAAACTAGGACAGATGAATTGCGGGATTGGACATGGCATTTGTTTTATCATCGCTCGTTGATGAACCTGCTTACTATTTCTGATTGGGTTCCAAGAACGTTTGCTGACTTGGAGGTTCTTCGGGACGAGGATTTCTACGAATTAGATGGGGAAAAGAGAGAGATGTGGCATCCTGTTTTGTCATATATGCCGCGAGTCGACCGTTCCCATTTTGAGAATCCTGAGTCTCAGTATCTCTTTTGCTTTTCCGACATCCGTGAAGAAGGAATTCGGAAATGGCTTGAACTAGTAGATAGATGTCAACAAGGAATGACTCTTCTTGCCTACGTGGCGAAGGAACAGGAACATCTTGCCCTTGAAACGTTGAATATGCTGACGGGGACCATGCTTGACTGCATTGGATGGTATGTCGTAAAGACAAAGAACCAGATAAAGCGTATGAAACGGAATTCCAAAACCGGTGAAATGCAATCTGCCGGTTTTTACCAAATGCTTGAGGCTGTACAAGAGGAATTAGGAGATGTCTTTCCATTTACTGATCCAGAAGATTGGAGAAGGAATATGAGAAAGGCATTCGTCGGAAATAAGCATGGCGATGCGGAAGGCGTAGATTTCCAAACAATGTATGACGTGACAATGCAATCATTGGTCATTGCGCGAATGTGGGTAGGTCTGCAATTAGGTGCTGACGGGAATACGTTGAAGGAACGTGTCTCTTCTGATGAAATTGGTAAGAGGGTTAGTCGGTTTATTGCATGGTAGTGCGCCGAGTCGGAAGCTGCTTTGTAGCATGCTTCTACGGACATCAAGTCAGGCTTCTTGCTTTGGAGAGAAGCGCATCTAATTGGACAGATACAACTAATTGGAGTATCCAAAGCTTTATAGTGTGACGATGGCAACTGTGGCCAATAAAAAGTCCAGTAAAACTCTTTTCGAGCAAGTAATCATTTAAGAGAGGGGAAAGCACCATGGACGCTGGCAAGAAAATCCTGCTGGACTTATTGACCGGTTCGCTTCGGTTCGTGGTTCCGGTGTATCAGCGCAGATACTCATGGGGCGAGGCGCAGTGCCGGCAATTGTGGTCCGACATTGTAACGGCTGGCAGGCACCCTGAGAGAACGCATTTCACCGGGTCGGTCGTATGGATGCAGGAAGGCGGCATCGGCCCGGACGGCGTCAGCCGATGCCAGCTTATTGACGGCCAGCAGCGTCTCACCTCGGTGACCCTGCTGCTTATCGCACTGGCCGAATATGCTCGAGAGCGCCCTGAAAACCTGCGATTCTCCGCAGACATGCTCATCGACCGTGGCTATCTTGTCGACAAGTATGCAACCGGCGAAGGCCGCTACAAGCTGACGCTTTCCGGCGACGA
>ENA-OQAB01000120-OQAB01000120.1-human-gut-metagenome-genome-assembly--contig:-NODE-120-length-43736-cov-6.049577_pt1 | contig 43736 bp, 45 predicted proteins | sample MGYA00242490_ERZ504517 | MGnify/ENA primary metagenome ERZ504517 (study PRJEB26092, sample SAMD00036298) | human gut metagenome | host: Homo sapiens | study: EMG produced TPA metagenomics assembly of...
GGGGATTTTTTCAATTACGGCGGATCAGATCCGGGAATTTAAGGAACCCAGGCTGATGACGAAATTTGACACCAGAGAGTCGGTTCCCACGGTGTTTGGGAAGCTTGGCATCCTCCCTGTGACGAGGGGAAGCTACGTGATCGGAGATTTTTCCCTGTATCACGATTTTCCCGGAGGAGGAGAGCAGAGGCGGCGTAATCCAGGTGGACAGGAGCAGGATTCCCGACTACCTGGAGACTATCGACGTCCGCGACGTGCGGTCGGAGGCCGCCGCCATTAAGCTTATCAGCCTTACTGGGATTCTGGAGGATTTCCTAGGGGAAAAGCGGCTGGTGGAGACGGTATCTGGGCGTATGTCCTCCGGCGCTTTTGACTTTCAGATTCACTCCGGGGACAGAAAGCATGTGTCCAGAATCCAGGTGAACAACTCTCAGCTGGAGATTGACGGAGGCTTTGAAGGGAGAGACAGCTTTGCCATTCTGGAGGGGTAAAAACGTAGTTCACAGCAATTTTCTGGTGCGCCAGCTCTATTATCCTTTCCGCCTGTGGGAGGGCCGCCTGACAAAGCCAGTGCGGCCTGTCTTTCTGGTCTGTTCCAACCAGATTTTCAGACTTTTGGAGTACGAATTTGACGATCCGATGGTGTACGATTCCATCCGGCTGGTGAAAGAACAGCGGTACAGCCTGGAGGACACGAGGATTACCATGGAGGATCTGGCCGGAATCATGGGAAGCGTGCCTGTAAAGCCGGAGCCGGAGGGCGTTCCCTTTATTCAGGCCGACAGCTTTGAGAAAGTCATCTCTCTCATTGAGCATCTGGGAGAAAAGCCGCTGACCATGGCGGAGATTGCAGAGATTTTCGGCTTTCAGGAGAGACAGTCAGGCTACTACTATAACGCCTGTGCCTACCTGGGGCTGGCAGTCAGGAAAAAGGGAAGAGACGGAGTCGTCCGGGCTGAGCTGACAGAGCGGGGCGTCAGCATCAGCCGGATGGATTATAAGAAGCGCCAGCTGGCCTACGCGGGCAGGATACTGGAGCACGAAATCTTTCACCAGCTGTTTGAAACTGCGGTGCGGACGGGAAAACTGCCGGACAAGCCGTATATTCAGAGGAAAATGAAAGAATTAAGGCTCTGCGGGGACAGCCTGATCGGCAGAAGAGCTTCCTCTGTGGCCGGATGGCTCAGATGGATGGTGCGTCTGACAGAAGAGTAGGAGGAGAAAACGATGGATTCAAAAGAAGCAAGAGAGAGAATGAGAGCAGGACGGCTGTACTATGAGAGCGGAAGCGATCTGGGGGAGGAGCAGGCTAAATGTCTGGAGCTTTTATATGATTTCAATCAGACCAGGCCGTCGGAGGATGAGAAAAGGCAGGCCCTTTTAAAGGAGATGTTTGCAGAATTTGGGGAAAACTGCCATATTGAGCCGCCTCTTCACGCCAACTGGGCCGGTAAAAACGTCCATTTCGGAGACGGCGTTTACGCGAATTTCAATCTGACTCTGGTGGACGACACAGATATTTTTGTGGGGAACAGCGTCATGTTCGGGCCTAACGCGGTGGTATGTACGGGAAACCATCCAATCTGCCCTGAAATCAGGAGAAAACAGGCTCAGTATAACCTTCCGGTTCACATTGGGGACAATGTGTGGGTCGGCGCGGGAGCCATTATCCTTCCAGGCATATCCATTGGAGAAAATTCTGTGATTGGAGCGGGAAGCGTGGTGACGAAGGATATTCCGGCCAATGTGGTGGCGGTGGGAAATCCCTGCCGCGTGATCCGTCCAATTGGAGAGGAGGATCGAAAATACTACAATCACGGAGTGGAGATAGATATTGAGTAGTCCAGGTATTTGATAAGATGGATTTTGGAAAAACGGGGTAAGACACAGGGGGGGGAGGCAGAAGCATATGAAGAAACAGAGGAGAAGGCATTCAGAAAGAAATGCAGCTGTGCGGGGAAAGAATTCCCCGCATATTCTGCCTCTGCTATTCCGGATAGATCAGACGGCTGTCGTCAATTACGTCTAAAACCTCCCGCAGGAAGCGATCGGCCAGCCAGTTGGCCATAGGCAGGTTCATATCCAGATAATTTCCGCAGTCCCTGGCGCAGGCTCCCGGAACCTCGCCCTGGTAATCCCTGATAAAGGCGAACATCTCCTTCATCAGAGGCACAATGTCTCTGGATTCATAGTCTCCCGACAGGAGCAGATAGAAGCCGGTGCGGCAGCCCATGGGGCCGAAGTAGAGCACCCGCTCTTTCCAGAGACTGTGGTTTCTTAAAAAGGTGGCAGCCAGGTGCTCGATGGTGTGAACCTCAGCCGTGTTCATGACCGGCTCGAAGTTAGGGCGCGTCATGCGGATGTCAAAGGTGGTAATAACCGCGTTGTCCGCCTTGTCCTTTCTGGATACGTAGACGCCCGGCAGCAGCTCTAAATGGTTGATGGTGAAGCTAGTAATTTTATCCATAAGAATTCTCCCAGTATAGAAATTTGCAGCAGTCTGCTGTAAATATCAGTGTAGCAGAGATGGGAAGGGAAGACAAGAAAATTTGAAGGCCGCTGGAATATTTCCCCTGCCGTTTATGGGAGAAAAGACGAAAACAGATGAACTTGAAACTGAGGCGGTTCTGTACTATAATAAACTCATATTGATTAGACTCTGCACAGCGGAGAAACATAAGGAGATCACGATATGTTAGACGGAAAGAAAACACTTTTCAGCGGTATGCAGGCAACAGGAAACCTGACTCTTGGAAATTATCTGGGAGCGCTGAAGAACTGGGTTACCATAAGCGACGAGTATCAGACCTTTTTCAGCGTGGTGGATATGCACTCCATCACAGTGCGCCAGGATCCGGCCGAGCTGAGAAGAAGAGCCAGAAATCTTTTGACTCTCTATATTGCCGCAGGTCTGGATCCGGAGAAGAACTGCATTTACTACCAGTCCCACGTCAGCGGCCACGCGGAGCTGTCATGGATTTTAAACTGCTTTACCTATATGGGAGAGTTAAACCGCATGACTCAGTTTAAGGACAAGGCGGCGAAGCACGCGGACAATATCAATGCCGGCCTTTTTACCTACCCGGTGCTGATGGCGGCAGATATTCTTCTGTACCAGGCAGACGTAGTTCCGGTAGGCATTGACCAGATGCAGCATCTGGAGCTGACAAGAGACATTGCGATCCGTTTCAACAACATTTACGGCGATGTGTTCACCGTTCCGGAGGCCTACATCGGAAAGGCGGGAGCCAAGATCATGAGTCTTCAGGATCCGGCCAAGAAGATGTCCAAGTCAGACGAGAATCCAAACGGCAGCATTTACCTGATGGACGATCCGGATACCATTATCCGCAAGTTCAAGAGAGCTGTGACAGATTCTGAGGCCTGTGTCCGCTACTGTGACGAGCAGCCGGGAATTAAGAACCTGATCGACATCTACAGAGCCTGCACAGGAAAGACTCCGCAGGAGATTGAGAAGGAGTTTGACGGCAAGGGCTACGGCGACTTTAAGATGGCTGTCGGCGAGGCGGTTGTGGACGTGCTCCGTCCTCTCCAGGAGAGATATGCAGAGCTTTCCAAGGACAAGGCCTACATTGACAGCGTGATTAAGAACAACGCTGAGAAGGCCCAGTATTTTTCAAATAAGACGCTGCGCAAGGTCCAGAAAAAGGTGGGCTTCCCGGAGAAGATCCGCTAGAGAAAGCCGTTGGCGCGGAAACGGACAGGGAATATTTTTAACAGGTGTAAGAGAGGAATCCATGAATGCATGGGTTCCTTTTTTCATCTTTTTACATATTCATCCAGTTGACTATTGAACATCTGCCTGAATTTTTTTATAATATATCTGATCAGCTGGGAGAAGACAGGTATTTTGCCGGCTTTTGGCGTGGGGGCAGAGAACAGGGCGCGTTTTGCTGCAGAAAGCAGCGTTTCTGTTCTGGGCGGACGGAAATAAGATTGGAGGAAACGGCTATGAAAAAAATTATCAACAGTGTGGAGCAGGTGGAGAATGAGATGGTCCTCGGCATGGCCAAGGCGTATCCACAGTATGTGAGAAAGCTGGACTGCGGAAACGTGGTTGTCCGCGCCAACAGAAAAGAGGGAAAGGTAGCGCTGATCAGCGGCGGAGGCAGCGGCCATGAGCCGGCTCACGGCGGCTATGTGGGAGAGGGAATGCTGGACGCGGCCGTATCCGGAGCTGTATTTACATCCCCGACGCCGGATCAGATTTATGAGGGAATCAAGGCAGTTGCCACAGACCAGGGCGTTCTCATGGTTATCAAGAACTATACGGGAGACGTGATGAACTTTGAGATGGCCGGAGAGATGGCCCAGATGGAGGGCATCAAGGTCGCTCAGGTCGTTGTAAACGACGATGTGGCCGTAAAGGACAGCCTTTACACCGTAGGCCGCAGAGGTGTGGCGGGAACTGTGTTTGTACATAAGATTGCAGGAGCCAAGGCAGAGACAGGCGCTTCCTTAGAGGAGGTTCAGGCTGTGGCCCAGAAAGTCATTGACAATGTAAGAACCATGGGAATGGCCATCCGTCCATGCACCGTTCCGGCGGCAGGACAGCCGGGCTTTGAGCTGAACGACGACGAAATGGAAGTGGGAATCGGCATCCACGGCGAGCCTGGAACCCACAGAGAGCCCCTTAAAAAGGCAGACGAGATCGTGGATCTTCTGTTAGAGAAGATTTTAGCAGATCTGGACTACAGCGGAAAAGAGGTGGCGGTGATGATTAACGGATCCGGAGCGACGCCTCTGATGGAGCTGTTTATTGTAAATAACCGCGTATCAGACGTTCTGGCTGAGAAAGGCGTCAAGGTTTATAAGACGTTGGTGGGCGAGTACATGACGTCCATTGAGATGGAGGGATTTTCTATTTCACTGCTGCGCCTGGACGACGAGCTGAAGGAGCTTCTGGACGCAAAGGCAGATACGCCGGCATTTAAGGCTTAAGAAGCAGACGGCGGGGGAGGCCTTTTGCGCTTCTCCTGCCGTTTCAAATTACAGGATCCGCCGGATAGAGGGCGGCTGTCCTGAAAAATATGAAAACAGGAGATGGGATAATGACAGACAGCGCTAAGATAATTGAACTGCTTGACAAAATCGGAGATAAGATTATAGAGGAAAAGGAGTTTCTGACAGAGCTTGATAAGCCGATCGGAGACTGTGACCACGGCATTAACATGGCCAGAGGCTTCGGCGAGGTGAAGAAAAAGCTGCCGGGTATGGCGGACAGCGACCTGGGAACTATCTTTAAGACTACCGGCATGACCCTGGTATCCACAGTGGGAGGATCCGCCGGACCGCTCTACGGAACGGCTTTTATGAAAATGGGTATGGCTCTGGCTGGAAAGAAGGAAATGAGCTTTAACGAATTCCTGACAGCCTTTGAAGCGGCTGTGGAGGGCGTAAAGCAGAGAGGAAAGTCTGACAGGAGCGAGAAGACCATGTTGGATGCCATGATCCCGGCGCTGGAGGCCATGAAGGCCGCCGCAGCAGAGGGCAAAGACGCAGAAACAGCCTGGAAGGAAGGCACAGAGGCGGCTGAGGCAGGCGTAGAGTACACGAAGACGATTATCGCCACCAAGGGAAGAGCCAGCTATGTAGGAGAGAGAAGCATCGGCCATCAGGATCCGGGAGCGACTTCCTTTACCTTTATGATGGAGACAGTGGGAGCGGCGCTTTAGGAGAGGAAGTAAAACGGAGGAGAACAGATGGTAGGAATCGTGATTGTGTCCCACAGTAAGAACCTGGCGGACAGTGTGGTGGAATTTACAGGATTGATGGCTCCTGACGCGAAGATTGCGGCGGCAGGGGGTATGGAGGACGGCGGCTTCGGAACCAGCTTCGAGAAGATTCAGAAGGCCATTGAAAGCGTCTACTCGGAGGAGGGAGTCATTGTCCTCATGGATATGGGAAGCGCGGTGATGACGACGGAGATGGTGCTTGACATGTTTGAGCCGGATACCGTTAAGATGGCGGACTGCCCGCTGGTGGAGGGAGCGGTGGTCGCCACTATCAACGCAGTCAGCGGCATGAAGATGGATGAGATTCTGGCGGCTTTAAGCCAGGTGGCAGGCACGCCGAAATTCTAGATTTAAGACATAAGAAGGAGGGTGGTATATGAGAAGATGGAGAAAGGCGGCAGCGGTCCTTATGGCTGGCGCGTTAGCGGTGGCAGCAGTGTCGGGATGCGCTAAGAAGCAGGATCCCAAAGAAATTTACAGCGCGGCGATGGAGAAGAACAGCGCCCTGGACAGCGTTGACATGGACGTGACGATGAAGATGGCCATGACGGCGGATGAGGAGAGCATGGATATGGAGGTCTCCAGCAACACCAAGATGGATCAGTCGGATAAGGAGCACGTAAAATTCATCACAGCTTCTTCTGTGGCTATGGACGGCATGAATATGGAGACAACCGTATTTTATGAGGACGGCTACTATTACATGGAAGCCATGGGCCAGAAAATGAAATATCCCATGGATCTGGAAAGCCTGACTGCCCAGATACAGGAGAGTGTGGGAAGCACTACGCTTCCGGTGGAAAGCCTGGATACTGTTGAGGTAAAGAAGGACGGGGATAACCAGATTCTCACCTTTACTGCCAATCCGGAGAAGATGAACGATTATCTGGGCCAGGTGATGGGCGCGATGGGAGACGTAAGCCAGGTGTCCGGCCTGAATATGACCATCAATTCTGCAGACGGCGAGTATACGATTGGAAAAGACGGCTATTATACAGATATGAAGATGAATCTGGATCTGTCCATGGAGTCTCAGGGCGCGTCTGTGGGTATGATTCTCGACATAACGGGAACCGTCCACCAGCCAGGACAGCCGGTGGAGATTACCCTTCCCGACACAGCGGACTATGTGGAAATTGATCCAGCCCTGTTAGGAGCCAGCTAGACTGGGCGGAAGGTTAAGAACAGAATAGAAGAACATGAAATGAAGGAGAGCGGCACGTTTCAGGCCGCTCTCCTTTGTCAATATGGAATGGTTATGTAATTGTTATGGAATCTGTTATGGAATCCTTTAGGAAACGGCAGTTATTCCTCTGTCTCCTTATAATTGCTTAAATCATAAGGTGTGGAGAGAATTGCAATGGCAATCACCGTGATCAGCAGCCCTGCAATCATGAGAACGCCGGAACCGTTATGCAGGAATTTAATCACTGCTCCAATGGGAATCAGCGCGTTTCCGAAAAAAAGGAGGATCAGGAAATATACGCGTCCCAGAATGTTTCCATGTTTCGAATCTAAAAATTTCTGAATATTCATTATGAAGGCCACACTCCCATCTTACTCATAATAAAGGTGATAAACACAATGTTCAGCACAGAAATGCAGGCCAGAATGCCGGCATTGAAAAATCTGGACTGAATCACTTTCTTTCCAAGGTATCTGGGATCATTCCCAGAAGATACCAGGAGTTTCCGGAGATCCAGTTGAACAGAGACTGCATGGCTGCGATAAAGACTACTACCATAACCGGCTTTCCGAAGAACGCGCCTAAGAAGCCGATCTGGGGAGCCAGCACGATAAATGGGTGATACCAGGCATTGGTATCCTTCTTCACGTTTGTGGACTGATAGAAGGACGTAGCGCAGGTAACGCTCAGTCCGATCATGGAAGAGCATACCAGAGCGATGATGCCGATGTAGAAGCCAATCTGAATCCAGATGGATGGAATGACAGATACAAGAGCGCTGCAGAGCTCTGTGGAGTCGGTTGGAATTCCTTCTTTTCCGGCAAAGGCCTCGGCGAAGGCAATGGAGACGAAGGACAGTACCAGGGTAACCGGCACTAAACCTCCGAATACAGCGTCGAATCGTCCCAGAGTCTCGTGATTTTCAGAGTAGCCGCGGGATTCCATGCCGTTGTTGAACAGCACCCAGTCCATAACGCCGATGGTGGCGGTCAGGGAGGCGATCAGCATAACAATACCGTCGATTCCGCTTGGCAGAGTCGGGATTAAGAGTCCCTTGATCATGGCCGGCATGTCGATGCCTGTGACGCAGAGCACGGCGCCGAATACCACCAGCATGATTCCGATTAAGATTTTCATGGCATTCTCTACGATGCGCACGCCCTTTGGGTTATCTCCGGATCCATACATCAGAGATAAGGGAACGGAGACAGCTACCAGAAGAATCCAGCTGATGTTTTTGGGAACGTTGATATTTACAATGGAGAACAGGGCGGTCACGGCGTCCGCGCCCAGGGCGTACTGTCCAAAGTTGTATACGATGGAGGCGATGAAGCAGGCGATTAAGCCTGTGGCCAGACTTCCGAAAAACTTGCCGTGGAACTTGTCCTGAGCCTTGATAACAGATATTTCAGAGGCAGTGACAAAGCGTGTGGACAGAGCCAGCATAAAAAGTCCTAAAGCAAAAGAATAGAGGGGGATCCAGAGCATGTCGTAGCCGTAGGCGGCGCCCAGGGTAACGGAGCTTGCAAAGGATCCTGCGCCCAGCGTGAAGGCGGCGTTCATAAAGCCTGGACCTGAGAGCTTGCAGTAGCCGAAAAATTTCTGCAAGGGCGGTTTTTTGTTCAGTTCACTCAGAAACGCCTTTTCCCGCAGGGCGTTTTCTGAATAACGGGGATTGGTTTCCGTTTGATTCATGTGATTATATCCTCCTGTAGATAATAAGTACGATTTACTTGTCCAGGCGCGTCACGATCATTTCACAGGGCGCGCAGGGGCCGTCAGTGAACAGAGACGGGCGCTCAAATTTGATTTTGCCGAAAAACGCTTCGTTCAGAGCCAGATCAATTTCTTCACAGTAAAGCTTTCCGGCCTGTTCCAGACCGATTTCCCGGAATGCGGTGGAAAACGGACAGACGCGGTTGATTTCCCTGAGCCGATTGCCCTCTACCGAGGACTCGCAGTCCCAGGCCTGATTATCAGGATAATCAGAGTATTCCTCCACTGTGTGGAACGTCACTTCCTTTCCGTCCTTTCGGCTCCGCTCCTTAATGGCGTCTGCCCTTAAATTGGCAAAGCGCCGGACTGCCCTCTTGACGACAGCCTCCCCCTTTTCGTTTCCCATTTCCCGGATGATCTCGTCCGCCATGACGGCAAACAGCTTCGCCATGGTTTCCGTGACCTTTCCAACGGGATCATTTGGATTGTACATATGTTTCCCCCTTTCAACCCATCGCTGTTATTCGATCTATCAGTATTATAATAAATTACCGCAGTAAAGAATGGGAAATGTTGTAAACACCGGGAAAAATGTAGTGAAAAGAGCGGAAAAAAGAATGCCCGGGGAAAAATTTCCCTGGGCATAGGCGGAGACTGGAGAAGGCTTTTCTTTTTCTTCTACACGCCGAACAGCACAAAGGACACTTCAAACCGGCCCTGTTCTGCCCTGATGTTCAGGTTTCCGCCGTATTTTGCCGCAGCTTCCCTGACATTGGACAGTCCCAGGCCGTGCTGTTCCGGGCTTGGTTTCGTAGTGGGGAAACCGGCGCGGACAGGAACGTCCTGGCTCATGGAATTGGAGAATCCGCAGACCAGCATATTTTTCTTATACAGAAGCTTGACAGAAATTCTGCGCTGCTCTGGGGATCTGATCAGGCGGCAGGCCTCGATGGCGTTATCCAGAATATTTCCAAAGATAATACTGCAGTCGGCCATGTCGATATTCATATTTTTTATCACCATGATTTCTGTGTCCGTCTGAATGTCTGCTTCCGAGGCCTGCTCCAGCTTGGATGTGAGGACGGCGTCCAGAAAGGGATTTCCCGTATTCATGATACAGCGGCGGGCCGGAGAAGACAGCTGTTCCTGGATGCGCGCAACATAGTCGAGAACCTCCCTGGATTTTCCTTCGGAGAGAAGCGTCTGAACCGTCTGCCAGTGATGCTTCATGTCGTGGTGCAGACGGCGGAATTGTTCGTCCCTGGTTTCCATCTGCCTGTAATGGCGTACCTGCTCGTTTAACTGCTGTTCCAGGCTTTTCCGTTCCAGGCTCTGTCTGTAAATCCGGGCCGTTTCAGGAATGAAGATTGAAAAATTGTAGAGAATCAGGCATACAGAGCCGATCACAAGGCTGCGTATCGCCACCATAGGCTGAAAATTGTAAAACAGCAGATAGATAAAAAAGGTAAAAAAGATAATCAGGATGCCAATGTACACAGTATGCAAAGCTTTATTTTCCGATACCTCAGCGCTTAAAAAGCAGATGCAGACAATCAGCGTACAGATAAAGAGAAACCACAGATACTGCTCCAGACGGTAGAACGGAAGGGAACCAGCCATCATGGCCAGGACGGCAGAGAGCAGAACCACAAAGTGAAACAGGTATAAAAAGGTGAAGATGCCGGGATACACTCTGGGAAATTTCAGGCGGATGTACTGGTACAGAAGCACTGGAATAATAAAAATAGACACACATTTGATCATGTCAATGGAGAAGCCGTCCAAAACAGACAGGGCCAGAGAAGACTCACACAGAATCCAGATTCCATAGCCAAAGAAGCAGAAACCGATGGAGAAAATGTAAGTTTGTATTTTGTATACATATTGAAAAACAAATCCGGCGGCCAGAATGACAAACGCGACGAAAAACAGAACTGCCGCCGCCACGATGTGAAGACTTCCGGACATGGCCAGATTACTCAGGAGAGCATTTCGGGATCCGAAGCAGATTCTTGGCGTTTCCGACAGGATATATTCGCCGCAGGATTCGCGAAACAGCAGACTGGGAGCCGTTTGCAAAGGTTCAAACTGAAGCCTGAGGCGGGAAAAGGAAGATTCTTCCTTCTGGCTCAGGGGAATGAGAAACCAGGTTTCAGAATCAAGCGCAAAGGTTTCGCAGCTGTCAGGCACAGGGACTTTCCTTCCGTCCGCCCATATTTCTGACGGCAGCAGAAAGAAAGAGTATCTTCTTCCGCCTCAGAGCTTTCAAAATGAACGGCTCCGTTAGACTTTGTCAGATCCAGAAAGACGTGGTAGGAGTCAGTGGGACGTTCGTTCTGAAGGGAGAGGAGAAACACTCCGGACACAGCCAGAAAGAACACCCAGAATATGCGGTAAATGCGGTTTGCCATGGAAATTCCTCCTCTAAATCATGGAAAGGCCGTTCAGAAGGTAATTCTGGTACTGCTCCACTGCCCCGGCATACTTCTGTCCAATGGGAATGACCGTTTGATCAACGCAGACAAACTCTCGTCCCTGCAGATAGTCTACATTCTCAAAATTGACGATGTAGGAACGGTGGACTCGTTCAAAGGAAGCGGAAAGAAGCTGCTGTTCCAGATCCTTAATGTTGCCGTAAAACTCAATCGCAGGCCCATTTTTCAGATGAATTTCAATAATTCTGTTTTTTACTTCAAAATACACAATATCCCGAAGCAGAACAGAGCCAATGGTTTTGCCGAATTTATAGGTAAAGGACTGGCGCTGGCTTTTTTCAGCCAGGGAAACGGCCCGCAGAAGCACCGTTTCGATTTTTCCCGTGCCCACGTCCTGCTTTAAAAGGTAGTGGAGCGGCATCACGTCCAGGGCTTCGAAGACGTGTTCCTTGCTGACGGTGAGAAAAATAATCTGGGCTGTAGGGCTGACGGCCCGGAGTCTGGCGGCCGTCTCCATGCCATTGAGCTGTTTCATCAGAATGTCGAGAAAATAGATGTCAATGGGCTGTTTCATTTCTTCTAAGTGAAATAAAAGCTCTTCGCCGGAGCTGAAACGGCAGACAGAAGCGCAGATACCGTGTTTTTTGCAGACGTCCTGAATCAGCCCGCTCAGACGGCTTCCCATAGCGTCGTCATCGTCGCAGACGCAGATATGTATCATAAAATAATCCCCCTTCAATACAGACGCCAGGCATTTAGAACAGGACGGTTTCCTGCACGCCGGCGTTCCAATCAAATTATATAGGAAAGCAGGGGAAAAGCAACGAAGAGGCGGTTCACAAACAGCTTTTTATATGTTAGAATAGACTGCATTCATTAAATTGTCAGATCGGGGCAGATTCGCAGAGAGGGAAGCCGTCAGATCTGGCCAGATTCACAGGCAGGAAAGAAGAGGACAGAGATATGAAGATAGCAGTTGCTTATGACAACGGAAACGTATTTCAGCATTTTGGAAAAACAGAATATTTCAAGGTTTATGAAACAGAGAATAACCAGGTGGTTTCAAGCGAGGTGATCAGCTCCAACGGAGAGGGACACGGCGCTTTAGCAGGCGTTCTGGCAGCGCAGTCTGTGAACGTGCTGATCTGCGGAGGCCTGGGCGGAGGAGCCCAGACAGCTCTCGACGAGGCTGGAATCCAGGTATTTTCCGGCGCCCAGGGAAGCTGCGATGAAGCTGTGGAGGCTTATCTGAAGGGAGAGCTGGTTTCCACAGGCGTAAACTGTGATCACCATGACCACGAGGAGCATGAAGAGGGCCATTCCTGCGGAGGTTGCGGAGGCGGATGCAGCGGCTGCGGAGGCGGATGCGGTTCTCAGCCGCAGATTATCATGGAGGGACGCAATGCAGGAAAGCTGTGCCGTGCTCACTACAGAGGAACGCTCAACGACGGAACACAGTTTGACTCCTCCTATGACAGAGGCCAGCCATTAGAGTTTATCTGCGGAGTAGGCCAGATGATCAAGGGCTTTGACGCGGCAGTTGTGAATATGGAGCCGGGCCAGTCAGTGGACGTTCATCTGATGCCGGAGGAGGCTTACGGCATGCCGGATCCGGACGCTGTTTTCACAGTGGAGATTGCGCAGCTTCCAGGAGCAGAGAATCTGGAAGTCGGCCAGCAGGTTTACCTGTCCAATCAGTTCGGCCAGCCCTTCCCGGTTAAGGTAACGGCAAAGGACGAGACAAACATTACCTTTGACGCGAACCACGACATGGCAGGCAAGGAGTTAAACTTCCATATTGAGCTTCTGGAGACAGAATAAGCAGAAAGCGGACTGCTGAAATTTCATATTGCAGATAATCAGAAAAAGAGATTTTCCGACGCCTTCCCTATGGGGAGGCGGGAAGGTCTCTTTTTCTGATTTTTATGGCGGAAAGAGGTTCGGCCTGCACGTCTCAGACTGTATAAAGAATATCAATAAGCAGACTTTTTTATGGATAAAATCAATTTCTTATTTGTTCCAGATTGTGGTAGCCTAATAGTTAGAAAATTTAGGAAACAAGGAACAGGAGAGGAAACAATGTCGGAACATGTGCAGGCTGTTATGGAACACAATTCGGAATTGGAACAGCTGGGGAATCTTACCCGCCGTGAATTAAAGGAACTGGAAGAGAAAGAGAAAACTCCGGTTCAGAAAGTGGAAGAAGCGCTGATCATGGCTCTTCCTGCCGTATGCGGGGCCGCGGCTTTATCGGAGTACCTTTTGATTCCGGATTTAGCAAGAAATAAGAATCCCATGTACTATGTGTATGTGCTGGCTGCCATGATGGCAGCCTACTTATGCGCGGGTCTCTTTGCTGCCTTTAAAAGACGGAGGGGAAATAAGGTTTACTATGAGAAACTGCGCTATGGGGCGCCCCGCATTTCGGCTCTTTTTCTGCTTCTGGCGCTGTATGATTATCTGACTCTTAAGACAGGTACGCTGACGCAGCCCTTTGTCCCGTGCATGAACTTTATTATCAACGCGTTTGTATCGGATTACCCCATGTTAATCGAGTGTACCATGCACACGCTGCGGCTTCTGATGATCGGCTATGTGATCGGCGTCAGCCTGGGACTGGTAACGGGAATTACCTGCGGCTATTCCAGGCGGGTGCGCTACTGGGTTGACCCGGTCATCAAATTTCTGGGGCCGATTCCGACCTCTACCTGGATTCCTGTGATTATGGTAATCGCCTCCTCCCTGTTTGCGGGAGCGGTGTTTATCATTGCCCTGGGTTCCTGGTTTGCCGTCACAGTGGCCTCTCTGACCGGAATCTCCAATGTGGACAAGGACTTTTTCGAGGCGGCCAGAACTCTGGGCGCCAGCAAAAGGCAGCTGGTGTTCCGGGTGGCGATTCCCCACGCCATGCCGTCGATTCTGCAGGGCTGTACCCAGGCCATGAGCTCTTCCTGCGTGGCTCTTATGATCGCGGAGATGCTGGGCGTAAAGGCCGGACTTGGCTGGTATATGACATGGCAGACGGGCTGGGCCAGCTATGATAAAGTATTTGCGGCGCTGTTTGTGATCTGCCTGATCTTCACTCTTGTTACCAAGGCGCTTGAGGCGGTGAAGCATCATGTGCTCCGCTGGCAGAATGGAGTTGAAAAGTAATGGAAGATAAAAAGGTAACATTAAAGCTTGAAAATGTGAGCAAGGTGTTCGCGAAGGTAGAGAGCGACGACGTGACGCACGCCTTATATAACGTAAACGCCCAGATGGAGAGCGGGGAGTTTATTTCTCTGGTAGGCCCGTCCGGCTGCGGAAAATCCACCATTCTCCGCCTGGTGGCAGGCCTTATTACCCCGACTCTGGGGACGGTTTCTGTCAATGGCGCAGTGGTTGAGGGACCGGATCCGAACCGTGGGATGGTATTCCAGAAGCCCACGCTGTTTCCATGGCTGACGGTTGAGAAGAACATTGCCTTCAGCCTGGAAATGCAGGGAAAGCTGAAGGGAAATGAAGAGAAGGTTCAGAGGATGTTAAATATCATCGGTCTGGAGCAGTTTAAGGACGATTATCCGGGACAGCTCTCAGGCGGCATGGCCCAGAGAGTGGCTCTGGTCCGTTCCCTGATCAACGAGCCGGATATTCTGCTGTTAGACGAGCCTCTGGGCGCTCTGGACGCCTTCACCCGCATGAACATGCAGGATGAAATTTTAAATATGTGGGCCGATACCAGGCAGCTGGCCCTGATGGTCACCCACGATGTGGACGAGGCTATCTATATGGGAACCAGAGTGCTGGTGATGGACGCCAATCCAGGCCGCATTGTGGCAGAAATTAAGATTGACGGGGCTTTTCCGAGAGATCGTTCCTCCGCGCAGTTCGTGGAGTACAGAAACGAGATTTTGAATCAGCTGCACTACGGCGGAAAAAGAGGTTAACTGCTTTGCTTTGAAATCGCCTCAGACGATTTTAAGAATAAAAAACGAAGGAGATAGGGAACTATGAAAAAGAAACAGATTGCAGCATCATTACTGGCCCTTACAGTGGCATGCAGCATGACGGCGTGCTCCGGTAAGCCGGAGGAGGCGGCTGATACGACGGCGGCTGCCGCAGAGCAGGGAGAAATTGCCGGCGACACAAACAACGACGGCCAGATTGATATGGGAGTGGACGAGAATGTAGAGGTAAAACAGGAGAACGCGTCAGAGCATATGGACTCCTTCGAGGCTTCCACATCCGGAAAATGGGAGGCCATGTTCACTCCTGTCGATATGGAAGGACGCGCCATTGACATGGCAGATTTTGACCTGACTCCAACGGAGGAGGAGTTAGAGGCGATGAAGAAAGAGCCGGCTTACGGACAGAAGGTGCTCTACTACATGGCGGACGGATGTACGGCAGGCCCGACGGTGGCAGCCCACCTTGGATACTACGAGGAGGCTGGACTTGAGGCAGAGGGCGTAAAGGGAAATTCTTATACAGAGGCCCTTGGAAGCGGCCAGGCGACCGTTGCGGTAGGACACATCGCAACCATGCTGGTTCCGATTACCAACAACGTAGACATTACCTTTGTAGGAGGCGCCCACATTGGCTGCAAGTCCTTATATGTGCTGGCTGACAGCGAGTACAATACAACGGAGGATCTGAAGGGAACGAACATTTCCGCTCCAAACGGAATCGGAAAATCCGATTACAATATTACATGCCTGCTGTTAGACGCAGACGGAATCGATCCACAGGAGGATGTAAACATCACTGCAGTTTCTGCCGACGCCTGCCTGACGGCTATGACAAACGGAGAAATTTCTGCAGCCCTGCTTTCCGATACCTTCGCCTACGGTCTGGTAAAGGACGGCACTCTGAAATGCGTGCGTTCCCTGTTAGACGAGGACTTCGCAGATGAGAATTGCTGCATGATCGCCATGAACCGCACCTTCGTAAAGGAGAACCCGGTTATCTCCAAGAAGATTACGCAGGCCGTTCAGAAGGCCCATTCCTACATGCGCGACAACCCGGAGGAGGCGACTCAGATGCTTCTCGATCAGGGCTGGAACGGCGGAAGCTACGAGATGAACGTAATGCTCAATAATTCTCTCCAGTTCGGCCTGGACCAGGATTTCACAGAGGTTTCTTTAAGAGACGTCGTTGAGAAGTATGTGAGACTGGGACTGATCCAGAACATGGACAATACGGATGAGATTATGTCCATTGCGTGGACACCGGTTTTAGACTAGGATCCATGCAGAGAAAAGGGGGTTCTGGCGGACGGGGGTCTTCTGTCCGCACAGAGGTATGAAAAAGATCAGAGATACAGCCGCATGAGTGACGCGGCAGAATGTCAGGAGAATTCCCATCGAGGCTTGCGGTGGGAATTTTTCCTGTACATGGGGAAATATGGTATGAAAGTGAAGAAAAGGAGAGAATGACGGTGGGAAGCAACGGGACGAATCGAAGAAAGCAGGAGAAAAACAGTCTTATTTTTGCGGCGGCGCAGGCTGTCCACGCCCTGCTTTTAATTCTGGCGGTAAAGGTATTTGCGCCTGTCTGTACAGGCATGGTAGACACAGCGGCGGGAAAGCAGGTTCCCATGCGGTGCCACTATACGGCGGTTCTGCTGCTGTTTTTAGGCCTTATTTTACTGGTAAACGCTGGTTTATGCGCAGTGCGAAGGGAGATGGCTGTGTGCGGAGCGATAACGGCGGTTCTCTCTGCTCTGGCATTTGCGGCGCTCAGTTCCTCGGCAGGAACCGGCATCTGCCTGAATCCTGAGATGGCCTGCCATGTGACGGCGTCCTTTGTAAAGGCTCTGGGAGGAATTGGAATCCTGATTGGCCTCCTCTGTACTTACATGGGAGTAAAGGCCGGAAAATAAACAGAAAGAGGAAAGATTCTAAATGAAACACGATAAAAAGTTAAGCGCTCTGAATATGGCGGTTCAGAACCTGAAGGCGAAGAAATCCCGCACGCTTTTTATGATGTTTTTCGTGGTGTTAATGGCAGCGACTGTGTTTTTCAGCACCATTCTGATGGAAAACATGAGGCAGGGGATTAAGAGCACCACAGAGAGGGCGGGAGCAGATATTATTGTAGTGCCGGACGAGGGCACGGAAGATATCAGAGATTCTCTGTTTGCCGGAAAACCATGCTCCGTATTTTTCGACCGCTCCATGAAAGAAGCGGTGGAGCAGGTAGAGGGCGTGGAACGGGTTTCCGGGCAGATGTATGTGGGGACTCTTTCCGCCTCCTGCTGTTCCCTTCCTGTGCAGATGATTGCCTTCGACCCGGAAACTGATTTTGTGGTGCAGCCGTGGCTGAAAAACCAGAATGCGGTCCGCCTGGAAAAGGGGCAGGTTCTGGTAGGCAGTTCAGTGGTGGCGGAACCGGGAGAGACGCTGCAGTTTTATTCTACAGACTTTCAGGTGGCAGGAAAGCTGGAACGGACGGGAATGGGATATGACAGCTCTGTTTTCATGACGTTTGAAAGCCTCTATGAGTTAAAAAATTCTGAGACAGCCATGAATAACCTGCCTATGGAGGACATTGAAAACAAGCTTTCCATGCTGATGGTAGATATCAGGGACGATATTAAAGATCTGGATCTGATCCACCTGCGCCTGGATATTGCCAAATGCGGGCCGGAGGGAGAAAAGATGTATGCAGGCAGTACGGACGAGCTGTTAAGCGGCGTATCAAGCCAGGTGAAAAAACTGTCCGGATACGGAAATATTCTGACCTATATTTCCATTCTCTCCGCCGCCCTGGCGCTGATCAGCATCTTTGTCATTACAATCAATGAGAGAAAATATGAGTTCGGCGTGCTGTACGCCCTGGGAGCGAAAAAGAGCCATATGAGAAACATTATTCTGGCTGAGGCCCTGATGATCAGCGGAGCCGGAGGAATTCTGGGCGTGCTGGCGGCCTACGGCCTGACGGCGGCCTTTGCCGACGTAATCCGGGTGCAGCTGGATATTCCATATCTGAATATGAGCCTGGCTGAGGCCGCGCCTGTGGCAGGACTCTGCATCGGCCTTGCGCTTTTGACAGGAATCGCGGCGGCCGTATGCTCCGCATATCAAATCAGCAAAGGCGAGGTATACCGCCTGCTTAGGGAGAATGAGTAAATGATTCAGGTTGAACATGTGACAAAACAATTTACGAGAAATGACAGGGATTTCGACGCAGTCCACGACGTGTCCCTGGAGGTGAAAAAGGGAGAGTTCGCGGCCATTACAGGCCACTCCGGAAGCGGAAAGACCACGCTGTTCAATATGATGGCAGGGCTGACTGCGCCTCTGTCCGGAAAGATTTATATCGGCGGATCCGAGATTACAGGGATGAAGGAAAATGAGAAGGCAGTCTTCCGCAGCCAGAATATGGGATATGTGCTGCAGGGGCAGAGCCTTTTGAACAATTTCACGATTTTCGACAATATCTGTATGCCCGCCTACCTGTCCTCCCAGGTGAAGGAATTTAAGGAGAGGGCCATGGAGCTGCTGAGGCAGATTGGCCTGGAGGAATTTGCAGGAGAGTACCCGGCCAACCTGTCCGGCGGCGAAATCCGCCGCGTTGCCATTGTCCGGGCCATGTTAAACCAGCCCAAGGTCATCCTGGCGGACGAGCCCACCAGCAACCTGGACCCGGAAAATTCCCACAAGGTGATGCAGATGCTGAAGGATATCAGCCGCTCCGGAACCACCGTAGTCCTCAGCACCCACGAGCTGGAGTATTTAAGCTACGTGGACCGGGTATTTAAGATGAACCGGGGAAAGATGGAGGAGTAGGGGAGAAAGTCTGGCAGAATTGTTTCTGCTGGACTTTTTTGTATATAGGAAAGATATTTAGAAAACCTGGTAAATGTGGTATGATAAAAGGCAAACAGTTCGTGACTATCTGGAGGAAAGAAAGCAGGATGGAACAGGAAAAGATTCTTCAGCTGCAGCAGGGCCTGACAACAGCCTTTATGAATCAGGCAATTTCATCAAACCTAGCTTATAGGCCGCAATTTATATCGAATAACTACAGGGAAGGCAGAAAGGTATTCTCATCTATTGAGAATGAGCTTTTATCCTGCGAAGAATTTTCGATCAGTGTGGCATTTATTACGATGGGAGGTATTACGCCTCTGCTTCAGACACTGAGAGAGCTGGAGTGCCGTGGGATTCCTGGACGAATTCTCACAACAGATTATCTGGCATTTAGTGATCCGAAAGCCCTTCGCATCCTTGCCAACTTTAAAAATATTGAGCTGAAAATGTTTGTGACGGAGAACGCCAAAGAAGGATTTCACACAAAAGGATATATTTTCAAGAAAAAAGAAATCTATCGAATGATTGTGGGAAGTTCCAATATGACTCTCAGCGCTCTGACTAAAAACCGTGAATGGAACACAAAAATCGTATCGACCGACCAGGGAGAGTATGCGCAGAATCTGGTATCTGAGTTTGAGCAGCTCTGGAACGCAGAAGAGTCTCTGTCATTTGAACAGTTTATTGAGTCGTATACAAAACTCTACACAAAAAATAAGCTCATTAAAAAGCAAAGGGAAACGGCCAGACAGGAAGAGATTCCTTCTTTAGAGATGTACCGTTTGCAGCCGAACTCGATGCAGATTGGTTTTATTAACAATCTGCGTACTATGTATGAAGCCGGTGAGGAAAGAGCGCTTCTGATTTCTGCAACCGGAACGGGAAAAACATATGCTTCTGCCTTTGCGGCCAGAGAATTGGAATTTAAGAGGGTTCTCTTTCTGGTGCATCGCCACCAGATTGCAAAGCAGGCATTAAAATCATATCGCAAGGTATTTGGCGGACAGGCTTCTATGGGAATGGTCACTGGAAGCCGACAGGACTATGATGCAGATATTGTATTTGCCACGGTGCAGACACTTAGCAAGGAAGAAACATTGCAGAGGTATCAAAAGGATACCTGGGATTTGATTATTATAGACGAAGCCCACCACAGCTCTGCCGGAAGCTATAAAAAAATTATGGATTATTTTACACCGAAGCTTTGGCTGGGAATGACGGCTACACCGGACAAGCGTGACGATAATCTGGAGGGAAAAAATATTTATGAAATTTTTAACCACCAGATTGCATACGAGATTCGTCTGCAGGATGCCATGGAAGAGGACTTGCTCTGCCCGTTCCACTACTTCGGAATTACCGACTTAGAGGTGGTTTCAGACGGAGGAAAAACAGCAGAGGAGAAAGTGGAAGGCTTTCGTTATCTGACATCAGAGGAACGAGTTCATAATGTAATGAAACAAGCCGAGTTTTTCGGATACAGCGGAGAGCGGGTAAAGGGACTCATCTTTTGCAGCCGGATTGATGAGGCGCGGGAATTATCCAGGAAATTTAATGAAAAGGGGTGGAGAACTCTGGTACTGAGCGGCAGCGATTCAGAGGCAGTCAGGGCAGCAGCCATTGAGCGGCTGGCTGGTGATGAATCAGAGGATGCTCTGGATTACATTTTATCTGTCGATATTTTTTCAGAAGGTGTAGATGTACCGGAAATTAATCAGGTGATTATGCTTCGTCCCACAGAGTCCCCCATTGTATTTATTCAGCAGCTGGGTCGTGGACTCAGAAAGTCAGAAGAAAAAGAATATGTGGTGGTGATTGATTTTATCGGAAATTATCGAAATAATTTTATGATTCCGATCGCACTTTCCGGCGACAGAACTTATAATAAGGACAATATTCGCCGCTATGTGACGGAAGGAGGTCGTGTCATTCCCGGCTCCAGCACCATTCATTTTGACGAGATTTCACGAAAGCGGATTTTTCAGGCTATTGATAATGCCAATTTTAGCGACACTAAATTAATTCGTGAAAATTACATCAATTAAAAAAATAAGTTGGGCCATATTCCAGCGCTGGAAGATTTTGATAAATATGGAGAGATGGATGTACTCCGGATTTTTGACAATAAGAGCCTGGGATCCTATTATCAATTTCTCGTCAAATATGAAAAAGAATATACGATTCGTTTGTCCAAGGGGGAAGAAACAGTTATAGCGTTTGTTTCACAAAAATTGGCCAGTGGAAAACGAATCCATGAGCTGGAATTATTAAAACGTTTACTGGGATATCATCATGGAATTATGAGAAGTTTGCAAACATCACTGAAGGAGAACTACAACTGCTCCATAGATGATAATTGCGCTGCAAACATTATAAATGTGATGACCAATCAATTTCCAACCAGTGCAGCAAAGAAAACATATGCTGATTGTGTTTTTCTGGAACAGGAAGGAGACGATTACGGTATTTCAAAGCCGTTTCAGAAAATGCTGAGAAATAAAGATTTTTTCGATATGTTAAAAGAACTGATCGACTTTGGTATTGCACGCTATCAGAGGAATTTCAGCATGCGGTATCAGGACACAGACTTAGTGCTGTATCAGAAATATACATACGAAGATGCCTGTCACTTATTAAATTGGGAAAAAAATGAAGTACCGTTAAATATTGGCGGCTATAAATATGACAAAAAGACAAAAACATTTCCTGTGTTTATCAATTACCATAAGCAGGAAGATATCAGCGATACTACAAAATATGAAGACCATTTTATCAACAATCAAAGGCTGATTGCCATTTCAAAAAGTGGAAGGAGTCTTGAGTCAGAGGATGTTCAAAATTTTCTAAAGGCAAGAGAGCGAGGGATCGCTGTCCATCTGTTGTAAGAAAAAATAAGGATGATAAAATATCAAAAGAATTCTATTATCTGGGGAAAATGAGCTCCACAGGCGCTGTGAGAGAATTTGTCATGCCAAATACAGACAAAACAGCAGTGGAGATTGAGTGGGCGCTAGATACGCCGGTAAGAGAAGATATTTATGAATATATGATCAATGGATAAGAAAGAAGAACAGGAGAAACTATGAAAACAATCAGAGTCGCAGCAGCTATTATGATAGAGCAGGGAAAGGTATTTGCAACACAGAGAGGATATGGAGAATTTAAAGATGGATGGGAATTTCCAGGAGGAAAAATTGAGCCAGAAGAGACACCGGAAGCTGCAATTGTGCGAGAGATAAAAGAAGAATTAGATACTGAAGTTCAGGTAGTAAAGCTGTTAGATACAGTAGAGTATGATTACCCTAATTTCCATTTATCCATGGACTGCTTCATCTGTCATATTAAGTCAGGAAACTTAGTTTTAAAGGAGCATGAAGCGGCAAAATGGCTGACCAAGGATACACTTTACAGCGTCGACTGGCTGCCAGCAGACAAAGGGCTGATTCCAATGGTGGAGGAGTATTTGTAGTCTTTGGCAAAGAGGATACTGTTTTATGGGGAGTACAATAGAATATTATAATCAAAATGCGCAGAGCTTTGCAGATGGAACGGCAGCAGTGAATTTTACAGAGATTCAAAACGTGTTTCTGGAGCTGGTTCCAGAAGGCGGCTATATCCTTGATTTTGGCTGCGGTTCTGGAAGAGATACAAAGGACTTTCTGGCTCAGGGATATCGGGTAGAAGCAACCGATGGCTCTGAAATACTGTGCAAACTAGCAAGCAAATATACCGGTATTTCAGTAAAACATATGTTTTTTGAAGAATTAGAAGAAATAGAAAAATATGATGGAATCTGGGCGTGTGCCTCGATCTTACATGCAAAAAAGAAGGAATTGCCAGATATCATCCATAAAATGAGCCGGGCAGTAAAAACAGGTGGAATTATTTATACTTCATTCAAGTACGGGGAGTTTGAAGGAGAACGAAACGGAAGATATTTTACCGATCTGACAGAGGCCTCGGCGGCGAAATTGCTGGCGGGTATTCCAGAATTAAAGATTGAAAAGCAATGGATGACAGGAGATGTAAGAACCGGCAGAGGAGAGGAAAGATGGCTAAATCTGATTTTCAGAAAGCAGAGTCCCAGCTGCAGATAGTTGCAGAGTATTACAATACACTGGATATTGGGGGATTTGCAAGAATGCTGAAGGATCCGTCCTACTGTTATAAATTTTATTGGCTGGAAGCGATCGTGAAGCTGATTTCAGAGGACAGATATGAGGTTTCCTATGATGAAATGATCAATGAGATGATTTCCAATGCCTGGTATTCTGTGCTGGAATTCCATGTGCATCTCAGCGGTATTTGGGGAGACGGAGAAATCAAAGACAGCCTGGAAAAGGCAGTATTGAAATTATATAAACTAAGCGGGCTGCCAGCTAACGCATCAAAAGTGGAAATCAAAAATAAAATTGCAGAATTTGACAAAGAGCTGCATGAAGAGAAGATGGTGCTGACGAAAAATGTGCCCTATAAAGCCCTGTCGGGATTTGCCAATCGAAGTTCAGAGTACATTGATTTAAACAGCAGCGCTGGCAGAATGATAGCTTACTACAATAGACTCAACAGCAGAGGAACCTTGCTTCTGTATACCTTTGACAGTCAAAAAGGCCTGGAACGGAAAATCATCTTTCAGGAAGCATGGATTCAGATGATTCAGGATCAGATGACTGCCATTTTAGGATGGATTCAGTATGAAAAGGTACGCTGGCTGCAGAACAATAACCCAGAAGTTCCAGGCCTTGTATACAAACTGATGCCGTTAGACGATAAAATGAGGAAACTTGCCCATGTCCGAAGACTGTGGGAGGGAATCCTGGATACAACCAGTATTACAGATGTGTTTAAGCATGAACCAATTAAAAAGGAATCCTACGATGTAGACCATTTCATTCCATGGTCATTTGTGATGAACGATGAACTGTGGAATTTAATGCCAATGGATTCCTCTCTGAATTCCTCAAAAAGCAACCGCCTGCCGCAGTGGGACAGATTCTTTGCGCGTTTTGCTGAAAATCAATACATTATGTATGAACTGATTCACGGAAAAGCAAGGATAAGAAAGCTATATGAAGCCTGTTACCGCGATAACCTTCATTCTATCTGGGCCAGCCAGGAATTATACCGGAAAGGGAACAGGAGAGAAGAGTTTTTCAGCATATTAGAGAAAAATATGCGCCCGGTTTATGATTCTGCCAGAAGACAGGGGTATGAGGTCTGGAGGGTGTAGGGGGAGGCAAACAGGTGATGAGACAGTACCTGCGGCACAGATTCCTATGAAAATCAGAACCTAAAGGAGAATGTATTATATGATCAATGGCGAAAAATTATTGTTGGTTATTGCTGCATATAAAGAATATTTTCCAAATCATTGGAAAGATGAAATGTACAAGTGGGAAGCAATCCAACATTTCCAGAATCACTGGGATATAAATGCTAAGAATTTTCTTGATATGTTTATGGAGTCGACAGAGAAGACGTATAATTTATTGGCAAATATGAATAATTATCCTAAGGGAATGATTAAATCGTTTGCGATGGCTGATCCAGAAGCCGTCAGATCCATGTTTATAAAGCTTTTTGATGAATCCACAGCTCTGGCACAGCGTATTGAACAGTTTATAACATCTGCTGAGGAATTGCGTGTAAAATATGATGACGGAACATGGAAACAACATTATCAAACGACAAATGCAGTCAGTATATACCTTTGGCTTAAATATCCGGATAAATATTATATTTATAAATATTCAGAAGTACGGGCACTGTCTAAGGAGATAGAGAGTGATTTCATTCCTAAAAAAGGCAGCTCTGCGGCGAATGTAGAAAATAGTTTTAGACTTTATAACGAGATCAGAGAAATTCTTTCAAATGATAGTGAACTTGATAAAATGTTAAGAAACGTATTGGACGAAAAATGTTATCCAGATCCAAGAAAAATTACGCTGACGTTAGATGTAGGTTTTTTCGTCAGCAGATTTTATAATCAGGAAAAGGAAGTTGATCTGGATTCATTGCATTCTGATGCGAAGTTTTCAAAATGGTATGCTCCGATCATTGAAACTCTATATAAAATGGGAGGGAGCGGCAAAAGACTACATGTTCATCAGAAAATTATTGAGGATTATGGTATTACAGAGGATGAACTTAAAGTGGTAAATTCTAAAGGAAATGCTCAGGTATTAAATAACATAGATTGGGCTCGAAATTACTTAGTTTATGAAGGAATGATTGATAAAAGTGAAAGTGGGGTGTGGTCTCTTACAGAGTTTGGGAAAAAAGTGATTATAACAGATGAATTAGCAAGTAAACTTACTGCTAAGTGGATTAAGATAAAGACTGCGGAAAGAGAACACAGATATGTTCCGGAGATAGATTTATCTTCATACTATGTATATAGAAAAGCGCAAGAAGAGGACTTTATGATTCCATATACAAAAGAGGATTTTCTTAGTGAGGTATATATGACGGAAGAGAGTTATGCTACCTTAGCAGCTCTTCTTAAAAATAAAAAGAATCTGATTCTTCAGGGAGCACCAGGTGTAGGTAAAACTTTCGCCGCAAAGAGACTGGCATATTCGATGATGGGTAAGAAAGATGACTCTAAAATTGAGTTTATTCAGTTCCATCAAAATTATTCATATGAATATTTTGTCATGGGATATAAACCCCAGGACGAAGGATTTAAGCTCACAAATGGCATTTTCTACAAATTCTGTATGACTGCAGCAGATCATCCGGATACGGATTATTTTTTCATTATTGATGAAATCAATCGTGGAAATATGAGTAAGATTTTCGGTGAGCTTCTGATGCTTATCGAAAAAGATTACAGAGGCACAAAGGCAACGCTTGCATACTCAGGCACAGCCTTTTCTGTACCCCAAAATCTTTATATTATTGGTATGATGAATACTGCTGACAGAAGTCTGGCAATGATTGACTATGCCCTCAGAAGAAGATTCAGTTTTTATGAGATGGAGCCAGGGTTTAATTCTGAAGGATTTAAATTATATCAGACATCGCTGCAAAACGAAACGTTTAATGCCCTTATAGAGCAGATAATTGATTTAAACAGGGAAATCAATGCAGATGATTCTCTTGGCCCAGGTTTTCGCATTGGTCACAGTTATTTTTGCGGCCAGGAAAATTGTACGGAGGAATGGATGAAGTCAGTTGTATATTACGATATAATTCCTCTGCTGCAGGAATATTGGTTCGACGATAGGCAGAAAGTTCAGCAATGGGAGAATCTATTAATAGGGGTATTCAATGACTAAGGACAAGGGTATTTTTATAAGAAATATTTATTATATGCTTGCCTATGCATTTCAAGTTCTTAGACAGAAGAATTATGATGATGTTGCAGCTGAGGATTTTGACAATATACAGGATCTGTTTGCAGCAATTCTTGCAAAGGGTGTTTCTCAACAGATTAAGCAGGGACTTCATCGAGAGTATATTACAAAGAATGAAGACTTGTCCGTTATGAGGGGCAAGCTGGATATTTATGGAACCATTAAAAACCAGATCCAGAGGAAAAAGATTTTGTCCTGCGAATATGATGAGCTTTCGGTGAACAATATCTTTAATCAGATACTGAAGACCACAATAACGATTCTGCTTAGGGATTCCGGGGTGAAAAAACTGCATAAGGCAGACTTGAAAAAGGTGATTCTATTCTTTAATGATGTAGATGTAATTGATCCTCCAAGTATCAGATGGAACAGTCTGATGTATCAGCGCAGTAATAAGAATTATGAGATGCTGATGAATGTTTGCTATTTTGTTCTGGATGGCATGCTGCAGACTACAGATAAAGGAAAATATAAGATAGCGTCTTTTTCGGATGCTCATATGCATAAACTTTATGAGAAATTTGTATTGGAATATTTCAAGCGACATCATTCTTATTTGTCAGAAGTTAGGGCAGCTCAGGTTAAGTGGAATTTGGCAGAAGGTGAAGAAGAGAATATAATAAGATTTCTGCCTATTATGCAGACCGATGTTTTTCTCAGGTACAAAGAGCAGGTTCTTATCATCGATACTAAATATTATAGTCATACTATGCAGATGCAGTATAACAAAGCAACCCTTTATTCTGGAAATATGTATCAGATTTTTACGTATGTTAAGAACCAGGATGCGATGAATACTGGTAATGTATCTGGTATGCTGCTGTATGCGAAAACGGAAGAGTCTATTACACCGGATTGCAGTTTTGTAATAGGAGGAAACAAGATCAGTGTGAAAACACTGGATTTGAATAAAGAATTTAATTTGATTGCAGCTCAGTTGGATCAAATTGCTGAGGAACATTTCTGCGATTAGAAAGAAGAGGATAGTTGAGGAAAGATAAGAAAGAACTTGTATGGCTATTTAAGGAGTTTAAGGGGACACAATAGTATGATAAAAATACTTTTCATCTGCCACGGCAGGTGACGAAAATAGTGCTGAAAACCTTTGAAAATCAAGGATTTTTTCAAAATCCGACCTGAATTTACGACACTTTTACGACAGATGAAGTCAAGCTATGATAAATATGTTGTGAAAGGGGTCAAATACGATGAAAGAAAAAATTACAGAAAATGGAATTGATTATGTACTGGTTGGAGATTATTATATACCGGATCTGAAACTGCCGGAGGAAAACCGCCCTATTGGAAAATATGGACGTATGCACCGAGAATATCTGAAAGAAAATAATCTGGCGTTATTTAATGATTTGCTGCTGAGTTGCCAGCTCTGGACATATCTTGCAGACATAAATGAGCAAGCATTGGAGCGATTACAGGTGATTATCAGTCAAATGCAAAAAGCTGAATCTGTAACTGAGAAAATGAAGGAAGATAACCAGTGGGAATGGGTTCAGAAAATGAATAGTATTTTCAATCGTGCAGAAGAAATTGTGTTAAGTGAGTTGATATATAGGTAATTGACAATGCAGTCCTTTTGTTACTGTCCTATGGAGCAGGAGGACTGCAAAAAATAGTAGCAATTTCTCTTTTTTCGAAAAAAGAAATCTTGACAGGCGCAATAAAAACAGTATAATAATATTAACAGAACCCACCACGCCTCTGATTTTCATGCGCAACCCGGTGGGACTTTTTCATTTATGGTGTATATTCCGGTAACATAGGACCATCTGCACGGGGATTCAGAGCCACTCTCACGGATGAATAGAGCCACCCTCACGGAAGATGAGCCATTCATATAGATTTATCCTATAATGAAGTTGGCACACAATACGTGTGACTATTCATATAGGAGGTTCGATAATTATGGTTGATTATCGAGAAATCGTAAGACTTAATAGCCTTAAGTACACGCAGCGTCAAATCGCTGCAAGCGTGCATAGCTCACGCAACACAATCAGCGAGGTCATAAAACTGGCTGCTGAAAATAACTTATGTTGGCCGTTGGATGACCAACTGACCAATGAAAAGGTTTATGCACTGCTTTATCCTAATAAGTTAGAAGCAGTCAATCCCAGAAAGGAGCCTGATTACAGCTACATACACAAAGAATTAGCAAAGCCAGGTGTAAATCTCACCCTATTATGGACAGAATACTGCTCCGATTGCTATGCATCTAAGCTGACGCCATACATGTACACGCAGTTTTGTGACAAATATCGCAAATGGGCAAGGCTCACAAAAGCCACGATGCGTATCACACATAAACCTGGAGATGCTATGCAGGTCGATTGGGCTGGTACAACCATTCCTTATTACGATCGTGTAACTGGCGAAGCTACAGATTCTTATTTGTTCGCCGCAGTTCTGCCTTGCAGTTGCTATGCATATGTAGAAGCTTGCGACGATATGAAAACAACCAACTGGCTTCTTTGTCATGTACATGCTTATCAGTACTTTGGTGGAGTTACCCGGCTTTTAATTCCGGACAATCTTAAAACAGGTGTTTCTAAGAATACAAGGTACGAGACAATTCTAAACAAAAGTTATGCTGAGATGGCTGAATACTATGAAACAGCAATCGTTCCTGCCAGGGTTCGTGCTCCACAAGACAAAAGTCTTGCTGAAGGAACCGTTAAGTTCGCTACCACATGGATTATTGCAGCCCTTCGGAATCGAAAGTTCTTCTCTTTGGAAGAAGTAAAATCAGCGGTAAAAGAAAAGCTCGATGAGCTTAATAAAACTCCTTTAAAAAAAAGGGAGGGATGCCGCTATTCTGCTTACAAAGAAGAAGAACAATCATTCATGAAGCCGCTCCCTTTAACCCCTTTTGAGCCTGCAGTCTGGTCCACTGCCAAGGTTCCACTTGATTATCTCATAACTGATGGAAAAAACAAATATTCCGTTCCATTTGATTTAATCGGGGAACAGGTAGACATCCGCCTGACTAAGGCTACCGTGGAAGTATTTTTTCATGGTTCTCGTGTTGCTTCACATCCAAGATCAACGACAACCCGTCGTGACCCGGTGATTCAGCCAGAGCATATGCCGACAGAACACCGAAAATATTTATCTTACAATGCCGATGATTTTACGGTATGGGCAATGAGTATAGGCAATAGCACTGCTAAAGTTGTAGAAGCCTTTCTTTCCAGTGGTAGCGAGCCTGAACAAGGCTACAAAGCTTGTGCGAGCCTGACTAAACTTGGTGATCGATACGGTCATAATCGTTTGGAGAATGCTTGCTCTAAAGTATGGGAGCTTACCAGCACGCCATCCATTCGCATCATTAGTTCCATGCTAAAAAATGGACAGGATAAGGTCAGAGCAACAAGTCCCGATGATACAGCTGCCCCTAAAGGCCAGGGTATTACGCGAGGTGCTGCTTACTTTGCGAAAGGAGGGGATCGCTCATGATTAACCAGAGCACGCTCGAACTCCTAAAAGCAATGAAGCTTACAGCAATGGCTAATGAACTCCAACGCCAAATGGAAGATCCTGCCACATATGCTGCACTAGGCTTTGAGGATCGTTTATCGCTTCTTACTGATGCAGAATGGGGCAGACGCCAGGCTAACAAACTGGCCAGATACATCAAAAATGCAACTTTTTCTACACCAAGTGCAAGTATCGAAGGTATTGAATACCATGACGATCGTAAATTGGATAAAGCTGAGATCCTTCGGTATACGACTTGCCAATACATCATAGACAGTCACCATATCATTCTGAAAGGTGCTTCTGGCAATGGAAAAACTTATCTCGCATGTGCATTAGGTAACGCAGCATGTCGTAAGTTCTATACAGTGAAGTACATTCGCATGCCAGAACTTCTTGACGAATTAAATGTTGCCAAAGGATGCGGTGACCTCAAGAAAACAATCAAAGCCTATCAGAAGGTAGATCTTCTCATTCTCGATGAATGGCTTATCCGTACGTTAACACCGCAGGAATCCTATGACCTTCTTGAGATTGCAGAATCAAGATGCACAGATAAATCCACCATCTTTTGTACTCAGTATGAACCGGTAGAGTGGTATTCACGCATTACTCCAACAGAGGCTGCTGGAAGTCCTATTTCAGAAGCAATCATGGATCGAATCATTCACAATTCATATGAAGTGTTGATTGATGGTAAGGTATCCATGCGTGAGCGTCACGGATTGAAAGCAACCCAGAAAGGAGGCATCCATGAATAATTATTGTGCATTCAGTAAAGATCATCATTGTATCAAGTGGCAAGACTATGTGTCAGCTCGTCTTGAACTGGAAGAATGCGATGAATTATGTCATGGCAACTGGATTGAAATAGAATCTCTCCAGCGTCAAGTACATTTCCTGAAAAAGCTTCTGGAAGAAAACGGCATTGTATTACCAGACGATTATTATGACCTATGATTTATTCAGTTGTATTTATAATTAACAGGCAGTTGCCTGATAATTAGCATAAAATAGCATTGGCTCAGTCTCCGTGAGGGTGGCTCTCATCCTCCGTGGGACTGGCTCAGTTTGACCGTGCAAGTGGTTCACTTGGAACGGAATATACATATGGGGTGTTTTATGTATCAATATCCAAAACAAATATTAACAATTGAACAGCAGATACAATCTTATATTGACGCTGGAATGGAGATAACATCTCGGGAAAATGTAGAGAAGGCATTAAAATCTGTAGGTTTTTACCGCCTACGTGGATATTCGTTTCATTTATACGATAATTCTGCAAAAAAGTATATTCCTGGAGCTAAGTTTGATGATATTTTTCAGTTGTATCAATTTGATCAGGAATTATCTGCTTTGATTTTTTCAATGATTTCTAAAATTGAAGTGGCATTGAGAGTTCGGTTAGTGGAGGCATTGCTGGTACATGGAGATGCTTTGATTTTACAGGATTCATCGATCTTTAAAGAGAAAAAGATGTACTGGCAGAATATGTCCACAATAGCATCAGAGATTGCCCGTTCTAATGATGTATTCATCAAACATAATTTTGACAATCATGAAGGAGAGGTGCCGGTATGGGCAGTTGTGGAAGTCCTTTCCTTTGGGACATTATCAAAGATAATTAAAAATTTGAAAACAGGTACAGGCAGTGCCTATTCGATTTTGGCGGCTAATTATCAATATATTTCTAGAAAAGGAAATTCTGCAAATCCATCACAGAAAATGTTTGCTTCATGGGTACAAGCTGTTTCTGTATTAAGAAATATGTGTGCTCATAATTCTAGAATATATAATCGGACAATACATACCACACCGGAAATTCTGGATGCCGATAAAGTAACGCCGGCACCAGCACATAATGGGCTATATCAGATTTTGCTGGCAATGAAATATCTGAGATCATCAGATGAAGAATGGATGTTATTTGTTGATGAATTAGATAAGCTGCTTCGTAATAATGGTAGTGTGCTCAGTCTTACGGCAATGAATATGCCCATAGATTGGAAAGTACATTTGAGTGTTTAAAATTGATTGTATTGCATAAAATATAAGTACAGACCTAATCAAGCAAATTTTGCTCAAACCGATTAGGCTTTCGGCGGAGTGTTACGATAAGCACTCCGCCATTTTCTATTTGATAAAAACATTCATAATAAAGGCATAATGCTTGAATTGATATACCGAAGAATGATATACTGTGTTTGTATAATTATGTCTTTTGTATGGACGATAAAATTACAGGAGGAAAATCAATATGTTTTATTCTCCATTACGATACCCGGGGGGCAAAGGAAAATTAGCCCCACTTATGAAGCTTTTAATTGAGACAACTGGTCATGTGGGCGGTACTTATATAGAGCCGTTTGCTGGCGGTGCCGGTATAGCGCTAGACTTATTAGAAAATGATGTAGTAAATCGAATTGTCATAAATGATTTGGACAAGGGGATTTATTCTTTTTGGCGTGCACTTTTAACTGAAACAGATAGATTTATTGAAGAAATAAACAACGTTCCATTAAGTATTGATGAATGGAACAGACAGAGAGCCATCATGTTGAATGCAGACAGAAGATATACTTTTGAACTCGGCTTTGCAACGTTTTATATGAATAGAACCAACAGATCAGGAATTATCAAAGGCGGAGTTATTGGTGGCTTAGAGCAGAATGGGAATTGGAAACTGGATGCACGATTTAATAAGGATAACCTGATTAAACGAATATCTAAAATAGTGGAAAGAAAGGATGGGATTCATATATATAACAAAGACGTGTCTTCACTTGTAAAAATTACTTGCCTAAATATGAAGATAATGCATTTGTATATTTTGATCCGCCCTATTTTGGAAAAGGAAAGCAACTGTATTTAAACTTTTTTGATTATAAAGATCATGTTCGTATTGAGAGAATGATTAATAAATCAGTAAACTGTGACTGGGTCATTACTTATGATGATGTACCGGAAATTGCAAATATATATGTGAACCATGAGTTAAGACGTTTTGATTTAAACTATAGTGCTGCTGAAAAACGTACAGCGAGTGAAATTATCATTTTTAGCAATGTAAATATGATTCCAGATAAAAAAAGTTTAGAAGAAAAAAAGATATGCATTAATTTACGATAAAAGAGGAAATAAAATGGCATCTAACAAAAGAATTAGACCGTATCATTTCAATGTTGAATATTTTCGAAATTTTAAAGAAGTTTCATTTGAATTGGGAAGAAAAATCACTGTAATTAGTGGTCAAAATGGTGTTGGAAAATCCAATTTGTTGTCTCTAATAGCATCTGGTTCAGGGGTAAATAAAAAATCTGTATTAGGAAGTAATTTTCAGCCGGAATTTTACGAGTTTTTAATGTAGATAAAGATGAGGATTTCGAAAATTATAAACTGTATTTGACGTATGTTGAAGATGACGAAACGACAGCATTAACAAAACGATTATCTTTTAAGGATGATACGAAAACGGGTCGTGGAATTAGAATTATACCAAGAACAACTAATGTTAATATAGAAGACTGCACATTGAAGAAGGCTGAAGAAAAAGCGAAAATGGAATATGGTGTTGGAGGTGCTGCAAGAGTAAGAATTCCTACCATTTACCTAAGTCTTTCAAGATTGTATCCTCTTGGAGAACGTAAGGATACAGTTAAAATCACGGAAATACGGAAAACGAATCCTTTTTATCAAAAGAATGCGGATGAGAAATATAAATACTGGTACAATACGGTGATACCCAATTCAATAAAGAATGAAGCAGTTTTATCAAAGGTCGAGAAAAATACCTGTTCAAGAGCTTCACTACATATGGATATTAATAATACGCCTACATTGTCACAGTCCATTGGACAAGATAATCTTGGGAATATTATTAGTGCATTGGTGGATATTTATATGTTGTCATTAGATGATGATTATAAAGGAGCTTTATTATGTATTGATGAGATTGATGTTTCCTTGCACCCGGATACACAGATTAGGCTGTTGGACTTGTTTAACCAGCTATCGGAAGAACTTAGTATTCAATTTGTGGTAAGTACTCATTCCCATGACTTAATTGAAGAAGGTGTGAAGAAAGTAAAAAAAGAAATAGCGTCAGACTTTTAAAGTTGTGTATTTAAAAAACACCTTCTGCACCTTATGTTACAGATAGAAAGTCATATGAACTTTTAAAAGCAGATATGTTCGGAAGTTTGAGCTTTCAACATCCTAAAGTGAAAGTTTATTTTGAGGATGAAATCGGAAAAGCTTTATTTGGAATGTTGATGGATGCTTTTCGGAATATATACCATGCTGTAGAAAGAAATATAGAAAATCCCGTTCTCAGAAATAGTTCAGATGTGAGAGATTATGGAAAAAATAAATGACAGTATACATAGTTTGGGTGGATTGTTGCAGTTCGCAGATAATACCAATTATATTTCTACAATATTAGGATGTGAAGAATTGTTAAAAGTAAATGATGCAGACGAATATTTTAAACGTGTAATTTTTATTTTAGATGGTGATGCAAGATATAAAGAACCTTCACAAAAACCTAAAATAAGAGATTACTTAGATGAGAAATATGACCCAAGAAAATTACATCTGAATGATAGAAGCCATACTCAGAATATTTGTTTTTTACCAGACTACTTTGCACCAGAATCATTTCTTTATGCAATGATTTATAAGGTATCCACAAAGCCAATGGAACATTTGTCATTTTGGCGTGGACTTGATTCTAATGAAACCACTGCTTTATATACATCTGAGAAAATCGGTGCGATGTTCACAGGTCTAACAGGTGAATATAATAATGATGACTTGAAAAATATTTTCACAGATTCTTTTAAGAATGAAGTATGGCAATTTATTCAGAAATCAGATATAGTGACATATTACTATTCTGATTATAGAACTGTTGGAGAACTATTGTTGTTTTTTGAAAATTTAAAAAAAGCATATGATATGACTTTACCAATAACGTTATCAAACAGATACAGTTAAATAAAAGCACTCCAGGATTGGGCTGATTTCTGGAGTGCTTTTTATGGTTATTTCTTACCTTTTTTACGATTCGGCAGAGTCCTTAACAGCTTTGATCTCTTAAACACATCTTTCATGGTTTTATGCTCATCCACAGACAGTTGCTCAAACGGAATTTGCATTTCATCGCAGAAGAAACGCCAGAATTCCTCGATGGGATTGCTCTTGAATTTAAGGGTATGCAAGAAACGCTGTACCTTTTTATCGTTGGACATTGGTCTTTCAATAGGTGCAGATTCGGCAGCGTGTTCGTGATTCTCACGAATGGTGCGGATAATATTATCCCAATCGCTGTGAATGGTATGGAAAAAGTATTCTTCCTCCTGAATATGCGAGCTTTCCAGAACTTTCAGATAAAGGTCGTTGGCATCTGGATTTTTCTGCTGGATAATTTGGAGGCGGACGGCATCCAGCCAGTCATTCATATTTTTGATCTGCATAGTAGCAATGCCATCAACATAGATTTCAGTATCGGTCATGAGTTTTATGAAATCTGGATGCTTGATAATTTCACAGAGAAGGCGATTGTTGAAGCGACCGCTTTTGAGAAGTTCTATTGTTTCATCATCTAACAGTAATTCATCTATGGGAGAATTGGTTGATTCTCGGATTTCTGTATTACCGACGAGCCATTCTAAAGAAACTCCATAATAGCCAGCCAGTTTGTTCAGTGTGGCAATGTTATATTCTTTGTTCTCTTTATTTTCATATTTACTTAAAGTAGGTCCTGTTATTCCGATGGCAGAGGCAACGGTGTCTTGGGTTAGGTCACGTTCTCTTCTTAAATCTTCTAATTTCTCTTGTATTGATAATTGATTTTTCATAGGCATCCTCCCGATGCTGATATTTTAACATAATTGTATAGAAAATGACAGTATGCCCTGTTTTTCTTAAGTGGAAAAAATGGGGCATTTTTGCGTAGATTTTCGACCCTGGAAATAATCCGGGAAATTCGATTTTTCGGTGTATGATGTAGCCAGTTCAGAGATGAACGAAAAACTGAATGATCGTCCGAGATGAGATAAACCGCCATGAACGTAAAGGGAGCGCTTTCGTAAGGAAGACTGGACAGCACCGAAAAGGGGATATGCCTCCAAGGAAACATTAAGGGTAGAACGGCAAATAATTATCGGCAGAATTGGGAATCACATTGCAATTCTGCCTTACATAGAGATTGTTGGAATCTCTAAATACAAAAAACAAGGAGAAATCAGATGAGATTATCAAAGTATGAGAAAGAAACAATTATTTTGACCAGTGAAGGTGATGATACCATCAAGATTTACACTTTTAACTTATCATTAAAACGCAGATTGGCTGAATATGCCGAGAAGTATCCGCAGCTTGCAAAGTTAGATAGATGGACAGCCGAAGGCAGTGTAACTTATGTTCTGGATAAATCCAGAGTATCTATCCGTTTGCTACCGCCACTTTCTGAGGAAAGACGGAAAGTCTTCAGTGAGTGCGGTAAAAAAATACGGTATGAATGCCAGCAGAAGACTTCCGGAGCAGCTTGCAACTTAATGTCGTTTTACAGGTGATATTCATTCAAAATGCCAGTTTCAAAGCTGGCATTTTGAAATGATTATGTTATAGCAATGTAAAATATCAAGTACAATTTAATAAATTTAACAACAAAGCTTGGAATTATAATAAAAATTGAGTATTACAAGGAAATCTTGAAAAACAAGAGAAAATGGGGTATTATATTTTATATAGATGATATGAAAAGAGGAAAATCACATGGTTAATTATAACAAATTGTGGAAACTGATGATTGATAAAGGATATAATAAAACTCAACTTTGTGAGCAAGGAAAAATTAGTACTAATGCGATGGCAAAAATGGGGAGAAATGAAGAAGTTCGTTTAGAGGTGTTGATTAAAATATGTGATTTATTCGACTGTACTTTGAATGATATTATTGAAATAAAAGACCATGATCGTTAACGATATATTTCACACACACTGTCCGTTTTATAAGGTGGGATAGATGATATGATTGTAAATAAAACATAAAAAGCAATAGGAGTTTTTAATATGAGATATAGTAATACAGGGAAATCAAAAGAAAATGGTGTAGTCTATACACCATCTCAAATGGCTGATTATCTTGCTTCAGAAATACTGATGTATGGAAAAGAAGCATTTGAAAATAGAATTGATATATTAGATCCTGCCGTGGGAGGTGGTGAACTATTAATTTCCATGATTCAGGCAATCAAACAAAAAACTGATTGTAGCATTATGGCGGTTGGTTACGAAACTGATGAGGATGTTTGCCAAGAAACATATGAGAGAATAAAGAAACTCTTTCCAGATGTAATTGTAGATATTCGTAATGAAGATTTTTTAGAAGCAGTAGAAAATTGCACAGCGGGAATATTTGATTTGTTATTGCGAATCCTCCATATGTGCGTACACAAATTATGGGAAGTGATAAGGCACAGATTATAGCGGAAAAACTTTCATTAACAGGGAAAATCGATATTTACTATGCATTTCTTGTGTACACAAAAAATGTTTTGAAAGATAAAGGCGTAGCGGGTTACATCACATCCAATAAAGTTTTAACGATAAAGTCTGGAGCATCGGTGCGTAATTATATGCTTGAGAATTATCAGTTGCATAGAATAACTGACTTGGGAGATACTAAATTATTTGCGGCCTCGGTTCTTCCATGTATTCTTGTTTTTTCATTGGGAGAAACCGAAAATGGTTCGGAGGTAAAGTATACTTCTGTATATGAAACTAACGATAATGTAGAATTTTGCCCTGTTGGAGATATATTTGATGCAATATATAAAGAAGGCTATTATCAATTACCGAATGAAAAAAAATACAAATATCAGCAAGGTACATTACAAAGTGTCGAAAAAGATTCTTTGTGGAATTTATTATCAGATGATATCCAAAAATGGTTAAAGAAAGTAGATGAACGAACCTGGCTTCATTTTTCAGATATTGGAAAGATTAGGGTGGGAATAAAAACAACAGCGGACAATGTATTTATCGGTCCTGAATGGACAGGAGAGAAAGAAAATCTTGAATGGTTAAAGCCGCTGATAACTCACAGAAATGCTGCACAAATTCTTCCAAATACTAACGAATTGTGGCAAGTTTTATATACACATACAGCACAAGATGGCAAGAAAAAAGTATTGGAAATTGATGAGTATCCTAAAACAAAGGCTTATTTGCTACAACATTACGAACAGCTTTCGGGACGCAATTATGTGGCCCCTCCGGGTGGCTGATGAAAGTCGTTCAAAACCTAATCCGTCATTCTATGGACAGGAAGCAGAAGCAATCTAGCCATGAAATTTCCATAGAGGAACAAATCACTCAAATCAGCGCTCCTCCAAAACAGTTTTTTTCTCTGCGCGATATACTGCCGCCGGGCCTCACCCAGCGGGAACAGGATCTGTTGGTCTGGTTCTATGAGGAAGGGCTGTCCTACGAGGAGATTTCTGCACGGCTGAAGATTCCGATCCTGACCTGCCGGACTCAGATGTTCCGGGCAAAGCAACACTATAAAAAGCTGGCGGAAAAAGAAACAGATTTTTCAGAATTGATGTAATGTTTCTATCAGTCTTTCTGATATTCCTAAGAAGGAGGTGTCATGATGCCCGAGAAGAAACGAGCCCCACACCAGTCGGGCAGAGGGAAGGGCAACGTCTCTCAAATCCAAGGACATCTGTGCGACAAAACAGCGGACGAGCTGTTGACAGAGCTGGAAGCCAGGATGGATGAAATGACAGACCTTACCTATGATGAGGATGTGATTGACTCCTATCTGGCCGCCCTGGACAAAAAAGCTCCTCTCGAAAAAGATTTTGATGTGGAACGGTCATGGGAAAAGTTCCGTTCACAGCATGCGATTTTATTCGACGAGGACATTTTGCCCAAACCGGAGGTTCCCCAAAGGGGATCTCATGGATTCCGTTTCCGCAGAGCCTTCGCAAGAGTTGTCGTTGTTGCGGCCATCGTCGCCGTATTCACTATGTTTTGTGCGCAGGCCGCTGGCATCGACGTGTTTGGTGCAATCGGGCGATGGACGGAGGAGACATTCCGCTTTGTCACACCAAGCACCTCGGCAATTCCTATATCTGAGGGTACTGGGACAATACCCGATGCAGAACAATACCAGACCCTTCAGGATGCCTTTGATACCTATTCTATTTCTAATACGTTGGCTCCATCTTGGCTTCCAAATGGCTATACATTGGACTATGTGGAAGCTAATCCCCTAATTGGACAAATTATTTTCAGTGCGTCCTACAGCCACGGTCAAGATACGATTTCTCTTGAGTATTCGTATTGGACAGATGATACGTTCATACCGGCAATATTTGAAAAGGATGGCGGTTCTGTTTTTGAGTACACGCAAAACGGCATTGTTCACTATATTATGTCAAATGAAAACATACTAACAGCGGCATGGATCAATGGCACCTGCGAGTGCTCGATTTCCGGGGAACTTGATGAGAAGGAAATGAGAGCAATTATTGATTCCATTTATACTTAATTTCTAATTTACTATTAGAGAGGTAATAGACAGTGAAAAAGTTTATGCGACATATCTGCGCAGCCGCACTTGTACTCGTTTGTTGCACAAGTTTTCTTGCCAGCGCCTCTGCACTTGAACGCGCAAGTTCCTATATTGCGAAATATACCGCCAACGTCACTGCGGCAGGTGGCGGAAAAGTTCAGGTCATGTTTTCCATCGTAGCGAACAAACGTGTCTCACAGTTGGGTGCTAGTTACATCCTGTTGGAGGAGTCCGATGACGGCGGAAGAACCTGGAACACCGCCGAAGAATACGAGAGCGAAAGCTGGATGACTTCTTCAAATCGTTCAACATATAATAGCGCTATTATTTATCAAGGAACAGTTGGGCACCAATATCGTGTGACAGCGGAAGTTTTTGCAAGAGATGAAAATGGTGGCGATAGCAGAACGACTCCAACTTCTCCCGCTGTTACTGCAACAAAATAATTTTATCTAAAAAAAATTGACGGTTTAAACCGTCAATTTTTTATTTTATATGAAATGTTTTGTATGGACTTTTTGATATATGTGTAGAGGCACCTTATAAAATAAAAGAGAGGAGGAATATGTTTAGCCGAAAATTTTGTTTTCTAGATAAATTAAAAAGATAGATAGGAGTGATGTGTAAAGCATTGTTGGAATAAGTGTCAGATATTGTTAACCATATAAAGCAAAATTGTTCGGTATTACGAAGATCAATAATCTATAAAAAGGAGGACTTTTTAAAATGAAAAGATTTCTAAGTCTTGTTATGGCATTTTTATGCTGTATTGCCTGTATCCCCAGTGCCATGGCGTATAATGCACCTATCCAATCTGGTACTGTTGATATGGACAGTATGCAATTAAATGAGGCAATTCCTGTTTACTCTTTTGAGACTAATGAATATGATATGTATACTAACCTTCAATCTCTTTCTGAGTCAACCCTTTTAGCTTCAGGGTATAGCGAGGACGAAGTCGCAGCAATAAAGAACACTACAATAGAGGACTTGCTTTATCAGCGGGCCCAACTTTCTAGTGACGACCTGCAAATGATGGGATATTCAGAAGATGAGATCAGTCTTCTTAAGAACTATAACAGGGAGTCGCTAACTGAAAATCCTGAACTGAAAAGATTAGTTGCTGACTTTAGCGGAGAGTTAGCGCTGGTACGCGCTAATTCAAATACAATTGGTGCAGCATTTGAATGGTACTGGAGTAAGACTCCGCTCACGACGGGCCTTGCACCAAATGATATGGTTGCTTGCGGGTTTGCTGGAACAAGGGGCGATAATCTTGCTACACGGGTAAAAATAGACACAAGCAAATCTTCCTGTAGAGTTTACTATCACAAAGGGGATCATGAAGTTGGCGACCTTGTGGGATACAAAGATTATGATTTAGCAATCAGAGATGTATACCACGATGTTAATGTAAAGTTCCCACTGCTTAATAACATCTCCGGTCAAGGTTGCTGGGCAGCACACGGGAAAATGACGATTGTTGTGAAGGAAGAAGCAACTTCGAATACCCTGTATTCTGCCGCATTTGCTTTTGGATACGGACATACAACACTTACTTATTCTCCAAGTATCAGCGTTTCCGTATCTGGTATCTCTCCGTCACTCTCTTTCGGCCTCGGTACTGAGGAAACCTTCTATAAAACTATTGTAATTAATAATGAAGGCCAATATGACATTTATAATGGAGAAATGAATTAAAAGGGTATGCAACGTAATTAAAGTAGGGTGGGATTTGCTATTCTAATATCCATGAACACAATATACTCTATAGTAACAATTTTAGCATTTTTTTCCTTTCTATCATATCCATATATACTTTTCTCTCTTATTAAAAAATCAATCAATGGAAGTCGAGCAAATGTAGAGTGTTTTATTTTAATGGTTTACGGACTAATTATTTGGAACTGGTTTTTTGTAGTATTTAGCTATATTAATTAAAACTTTCCTAATTTGCATTTTTACTGATTGCACTGCCTAATCAACAAGAAGCAAGCATCGCCTGTGTTAATACACACGCCCACTTGCTTGTTGAGGGCATTGCCCCCGAGCCCACTTGCTCCGTTCCGTGCCGGAACTAGACACCTCTATACATGGAGACACTTCCCTACTTCCTTTCCCCTAACAGCAGGAGCGCCGCCCATTTGGGCGGCGCTCCTGTTTGCTTTATAAATGCTCGCCTTTAGCGGGGGTTCTTGATGGCGGCCTGGGCGGCAGCCAGACGGGCGATGGGCACGCGGTAGGGGGAGCAGGACACATAGTTCAGGCCAACCTTGTGGCAGAACTCCACGGAGGTGGGATCGCCGCCGTGCTCGCCGCAGATACCCAGGTGGATGTCGGGGCGGGTCTCCTTGCCCAGCTTGGCGGCCATGGCCACCAGCTTGCCTACGCCGTTCTGATCCAGGTGGGCGAAGGGATCGGACTCATAGATCTTCTTGTCGTAGTAGTAGCTCAGGAACTTGCCGGCGTCGTCGCGGGAGAAGCCGAAGGTCATCTGGGTCAGGTCGTTGGTGCCGAAGGAGAAGAACTCGGCCTCCTTGGCGATCTCGTCGGCAGTCAGGGCGGCGCGGGGGATCTCGATCATGGTGCCGACCTCATACTTCATGTCGATACCGGCGTCCTTGATGATCTTGTCGGCGGTGGCGACCACCACGTCCTTGACGTACTTGAGCTCCTTGACCTCGCCCACCAGGGGGATCATGATCTCGGGCACCATCTTCCAGTCGGGGTGCTTCTTCTGGACGTTGATGGCGGCGTTGATGACGGCGGTGGTCTGCATCTCGGCGATCTCCGGATAGGAGACGGCCAGACGGCAGCCGCGGTGGCCCATCATGGGGTTAAACTCGTGCAGGGAGGCGATAACCTCGTGCAGGCGCTCTACGGTGACGCCGATCTCGCCGGCGATCTCCTTGATGTCCTCCTCCTTGGTGGGCAGGAACTCGTGCAGCGGGGGATCCAGGAAGCGAATGACAACCGGGCAGCCCTCCATGGCCTCGTACAGGCCCGTCGAAGTCGCCCTGCTGGTAGGGCATGATCTTGGCCAGGGCCTTCTTGCGGTCCTCGGTGTTGTCGGCGACGATCATCTCGCGCATGGCCTTGATGCGCTCGCCCTCAAAGAACATATGCTCGGTGCGGCACAGGCCAATGCCCTGGGCGCCGAAAGCGCGGCCCTGGGCGGCGTCGCGGGGGGTGTCGGCGTTGGTGTAGACCATGAGCTGGCGGTACTTGTCCGCCCAGCCCATCAGGCGGCCGAAGTAGCCGGAGCCGGGGTCGGCGGGCACGGTGGCCACGGCCTCGCCGTAAATGTTGCCGGTGGAGCCGTCCAGGGAGATCCAGTCGCCCTCGTGGTACTCCTTGCCGGCCAGGGTGAACTTCTTGTTCTCATAGTCCACCACGATGTCGCCGCAGCCGGACACGCAGCAGGTGCCCATGCCGCGGGCCACCACGGCGGCGTGAGAGGTCATGCCGCCGCGGACGGTCAGGATGCCCTGGGAGACCTGCATGCCCTCGATGTCCTCGGGAGAGGTCTCCAGGCGGACCAGGATGACCTTCTCGCCCCGCTCGTGCCACTCCTTGGCCTCCTCGGCGGTGAACACCACGCGGCCGCAGGCGGCGCCGGGGGAGGCGGCCAGGCCCTTGCCCACGACCTGGGCCTTCTTCAGGGCCTCGGCGTCAAAGGTGGGGTGCAGCAGGGCGTCGAGCTGCTTGGGATCGACGCGGCACACGGCCTCCTTCTCGTCGATCATGCCCTCGTCCACCAGATCCACGGCCACCTTCAGGGCGGCGGCGGCGGTGCGCTTGCCGTTGCGGGTCTGCAGCATATAGAGCTTGCCATTCTCGATGGTGAACTCCATGTCCTGCATGTCCTTGTAGTGCTTCTCCAGGCGGTCGGCGATGGCGGCGAACTGCTCGTACACCGCGGGCATCTCCTCATGCAGCTTGGAGATGGGGGAAGGGGTGCGCACGCCGGCCACCACGTCCTCGCCCTGGGCGTTGATCAGGTACTCGCCGAACAGGGCCTTCTCGCCGGTGGCGGGGTTGCGGGTGAAGGCCACGCCGGTGCCGGAGTTGTCGCCGGAGTTGCCGAACACCATGGACTGGACGTTGACGGCGGTGCCCCAGTCGTAGGGGATCTCGTTCATGCGGCGGTAGACGTTGGCGCGGGGGTTGTCCCAGGAGCGGAACACGGCCTTGACGGCCTCCATGAGCTGGACCTTGGGATCCTGGGGGAAGTCCTCGCCCTTCTCCTTCTTGTAGAACTCCTTGAACAGAACCACCAGGTTCTTCATGTCCTCGGTATCCAGCTCCACGTCCTGCTTGACGCCCTTCTTGGCCTTGACGTCGTCGATAATCTCCTCAAAGCGCTTCTTGCTCAGCTCCATCACCACGTCGGAGAACATCTGGATGA
>ENA-OQAB01000121-OQAB01000121.1-human-gut-metagenome-genome-assembly--contig:-NODE-121-length-43696-cov-10.988501_pt1 | contig 43696 bp, 29 predicted proteins | sample MGYA00242490_ERZ504517 | MGnify/ENA primary metagenome ERZ504517 (study PRJEB26092, sample SAMD00036298) | human gut metagenome | host: Homo sapiens | study: EMG produced TPA metagenomics assembly of...
CAGTCGGTCGAACGATACCATCAGGAAGGGGTGATCGACAAAGAGGAAGCGATAGCACTTGTCGCACGCCTCGAAGAGTTGTTGAACCTGCCGGAAGCCGCTTCCTGGTATGACGGTACGGCACGTGTGTTGAACGAGGTCGACATCCTGTTCGGAAAAGGGCTGTCCAAGCGTCCGGACCGTGTGATGATTACCGGAAACCGTGTGGTCGTGGTCGACTATAAGTTTGGGGAACATGCCGACCAACGCTATCATAGTCAGGTAAGGAACTACCTGAAACTGATCCGGCAAATGGGGTATGACGAGGTTGAAGGTTTCCTTTGGTATGTTGAATTAAACAAAATAGAAGCGGTGAAAGGGTGATATATTTTTGTTATTCGGTAAAAATGAATATTTTTGCAAATTCTTACGATAAATACTCGATTAGATTAAAGAATGAAAGTACATAAAGAAGGAACAGGTCTATTATTAACGCTTTTCACGATATTCTTTGTCGTGGACGTTGCGCTGTATCATACTGTCGGTAGAGGTTGGGTGTTCTATACCACGACTTTCGTCACCACAGTCCTGTTCTTGTTGGTACTTAACTTCTTCCGTAGCCCGTTCCGTCGTTTCCCGTTCGATTCGGAAGGATTGGTGATCGCCCCTGCCGATGGTACGATTGTGGCGATTGAGGAAGTGATGGAGAATGAAATCCTGCACAGGGAATGCTTGCAGATATCCATATTCATGTCCGTTTTCAATGTACATGCCAATTGGTTCCCGGTGAATGGGACTGTCAAGCATGTATCACATCAGAACGGGCGTTTCCGTGCCGCCTACTTGCCGAAGAGCAGCACGGAGAACGAGCGTTCGGCTGTTGTCATTACAACCCGTAACGGGGTGGATGTATTGGCACGCCAGATTGCAGGTGCGTTGGCACGACGTATCGTGACCTATGCCAAAGTCGGTGATAAGTGCCATGTGGACGAACAGATGGGGTTTATCAAGTTTGGTTCGCGTGTAGATGTTTACCTGCCTGTCGGGACGGAAGTCCTGGTCGAAATGGATCAGAAGGTTACCGGTAACCAGACTCCGATAGCCCGTTTGGGAAAATAAGAGAAATAAATGAGCATCAAGAATAGTATACCTAATTTTGTTACCTGCTGCAGCCTGATATCTGGTTGTATCGCTTGCATTATGGCGTTAAGGGGAAACTTGCCGATGGCGACCTTGTGGATTGTCATTGCGGCTGTTTTTGATTTTGGTGACGGTTTTGCCGCCCGTTCCCTGCACGCCTACTCTCCGATGGGGAAAGAATTGGATTCTCTTTCTGATATGGTAAGTTTCGGTGTCGCTCCTGGAATGATCGTTTATTGGTTGTTGGAGCAGGCATGTATGACGGCTCCTGTTTTGGGAGAGGCGGCAGGCTATGTTCCGTATATGGCTCTGGTGATACCGGTCTTTTCCGGGTTGCGTCTCGCCAAGTTCAATATCGATGAAAGGCAGACGACTTCTTTTATCGGTATGCCTGTCCCAGCCCATGCTCTTTTCTGGGCGTCTATCGGCTATGCGTTCCATTCTGCCGTACCAGTGGACAGCATCGGGTTTATTGCCGGAACGATAGTTGCGGCGATCCTGTTTTCGTCTTTGCTGGTATCTGAAGTTCCGATGTTCTCATTGAAAGTAAAGTCGTTGGCATGGAAAGGCAATGAGTTACGCTATATTTTAGTGGCCGGGGCGGTGGTCTTTGTGACTCTCTTTGGTGTTCTGGGCATTGCCGGAACAGTCATTCTCTATATAACCTTGTCTTTTTTTTAACAAAAGAAGGTAAACAAGAGTTCGTATCTTTGTGTTTGTGTAATAAACCAACTAAGTGACGGAATATGTTTAAGTTTTTGTTTGTTATGTTCTTCTTCTTTATCCTGTTAGTTTTTCTAATGGGATTCTCTATCTTGCGTACCTTTAAAAATATCCTGTTCGGAAGCGGAAGTAGTGGAAAGAAGGGTGAACAACGCCGTCAAACAAGCGGTTACTCTTCCGACGCGCGCAGTAACAGCTCTGCACGAGAAGAATATGCTTCGCAGGTCTCCCGTAAAAAGATTTTTGCAAAAGATGAGGGGGAGTATGTGGATTATGAGGAAGTGAAATAAGTTGTTCAGCGCTTGCGCTGAAAGAATTTGCGCATTTCTTCGGCGCATTCGTTTTCAAGAACCCCTTTTTTGACTGTCGCTTTTGGATGTAAGGCTTTCGGTGCGTATTGCTGGAAGCCTCTTTTTTCGTCTGTCGCTCCGTAGACGATCTTGCTTAGTTGCGACCATCCGATTGCTCCGGCACACATCACGCATGGTTCCACCGTCACGTAAAGGCTGCATCCGGTCAGATACTTGGCTCCTAAGACGCCGACTGCCGCCGTTATCGCTAACATCTCGGCATGGGCGGTTGGGTCGTTCAGACGTTCCGTCTGGTTGTGGGCGCGGGCTATGATCTGGTTATTACATACGATAACGGCACCGACAGGAACTTCTCCCTCTTCGGCTGCTGAGCGGGCTTCAACTAGTGCCTGCTTCATGAAATATTCGTCGTTGAATGGATCCATCATCTTCTCATTTCGTTTTCATTGAAGAGGGTAGGATAGTCCTCTTCCAGGGTTTTAAGTATGTGGGACAGGATTGTCTCACGGTACCAACGGGATTTGTTGATGATTTTATACCTGGCAAGATAACGTTCCACTGCCTTCTGCTCATCGTCGTTGAGCATGAAAGTGACCTTGTGCACGCGTGGGTGATTCGGCTGTGGAGATGAATAGTTTACGTTTCAAGTGTCAATAGATTTGCAAATGTAAGGGGGAAAGCGCAAATAAAAAAGAAAAACAGTATATTGAATATAATCCAGAATCAAAGACAGCAAAAATTAACTATCACAAATGAGAATCCTATCGACGACATGGATGAAAACGATTTAGACGGATAAAACTCAGATGGATAGGTTGATGTTGGGTTATGATTATAAATTCTATTCAGATGTAGGTGTGAAAATCCCTATTTATGCGCCGATAGGGCATTTAATTGTTGTGGGTGGGTCTGGGTCGGGTAAAAGCACGTCTATTCTTTATTGGATTTATAAGCTGAAAAGCCAATATTGTAAGTTGTATATTGTTGATTTTAAAGCAAGCCATGAATTTGAAGAAATTACAGATAAAGAGCGTTTTGGCGAATTTGAGGATGCATATGATGTAATTTTGCGATTCTATGATGAATTTATGAATACACCAGAAGGTGGAGAGGAATGCTATAAAATTCTTCTTATTGATGAAATCGCTGGTTTATTGACACATTACTCAATGTCAAAGGATGGGAAAGCAAAAGCGGATAAAATTAGAAATATTATGTCCTCAATTTTAATGCTTGGACGTTCCAGAAAATGTTTTTTGTGGCTTTCTATGCAAAGATATACAGCAAGTATTTTTCCTGCATCAAGCGGAAGTGCAGATAATTTTCATATATATGTCGGTTTGGGAAGATTGACAGTTGATGGTAGAAAAGGGTTATTTGCAGGCGAACATATGGAAGGTGAAGAAAATTTACAATTTGGTATGGGAAAGGGAATTGTACTTATTGATGGACAAAATCTGCGAGCGTTGGTTTTGCCTAAAATTTCAAAGAAAAAGATATTAGGTTTGTTACAAAATTAATGGTGGGTGAAGCGGATTGCGTTGGCGAAGCCATAAGCAATTCGCTTCTATAAGAAAATTGCTAGTATTACCAATTTTCTTATGTGATTGTGAATTTGGTTAGTTTTATTGAAGTTTACGGGAGAGTTTAGTCACAAGTAAATTGTGATTAAGAACAGGAGTGTGAATAATAATGGGGAATTTTTCAACAAATGTCAGAGGTCGGTGCTGGATTGCAACAGTACATATTGCAAATATGCAAAATGCGGGATGGAAAGAAGAGGATTATAAAAATCCAGAAAAATTAGCAGAAATGTTACAGGATGCATGGGTAGGAGACAAAGATGACAGAGAAGCCGCAGTTGCAGTATGTTTGAGTGCAGATGGATGTTATCATGCGCATGTGGCTTTATATGGAAATACAACTACCTTGAGGAAGGTATCAAAAACAATGTTTAATTCTCATGTAGAACCTCAATGTGGAGGGAAAAAAGAATTAACCAATTATATGCTGAAGTTAGGTGAACATGAGGAAAAAGGCGAAGAGGTTTTATATACTCTGGATATGGACTGCATACAAGACGTTCGGGGAACAAGGTCGGATTTAAAGGCAATAGAAGAATTGCTCAAACAAGGAAGAACTCCATCTGAGATTATGAGAAGTAATTTTTCTTATCGAAAGTATGAGAAGATGATACGTTCAGAATTTATTGATATACGTATGAGAGAAACACCTCTGATAAAAACTGACAAGGAATGTATTTGGATTGTTGGGGAAAGTGGAACAGGAAAAAGTTATTATTATAAAGAACTGTGCGAAAAATATGGAGAGGAAAACGTATATTTTGCAACAGATTTTGATAATGGGGGGATGGACTATTATATAGATCAGGGAGCACCGGAAATTCTTTTCATGGATGAATTTAAGGGCAATATACGGTTCTCTGAGTTGCTGGTTATATTAGACCAATATTCCAGAGCACAAATTCATTGTAGATATGCCAATTGTTACTGTTTGTGGAATAAAGTGATTATTACTTCTGTATATCCACCAGATGAAATTTATGAATCATTAGTTGAAGAAGGTGACAGGGGGAGAGATAAGATAGAACAGCTTTTAAGGCGTTTGGATAAAATTCAGTATCGGTATAAAGATGGAGCAGAGTATAAATCATTTGAAATTCCAACATCAGAATATACCAATTATGAAGATTTGAAAAAAAGGGCACATGGAAAAGATAATGTAGATGGATTTATAGAAACTGACAGTAACCCATTTGAAGAGTAATAATTTTTAATAGAAAATAAGGTGAGAGCTATATTATGAGAGAAATTTTAGTTCCGACATGGGAAAAGGCAAATCTGACTTTAGAAGAGGCTTCTGCATATTTTGGAATTGGAGTAAATAAGTTACGTGATTTGACTAATGGTGAAGATTGTCAGGAAGTTTTGTGGTGTGGAAGCAAAAGGCTTATTAAAAGGAAAAAAATGGAAGCCCATTTAGAGAAATTATACTCTATATAAATTTAGAACTGGACAAAGAGGATGGGGAAATATTATAATGAATATGAACCTGCATCCTCTTTGGTATAAATGAAGAGGAGAATTATAATGGTCAGGAGAAAAGACAATAAAAATCGAGTTCTGAAAGAGGGCGAATATCAAAGAGCAAATGGAACCTTTGAGTATAAATGGACAGATAAAAAGGGAAAACGTCATTCAACCTATGCAAAGACTCTTGAAGAGTTGAGAGAGAAGGAGAATGATGTTTTAAGAGATATTTTAGATGGTATAAAAGCAGATAAAAATAGCCTTACAATTAATGACTTATACTATAGATGGGTTAATCTGAAAAAGGGGTTGAAGGATAATACCTTTCAGAATTATCAGTATATGTATCGGCAATTTGTCGAGGAAGATTTCGGAAAAATCAAAGTTGTTGATTTGAAGAGAACTGATGTAAGAGCTTTTTATAATTCTTTGCTGGATAGCAGACATTTGAAGGTATCTACAATAGATGCTGTTCATACAGTTATGCATCAGGTATTAGAACTGGGTGTTGAAGATGACTATCTGAGATATAATCCATCTGACAATGCTTTAAAGGAATTAAAGAGAGCGCATAACAAAGATTCCAGCAAGAGAAGAGCCTTAACATTTGCAGAGCAGAAAGTTTTTGAATCATTTTTGGAAAAACAAGGACAGTACCATAAATGGTACCCTATTTTCGAGGCTCTTTTATGGACTGGTATGCGAGTGGGGGAAATTACAGGACTTCGATGGGATGACATTAATTTGGATGAGGGTACTATTAATGTAAATCATACATTAGTTTATTATGACAAGGGAACTGATAAAGGATGTGGATTTTCCATTAATACACCAAAAACCAAAGCTGGTCAAAGAACAATTCCTATGTTGCCAAAAGTAAAACAGGCATTTTTGATGGAAAAAGAATATCAAAAAGAATGTGGATTGACTTGTAACGTTACTATCGATGGATATACGAATTTTATTTTTATTAATCGATTTGGCAGTGCGCAACATCAAGGAACACTTAATAAGGCTCTCAAAAGAATTATTCGGGACTGTAACTATGAGGTGATGGATAAAGGTGGAGAGGTCATGCTTCCTCCATTTAGTAATCATTCGTTGAGACATACGTTTACAACTCGAATGTGTGAAGCTGGTGTCAACGTCAAAGCGATGCAGGAGATTCTGGGACATTCAGATGTGGAAACGACGTTAGATGTGTATGCAGAAGCAACTGACGATTTGAAGCAGACAGAGATTAGCAAATTTAATACATATTTTGAAAATATGAAGCCTGCTTAAAATAGTAAAAAAGTATTTACGACAGCTTTACGACAAACATACGACAAGTTATGCAGAGTTATGAAGAACCTTAAATGGAGAGATAGATATAGGTGCTTTAAAAACAGGGAAATAAAGAAATATAAAGTCTTATAAAAAATAAGGTATAATTTCCCGACAATGAAGTCCCAGGGCGCTGCTAAGAACGAAGCAAACAACGTTGCGCAGGCTAAAACGGTTTCAGAAAAGCCAGTTGAGAAGATTGATTTTTCAAAGGTAGAAATCGAACCATTGTTCAAAGATGAGGTAGATTTTGAGACTTTCAGCAAGTCCGATTTCCGTGCAGTAAAGGTAAAAGAGTGTGTCGCAGTGCCGAAGTCAAAGAAACTTTTACAGTTTACTCTGGATGATGGAACAGGCGTAGAACGTACCATTTTAAGCGGTATTCACGCATTCTACGAACCAGAAGAACTGGTAGGTAAGACACTTATAGCTATCACAAATCTGCCACCTAGAGCAATGATGGGAATTGAATCTTGTGGAATGTTACTTAGTGCAATCCATGAAGAAGAGGGCGAAGAAAAACTTCATCTTCTGATGGTAGATGACCATATTCCGGCTGGTGCAAAATTATATTAATATCAGGACACTTCGCTTTTAGTGAAATACTAAAGGCGGAGTGTTATTTATATTATAGGAAATTACTCTGTAATGTTCCTATAATATAAATAACACTCCGGGCAGGATCGCACTGCGATGGAGAGTAATGATACTGCTGCAGGTATGCCATATATGGCATATATAAGGCACAAAAAGGAATATGTCAATATCCCCCCGCAGGGCTTACTGATGTCAGAATTGTCTGATATCATAAAAGCCAGTTACCAATAAAGAAAAAGCGAGGGAACATGAAATGAAAAAGGGTGTATTGACAATGGCCGGAGTGCTTCTGACTGTATCACTGGTCAGTGCCGGAACAACAGTGCCTGTACTGGCAGAGGAAGAAACAACACTGGTATACGGAAGCGGAGATTATACCAGGATCAATCCTGCTATGGATGAACATGGAGAGATCAATATTCTGATCTTCAACGGTTTAACTGCACATGACGGAGATAATCAGGTAGTTCCGGGACTGGCAGAGAGCTGGGATTTTGATGATGAAACCAATACTTATACATTCCATATGGCAGAAGATGCCAAGTGGCAGGACGGCGAACCTGTGACAGCAGAGGATGTTAAATTTACTATTGAAGCGATCATGGATCCGGAAAATGGTTCTGAGAATGCACCCAACTACGAGGACGTAGAGGAAATCAATGTGATTGATGATCATACGGTTGCGTTCAAGCTTGAGGACAAAAACGTTGCATTCCTTGACTATATGACAATGGCAGTTCTTCCTAAGCATCTGCTTGAGGGCGAAGATATGCAGACCTCTGATTTCTTCCGTAATCCGGTAGGAACAGGTCCATACAAGATTGAATCCTGGGATGAGGGACAGGCGATCACACTGGTTAAGAATGAAGATTATTTCAAGGGTGAGCCTTCCATCGATAAAATTGTATTCAAGATCGTACCGGATGACAATGCGAAAGCACTTCAGTTAAAATCCGGAGAACTTGATCTGGCATTATTAACACCAAAGGATGCAGCTGCTTTTGCAGATGATGAGGCATATACATGCTACGATATGAAGACTTCTGACTATCGTGGAATCATGTTTAACTTTGGAAATGAATACTGGCAGAAAAACCGTGATCTGATCCCGGCAGTATGCTATGGACTTGACCGCCAGGCGATCATCGACGCAGTTATCCTTGGACAGGGAATGCCGGCTTATGGACCTCTTCAGAGAAATATCTACAATTATGAAGATGTAGAGCATTATGATTACAATCCTGAAAAAGCAAAAGAAATTCTGGAAGCTGCAGGATGCGAGATGGGTGATGACGGATTCTATTATCGTGACGGCGAAAAAGTGGGATTTGTAATCAGCGTAAGTGCAGGAGATCAGGTACGTATTGATATGGCTCAGATCGCAGCACAGGAACTGAAAGAGATCGGCATGGATGTATCAGTAGAGATCCCTGCACAGACAGACTGGGCAGGACAGATGGCATTCCTGATCGGATGGGGAAGCCCATTTGACGCTGACGACCATACATACAAAGTATTCGGAACAGATAAGGGAGCAAACTACTCCGGCTATTCTAATGCAGACGTTGACAAGTATCTGACAGAAGCAAGACAGTCAGCTGATCCGGAAGTTCGTGCAGAAGCCTATGCTAATTTCCAGAAAGCTCTGGCAGAGGATCCGGCTTATGCAATGATCTGCTATATTGATGCCAACTATGTTGCTGACAGCAATATTAAAGGAATTGATCCTGATACAATTATGGGACATCATGGAGTTGGAATCTTCTGGAATGTAGCAGACTGGACTATTGAATAATAAAATGATATCAGGGTCAAAAGGTCAAAAAGCCATTCATGCTTGCACCATAAGACCTTTGACTCTAACATCATAAAAAAGATAAAGGTTGTGACGGGGGCACTAAAGGTGCCCCCTTTTTACACGAGCGGAAAAAGGATTAAAAATGGAACATTTATTAGAGGTTAAAAATCTTTCAGTCAGCATTGACGGTCCTGCCGGAGAAGTCCAGGCAGTAAGAGATGTGTCTTTTTCATTAAAAAAGGGAGAGGTGCTGGCTATAGTTGGAGAATCCGGATGCGGGAAGAGTGTGCTTTGCAAAAGTATCATGAAGCTTTTGCCTCCAAGTGCAAAGATTAAAGAGGGCAGCATCTGTGTGAACGGACAGGATATCACCTGTTACAGGGAAAAGGAGATGCAGAAACTGCGTGGAAGAGTTTTTTCTATGATCTTTCAGGATCCTATGACATCCCTGAATCCAACTATTAAAATTGGAAAACAGATTGGGGAAGCAGTGGTGATCCACAATAAGAACTACACGAAGGAACAGGTAAATAAGAAGGTTCTGGAACTTATGGAACTGGTAGGTATCTCCCATCCAAAGGAACGATATCATCAGTATCCATGGCAATTTTCCGGGGGAATGCGTCAGAGATGTGTCATGGCCATCGCTCTGGCAGCAGATCCGGATATTTTATTTGCAGATGAACCAACTACTGCACTGGATGTGACTATACAGGCACAGATTCTGGATCTTCTCCGGGAAATACAGAGGAAGCTGGGAACAGCTACCATACTGGTATCCCATGATCTGGGAGTGGTTGCACGTGTGGCAGACAGAGTGGCAGTCATGTATGCAGGCAAGATCGTAGAGATCGGTACAGCAGAGGAAGTGTATTATGATCCCAGACATCCATACACATGGGGACTGATGAGATCACTGCCTGCATTTGCAAATGGAAAAGAAAGCCTGTACACCATCCCTGGCATGCCTCCTACTTTGATAGATCCGCCGAAAGGTGATGCTTTTGCATGTCGAAATGAATATGCCCTGAATATTGATTATGAAGAAATGCCGCCTATGTTTAAGATAACAGATACTCATTATGCGGCAACCTGGCTGTTGGATCCAAGAGCACCGCAGATCAAATCACCTGTGGGAGGAACAGCGCATGAGTAAAGAAGTTTTATTGGATGTCAGGCATCTGACTCAGCAGTTTCATCTGACAAAAAAGATCAAGGTAAAGGCTGTAGATGATGTCTCATTTCAGATCCATAAAGGTGAGATCTTTGGTCTGGTAGGGGAATCCGGTTCAGGAAAGTCCACAGTTGCCAGATGTCTGATGAATATATATCAGCCGGCTCATGGAGAAATCTGGTATAAAGATGTAAATATCTGCGACAAAAAGGAATTCAAAAAGCATAAAAAAATGCTGCAGACCCGCCGCCAGATGATATTTCAGGATTCCGCATCCAGTCTGAACCAGAAAATGAAGGTGTCAGATATTATTACGGAACCAATGAGAATCCAGCATATCACACCTCCGAGAGGAAGCTTTGTGAAGGAAGCTGCTTTTCAGATGGAATATGTAGGACTTGAGAACAGTTTCCTGGATCGTTATCCATCTGAATTATCAGGGGGACAGAGGCAGCGAGTGGCCATAGCCAGATCTCTGTGTATGGAACCGGAATTTCTGGTGGCTGATGAACCTATAGCTTCTCTGGATGTGTCCATACAGGCCCAGATCGTCAATCTGTTCCGTCATCTGCAGGAGGAGCATGGATTTACATTTCTGTTTATAGCTCATGACCTGGCTATGGTTGAGTATCTCTGTGACCGTGTGGGAGTTATGTATCATGGAAAACTGGTAGAACTGGCGCCATCAGAAGAATTGTATTCCAATCCGGTGCATCCTTATACAAAAACATTGCTGTCTGCAATTCCTGTTCCTGACCCGATCAAGGAGAGAAAAAGAGTTCTGCAGTACTATGATGGCGAAGGAATGGAAAACAGCGTGTGGACAGAAGTGTCACCCGGACATTTTGCAATGCTTCCGGCTGAAGGAAAGGGGTGCAGTATATAATGAGACAAAAAAAGTTAGTCTACTATGGTAAAAAATGTCTGATATTCCTGATCTCAGTATTTATATTGTCTGTAGCTGTATTTTATGTAGCCCGTCTGGCGCCTGGAGATCCGCTGATCTCCTATTATGGTGACCGTACAGAGAAGATGAGTCCGGAAGAACGTGAATGGGCTATGGGAAAACTGGGATTGAACGAACCGATTTCTGTGCAGTATGTGAAGTGGGTAAAAAATGCCTTTCATGGAGAATTTGGAATTTCATTTAAATATAAACAGGATGTAGTGGACGTGATCGGCGGCCGTATCGGTAATACACTTGTGCTTGGAGGAATCGGATTTATCATTATGTTTGCCGGAGCCTTGCTCCTGGGAATTCTGTGTGCCTGGTACGAAAACCGGCTGGCAGACCGGATCCTGTGTAAGCTGGGAACCATATCCAGTTGTATTCCTGAGTTCTGGATGGCTCTGGTCCTGATCCTTGTTTTTTCTGTAAATCTTAAGATCCTGCCAAGCAGTGGAGCTTACAGTACAGGAAATGCAGGAGATATCGGTGACAGAGTGCTGCATCTGATCATGCCTCTGACCATCGTGGTCATGGAGCATTTATGGTATTATGCTTACATGATCCGAAATAAGATCCTTGAAGAGGTTCGCGCAGATTATGTACTTTTGGCAAAGGCAAAAGGCCTGGATAAGAAAAAGCTTATGTTCAGACATTGTGTCCGAAATGTAATGCCTGCTTATCTGAGTATTATGGCCATTGCAGTCCCCCATGTACTTGGAGGAACCTATGTGGTAGAAAGTGTATTCTCTTATCCCGGAATCGGAGCTCTGTCCTATGAGAGTGCCAGATATCATGATTACAATCTGCTGATGCTGCTTTGTATGATGTCAGGAATCCTGGTTATTTTCTGTAATATCGTCAGTCAGACTATTAATGAACAGATAGATCCCCGTATGAAGGATGAAGTAATAACCGAGAAATCGGAGGTAGTAGAAGGATGACCAATCATTTATTTGAACTGGCAGGAAACAGAAAGACAGAAACCGTAATTCCCAAATCAAAGAAAAAGTGGTATCAGGGAAAACCCGTTGTTTCAGCAGCAATCCTGATTCTTATCGTACTGGGCTGCCTGTGTGCGGAACTGATCATGACAAAGGATCCTGCTTATATGGATCTGTTAAACTATAATAAAGCTCCTGACAGGGAGTTCCTTTTTGGAACAGATACTATGGGAAGGGATATTTTTTCCATGATTTGGTATGGAGGAAGAATCTCGATCCTGATCGGTGGATTAGCCACAGTTATTTCTACTTTTATTGCAGTGGTAGTCGGCGCCTTCAGTGGTGTGGCACCTGCGTGGCTTGATGAACTGATCATGAGATTTACAGAGATATTCTTAAGTATACCAGCTCTGCTTCTGATCATTTTGCTGCAGGCTATTATGGGAAATGCCAATATCCTGAGTCTGTCCTTTGTAATCGGTGTGACCAGTTGGACCAGTATTGCGAAAGTGGTACGTACAGAGGTAAGACAGATACGAAACAGTGAGTATATCATCGCAGCAAGATGTATGGGAGCCGGATTCTTCCGTGTTTTGTGGAAGCATCTGGTGCCGAATTTTTTCTCATCCATTATGTTTATGGTAGTCATGAATGTAAGAACTGCAATGATATCTGAAGCTACTTTAAGTTTTATGGGTATTGGACTTCCGATAGAGGTTATCACATGGGGAAGTATGCTGTCTCTGTCAGATAAAGCATTAATGACAGGTTCCTGGTGGATCATTCTGATTCCCGGACTTTTCCTGATCGCCACAGTGCTCTGCCTGACCAATATAGGAAATGCCTGCAGAGCACAGACAAACAGAAAAGAAAGTAATTTTTAAAATTTGACCGAAATCTCGCTGTTTTGTTGCTGATTTGTCTGATTTATGATATTATGAAAACATCTTAAAAAATCTAAAAAACAAGGCAGGAGTGGTCAAAATGTATCAGGAAGAATACAAACGCTGGTTGGCAGCAGATCTGCAGGATGCGGATCTTAATCCGGAATTATCCAAAATCGAAGGAAATGATGAAGAAATCAAAGATCGTTTCGCAGTAGCGCTGAAATTCGGAACAGCCGGACTTCGCGGAGTACTTGGAGCCGGAACCAACCGTATGAATATTTATGTAGTTCGCCAGGCAACACAGGGACTTGCGAACTGGGTAAAAACACAGGGCGGTAATCAGACAGTAGCCATCAGCTATGACAGCCGTCTTAAGAGTGATGTATTTGCAAAAACAGCAGCAGGCGTACTGGCAGCAAATGATATCAACGTCAGAATTTATGATGCACTGATGCCTGTACCTGCACTTTCCTTTGCAACACGTTACTATGAATGCAATGCAGGTATTATGGTAACAGCATCCCACAATCCGGCTAAGTACAATGGATACAAAGCATATGGTCCTGACGGATGCCAGATGACAGACGATGCAGCTGCCATTGTATATGAAGAGATTCAGAAAACAGACGTACTTACAGGTGCGAAATATATGTCCTTTGCAGAAGGCGTAGAACAGGGAAAAATCCGTTTCGTAGGAGATGACTGCAAACAGGCTCTCTATGAAGCAATCGAATCCCGCCAGGTTCGTCCGGGTCTTTGCAAAACAGCAGGCCTGAAACTGGTTTACAGTCCACTAAACGGTTCCGGTCTTGTACCTGTAACTCAGGTATTAAAAGATATCGGAATCACAGACATCACTATCGTTCCGGAACAGGAATATCCGAACGGATACTTCACAACCTGCAGCTATCCGAACCCGGAGATCTTTGCAGCTCTGGAACTGGGATTAAATCTTGCAAAAGAAACAGGTGCAGACTTAATGCTTGCAACTGACCCGGATGCAGACCGTGTCGGTATCGCAATGAAATGCCCGGATGGTTCCTATGAACTGGTAACAGGTAATGAGGTAGGCGTACTCCTTCTTGATTATATCTGTGCAGGCCGTATCGAAAAAGGCACAATGCCAAAGAACCCGGTAGCAGTGAAATCCATCGTTTCCACACCACTTGCAGATGCAGTGGCAGAGCACTATGGAGTAGAACTCAGAAGCGTACTTACAGGATTCAAGTGGATCGGCGATCAGATCGCACAGCTTGAAGCAGCAGATGAAGTAGACAGATTTATCTTCGGATTTGAAGAGAGCTACGGATACCTTGCAGGACCATATGTACGTGACAAGGATGCTGTTATCGGATCTATGCTGATCTGTGAAATGGCTGCATATTACAGAAGCATCGGAAGTTCTCTGAAGCAGAGAATGGAAGAGATCTATGCACAGTACGGACGTTACCTGAACAAAGTAGACAGCTTTGAATTCCCGGGATTAAGCGGAATGGATAAGATGTCAGCTCTGATGCAGGGACTTCGTGACAAACCTCTCACAGAGATCGCAGGTCATGCCATCGTAAAAGTAACAGATTATCAGAAACCGGAAGAAACAGGACTTCCTGCAGCAAATGTACTGATCTACAAGCTGGATAACGGCGAGACAGTAGTTGTCCGTCCATCAGGAACAGAACCAAAGATCAAGATCTATTACACAACTCTCGGCAAGAACCTGGAAGAGGCAGAAGCTGAGAAAGAGAAGCTTGCAGAAGCATTAAAACCGATTATGGCATAAGCAATTGTAAGCAGAACTGAATAAAATATACCAAACCGGAAAGGCTGTGCTCATTGGAGGTGCAGTCTTTCTTTTTGTAACCCGCAGGGGCCTTACTGTTGCTGTGAACGGAGTGAACGTTACTGTTCACTCCGTTCACAGTAACGACTTACTTGATTCGGTTAAATAGGATTGATATAATTAACACTCTTTGCTACAATAAAAAACAGCAAAAATAAGAATAAGACTGCTTATGAATGAAAGGAAAACATACTATGGAAGAATATGAAGTAATCAGCATCCCGGTATCTGACGGAACAGAACGGGATTTTGCGATCATGGATACCTTTGAATTTGAAGGACAGGGATATCTGGCAGTTTCTCTGATTGAAGGAGATGAGATCCAGGAGGGCGTTTACATTTACCGTTACCACAATGCAGAAGATGGAGATGTTGTGGTAGAGCAGATCACTTTGCCTGCAGAATACAAAAAGGTGACAAAATTTTACGAACAGATGTAAGCAAAAAAATATCTCGAAAAGAACCTGCATCTTGTGATAAAATAAAAAAAATCAAATTTTGATCAATAAAAACAGGAGGAAAAAACGATGGAAAAATCAACCGTTTATTTTACTGATTTCAGATGTCCGGTTGGCACCAGCCAGCTTGATAAACTGAAGAAACTCTGCGTTACAGCCGGAATCAAAGACATTGATATGGATGGAAAATTCGTGGCTATTAAAATGCATTTCGGAGAACTTGGCAATCTGGCTTTCCTGCGCCCAAATTACGCAAAAGCAGTAGCTGATCTCTGTAAAGAGCAGGGAGGACTTCCGTTCCTCACAGACTGCAACACTCTTTATCCGGGAAGCCGTAAGAATGCACTGGAGCATCTGGAGTGCGCAAATCTCAACGGATTTAACAGCATTTCAACAGGATGCCAGATCATCATCGGTGATGGCTTACGCGGTACAGACGAAGTAGAAGTACCGGTAGTTAACGGTGAATATTGTCAGACTGCACTGATCGGACATGCGATCATGGATGCAGATATTTTTATCAGCTTAAGCCACTTCAAAGGACATGAAGCAACCGGCTTCGGCGGTGCACTGAAGAATATCGGAATGGGATGCGGAAGCCGCGCAGGTAAGATGAAACAGCATGCCAGCGGAAAACCTGCAGTAAATGAAGAACTCTGTCGCGGATGCCGTCGTTGCGCGAAAGAGTGCGGAAGTGATGCGATTACATATCCGAATAAAAAAGCAGTCATTGATTATGATAAATGTAAAGGCTGCGGCCGTTGTATCGGAGCCTGCGGTTTTGATGCAGTATACAATCCAAACAGCAGTGCGAATGAACTTCTTGACCGTAAGATGGCAGAATATGCACAGGCAGTCTGTCATGGCCGTCCGCATTTTCATGTAGCGCTTGTTCAGGATATCAGCCCGAACTGTGACTGCCATGGCGAAAATGATGCACCAATCCTTCCTGATATCGGAATGTTTGCAAGCTTTGACCCGGTTGCTCTGGACCAGGCCTGCGCAGATGCCTGTCTGAAAGCAACTCCGATCGAGAACAGCCAGCTTGGAGAACACCTGGCAAAACCTGACTGGCATTGCCACCACGACCATTTCAAAGATTCCAACCCGAACATTGAATGGCAGGCAACACTGGATCAGGCAGAGAAGATTGGTCTGGGAACCAGACAGTATGAACTGAAGATTGTGAAATAATATGTCTATCAGCAGTGGAAAATAAATGCGAAAAAGTAATAAACAAAAAGGACCGGATGAATGAACTATATTGTCTTTGACCTGGAATGGAATCAGAATCCTTCGGGAAAGAAAACACGTAACGACAGGCTTCCATTTGAGATTATCGAGATTGGGGCTGTAAAAGTAAACAGCAAAAAAGAAATAACGGATCATTTTCACCGACTGATCAAACCACAGGTCTATAAATGGATTCATGACAGCATCCATGAGGTAATTCATGTAGATTATAAAGATCTTATGAAAGGAGTGCCCTTTGAGCAGGCAGTCAGGGAATTTATTGACTGGTGCGGAGAAGACTGGTACTTTTTTACCTGGGGAAATCAGGACGTGATGGAACTTCAGAGAAATATGAAGTTCTATGGCCTGTTGGATCTGCTTCCCGGACCTGTGACCTATTATGATGTGCAGAAACTATACAGTATCAGTTATGATGACGGTACACACAGGTGTGCATTGGAGCATGCGATCGATGAGCTGAAAATAGAGAAATCCAGGGGATTTCACCGGGCGCTTGCAGATGCCTGGTATACAGCGAAAGTCCTGGAGAAAATAAATAACATAATCATTATCAATCATCCGTCACTGGATGTTTACCAGAATCCAAAGAAGAAAAAAGACGAGATACATATTTCCTATCCGGATCATGACAAATATGTATCCAGAGAATTTGCCACAAGAGAGCGAATCATGAAAGACCGCGAGGTGACCAGCACCAGATGTCCGGTCTGTCATCTGCCTGCAAAGCGCAAACTCCGATGGTTTATGAATAATCCAAAGGTTTATTACAGCATATCCAATTGTGAAGAACATGGACTGATAAGAGGCAAGATCCGCATCCGAAAAACAGAAGATGAGAAATATTTCGCTGTGAAGACATTGCGTTTCACAGATACAGAAGAAGCGGAGGAACTTCGTGAAAGAAAAGAAGTCCTCCGCCTCAGGCGAAAACTAAAAAGAAGCGTTGAGAAGGAGATCTGAAAGGATCTCCTTTTCATATTGCATTCCATATCCGACCATATGGCCGTCTAAATAATATTTACTTTTAATTCTCTTTGGACCGACAGAATTGTTCAGAAGTTTTTGCTTCTTTACAAGCTGGCTCACATCGGTTCCTGTGGGGACAGTTACGTACACATGCCTCATATAATAGAAGGAACACAGATTATTCCAGTCCTTTAACAGGTGCTTTTCGCATGGGAGAAATACTGCCGGTACCGGATCGGTATCTATATTCAAGTCTACTTTTTCAAAATTGTCGAAGCCGTAATCCAGCAGAGAAGTTGTGTCAGGAAAAGCACCGTTTGTAGAATTCAGCACAACTGCAATGAGAATGGAATTTCCTCTCTTGGCATAGGTGACAAGCGTACTTCCCGCTGCATCGGTGTATCCGGTCTTTCCTCCCAGAACCCCATCGTATGCATAAGACTGTCCGGGCATCATCTTATGGTGATTGAGAAGATAACGGGTTTCAGACTGCTTATTAGTCGGAGGAATCTCATAAACCTGTGTGGTCACAAATTTACGGAATCTGGGATTATACCAGGCTGCCTTTGCAATCTTCATCATATCACCTGCGGTGGTATAATGCGTCTCATCCGGAAGACCATTTGGATTATTAAAATGGGTGTTCTTACAGCCAAGCTGAGCTGCCCTCTGGTTCATCAGTTCAACAAACTTCTTTACAGAACCGCTTGTTTTTTCTGCCAGAGCAAGAGCCATCTCATTGGCGGATTCCAGCATCAGAGCCATCAGGGCCTGCTCTACTGTGAAAACCTCTCCTGTTTCTGCGTAAATGCTGGAGCTTCCGGCCTCAATCCCATAAGCCGCTTCCTGCGACATGGTGATCGTATCGTCCATATTCAGATATTCACAGGCCAGAAGAGCGGTCATGATCTTAGTGATACTGGCGGGATATAGCTTATCTTTGGCATTCTTGGAATAAAGAATAGTATCAGTGACTGCATCCATCAGCACTGCGGACTGTCCCTCGATATTAGGACCTGTGGGCCATCCTTTGACAGAATCGATATCTGAGGCCTGTGAATAGGTTTCTGAATGACCGGCTTCAGGAGTGGCAGAGGTCTCGGCAGCGTAAGTGACTGCAGGCTGGGAGGTCAGAATCCCTGCACAAAGCATTCCGGTGAGGAAACGTTTCATTAATTTATGAAATTTTGTTTTAAACATTTGAAATTACCCTTCATTAAATATACATAGTAGTTGCTTTCCATATCCTGGTACATCGTTTTCGAAATAACTATACCACTCACTTGTCTGCGAATCCGATTGCACAGGTCTAAAAGCCTCAGCGTAGCCCGCTACGCCTGCGTTTTTAGACCTGCACACTCGAATCCGCATCCTACGCGATTGGTATAGTTATTTACGAAACGATGTACTGGTTCATTGTTTTAAATGACGTTCGGACAAAATATTCTACCTTATTATATCATTAATTACAATGCCTGTGTAAAATTTATATGATAGTATGTTAACAGTGTGTTACTGTTCAGGAGTTTGACAGTAACCAGTGTTATTAAACAGTAACAGGATTACCCTAATATTCAAAAAAATACTTGACACAGTGAATTTTGTGACCTTATAATGAATCCGCATAGTTAAATAAATGATATGTCCACAAAAACGTTGATGGAGAGAGTAACTGCAGGGGAAAGCAGACAGCGAACCGGGGAGGGTGTGAGCCCGGTGGTGAGTAAATGCAGTGAAGATCACTCCGGAGTTGCAGCTCTGAAGGGTGTACAGACAGGTAAGAGCTGACGGAAATCCCCGTTAAAAGATTCATGTATCGGCAGAGGATGCCCGTACAATGTAACAGGTGGTATAGCGAACGTCAATAAACCTTCGTCCTTTTACAAAAGGGCGATTTTTTTATGGGCTTATTTTCGTTCTTAAAGGACACTGGAAATATTTTTTAGCGTATATAAACGTCCTGCATATTTTCAGGTGTCTGATACAAATAATTTAAACAGGAGGTAAATTACTGTGTACCAGAAAGTTAATACGAACTTAAACTTTGTAGACCGTGAGAAAAAAGTAGAAGAATTCTGGAAAGAGAACCATATCTTTGAGAAAAGTATGGAGAACAGAAAAGAGGGAGAAACCTATACATTCTACGATGGACCGCCTACTGCAAACGGTAAACCGCACATCGGCCATGTACTTACCCGCGTTATCAAGGATATGATTCCGAGATACCGTACAATGAAGGGCTACATGGTTCCGCGTAAAGCAGGATGGGATACCCACGGACTTCCGGTAGAGCTGGAAGTAGAGAAGAAACTTGGTCTGGATGGCAAAGAGCAGATCGAAGAATACGGTATGGAGCCATTCATCAAACAGTGTAAGGAAAGCGTCTGGAAATACAAAGGAATGTGGGAGGATTTCTCATCTACCGTTGGTTTCTGGGCTGATATGGAACATCCATACGTAACTTACTATGATGATTATATTGAATCCGAATGGTGGGCATTAAAAGAAATCTGGAACAAGAAGCTTCTGTATAAAGGCTTCAAGATCGTTCCTTACTGTCCAAGATGCGGTACCCCTCTTTCCGCACAGGAAGTATCCCAGGGATACAAAACTGTAAAAGAGCGCTCCGCAGTTGTAAGATTCAAGGTTGTTGGTGAAGATGCATACTTCCTTGCATGGACAACAACACCATGGACACTTCCGTCCAACGTTGCACTCTGCGTAAACCCGGATGAGACTTACTGCAAAGTAAAGGCAGCAGACGGATATACCTATTATATGGCAGAAGCACTCCTTGACAAAGTCCTTGGCAAGCTTGCAAAAGAAGAAGGCGAGAAAGCATATGAAGTTCTGGAAACCTACAAAGGAACAGACCTGGAATACAAAGCATACGAGCCGCTTTTCGCATGTGCAGGAGAGGCAGCAGCAAAACAGAAAAAGAAAGCTCATTTCGTAACCTGTGATAACTACGTTACTATGAGTGATGGTACAGGTATCGTTCACATCGCACCTGCATTCGGTGAAGACGACAGCAGAATCGGACGTAACTATGAACTGCCATTCGTACAGTTCGTAGACGGACAGGGTAACCTGACAAAAGAGACACCATACGCAGGCGTTTTCGTAAAGAAAGCAGATCCTATGGTCCTCACAGATCTGGACAAAGAAGGCAAGCTCTTCGATGCTCCGAAATTCGAGCATGATTATCCACACTGCTGGAGATGTGACACACCACTGATCTACTACGCAAGAGAATCCTGGTTCATCAAGATGACAGCAGTCAAAGATGACCTGATCAGAAATAACAATACAATCAACTGGATCCCTGAGAGCATCGGTAAAGGACGTTTCGGTGACTGGCTGGAAAACGTTCAGGACTGGGGTATCAGCCGTAACCGTTACTGGGGAACACCACTGAACATCTGGCAGTGTGACTGCGGACATATGCATTCTATCGGAAGCCGTCAGGAATTATTCGAGATGAGCGGCGACGAGAAAGCTAAGACAGTAGAACTTCATCGTCCATACATCGACGAGATCACACTGAAGTGTCCGGAGTGCGGCGGAGAAATGCACCGTGTACCGGAAGTTATCGACTGCTGGTTCGACTCAGGAGCAATGCCTTTCGCACAGCATCATTATCCATTTGAAAACAAAGAATTATTTGAGCAGCAGTTCCCTGCAAACTTTATCTCCGAGGCAGTAGACCAGACTCGTGGATGGTTCTACTCACTCCTTGCAGAATCCACACTGCTCTTTAATAAAGCACCATACAAGAACGTAATTGTTCTGGGACATGTCCAGGATGAGAACGGACAGAAGATGAGTAAGTCCAAAGGAAATGCAGTTGATCCATTCGATGCACTGAACAAATACGGCGCAGATGCCATCAGATGGTACTTCTACATCAACAGTGCTCCATGGCTTCCGAACCGTTTCCATGGCAAGGCAGTTGTGGAAGGACAGCGTAAATTCATGAGCACACTGTGGAATACTTACGCATTCTTCGTATTATATGCAGACATCGACAACTTCGACCCGACCAAATATGAACTGAACTATGACCAGCTTCCTGTAATGGACAAATGGCTCCTCAGCAGATTAAACACAACTGTTCAGGCAGTTGACAATGACCTGGCTAACTACAAGATCCCGGAAGCAGCAAGAGCACTCCAGGAATTTGTAGATGAGATGAGTAACTGGTATGTAAGAAGAAGCCGTGAACGTTTCTGGGCAAAGGGAATGGAGCAGGATAAGATCAATGCTTACATGACCCTGTACCATGCACTGGTAACTATTGCCAAGACAGCAGCTCCGATGATCCCGTTCATGACAGAAGATATCTATCAGAACCTGGTAAGAAGCGTGGATAAAGATGCTCCGGAGAGTATCCATCTCTGTGACTTCCCAACTGTAAACGAAGCATGGATCGACAAAGATCTGGAAGCAGACATGAAAGAGCTTCTGGAGATCGTAGTTCTGGGACGTGCCTGCAGAAATACAGCAAACATCAAGAATCGTCAGCCAATCGGAACCATGTATGTAAAAGCTGAGAAGAAAATGAGTGAATTCTACACTGACATCATCGCAGACGAACTGAATGTCAAAGAAGTAAAATTCGCAGATGATGTAGAATCCTTTATCTCCTACAGCTTCAAACCACAGCTTCGTACAGTAGGACCGAAATACGGTAAACTCCTTGGAGGAATCAGACAGGCTCTCACAGACATCAATGGAACAGCAGCAATGAACGAGCTGAGAACCAACGGTGTCCTGAAACTGGATATCAACGGAAACAATGTAGAACTTACAGAAGAAGACCTTCTTATTGAAACAGCACAGACAGAAGGCTATGTATCCGAATCTGACGGTGAAACATCCGTAGTCCTGGATACAAACCTGACACCTGAACTGATCGAAGAAGGATTTGTACGTGAGATCATCAGCAAGATCCAGACTATGCGTAAGGAAGCCGGCTTCGAAGTTATGGACAAGATCGTAGTATACGCTCACGGAAACGACAAGATCCAGGATGTCATGAAAGCACACGAAGATGAGATCAAGTCAGAAGTACTTGCAGACGAAATGGTACTTGGCGAGACCGATGGTTATGTGAAAGAGTGGAACATCAACAAAGAAGCAGTAACTATGGGTGTTAAGAAACTGTAATTGACAACATTCGGTCAATTACTGACAAGGTACTGATAAGTTACAGGTATTTCACAGGAAATATACTACTTTCGCAATGCACGATAACAAAAAAATGTTATAAAATTCGGCAATTATACACATGACAGACTGTCGAAAAAAGAGTATCATTATTCTTGACAGTCTGATTTCAGAGAGGAAATTGGAGGCAGAGATTCTTTGCCCCCAATTTCTCTGATATGAAGAAAACAGAAGAGTTGACGGAATGAAGAGGTTCACCGGCAATATCCGCAAGGTGTATTGCTGAGAATAAAGTGAACAGTGAAACCATTACGGGAGGTATGAAATGACAAACGAAATGTTCAAGAAAGAGGCATTCAAGAAAAGCGTAAAAGACAACGTAAAATTCCTCTATCGAAAAACAATTGAAGAAGCTACACAGGAGCAGATTTTCCAGGCAGTAAGCTACTCTGTAAAAGACGTTATCATTGATAACTGGCTTGCAACACAGAAAGCTTATGACGAACAGGATCCGAAGATCGTATACTATATGTCCATGGAATTCCTGATGGGACGTGCTCTCGGAAACAACCTGATCAACCTTTGCGCTTACGGTGAAGTAAAAGAAGCTCTCGAAGAGCTGGGATTTGACCTTAACTGTATCGAAGATCAGGAACCGGATCCGGCACTTGGAAACGGTGGTCTGGGAAGACTGGCTGCATGCTTCCTTGATTCTCTCGCAACTTTAAATTACGCAGCATATGGCTGCGGAATCCGTTACCACTACGGAATGTTCAAACAGAAAATCCAGAACGGTTATCAGATCGAGGTACCGGATAACTGGTTAAAGAACGGCTACCCATTCGAACTGCGTCGTCCGGAATATGCCAAGGAAGTACACTTCGGCGGATATGTAAGAGTAGAGTACGATCCTGAAAAGGGCGGAAACAAATTTATCCACGAAGGATATCAGGCAGTAAAAGCCATTCCTTATGATATGCCGATCACAGGATATGATAATGATGTAGTAAACACACTTCGTATCTGGGATGCAGAGCCGATCGTAGACTTCGAGCTTGATTCCTTTGACAAGGGTGATTACAAGAAAGCAGTAGAGCAGGAGAACCTTGCCCGCAATATCGTAGAAGTCCTTTACCCGAACGACAACCACTATGCAGGTAAAGAGCTGAGACTGAAACAGCAGTACTTCTTTGTATCTGCAAGCCTCCAGGCAGCAATTGCCAAATACAAAAAGAAACATGACGATATCCATAAATTATATGAAAAAGTAACATTCCAGATGAACGATACACATCCGACTGTAGCAGTAGCAGAGTTAATGCGTATCCTCATGGACGAAGAAGGACTCGGATGGGATGAAGCATGGGAAGTAACAAGAAAATCTGTTGCTTACACAAACCATACTATCATGTCCGAAGCACTTGAGAAATGGCCGATCGAGCTTTTCTCCAGACTGCTTCCGCGTGTATACCAGATCATCGAAGAGATCAACCGTCGTTTCATCCTTGAGATCCAGGCAAAATATCCGGGAAATTATGAGAAGATCAAAAAGATGGCTATCATCTATGACGGACAGGTTAAGATGGCTCACCTTGCAATCGCAGCAGGCTATTCTGTAAACGGTGTTGCACGCCTTCATACAGAAATCCTGAAGAATCAGGAATTAAAAGACTTCTATGAAATGATGCCTGAGAAATTCAACAACAAGACAAACGGTATCACTCAGAGACGTTTCCTGCTCCATGCAAATCCACTCCTTGCAGACTGGATTACAGAGCATATCGGACCGGACTGGATCACAGACCTTCCGCAGTTAAAGAAACTTGCAGTTTACGCAGATGATGAAAAAGCACTCCAGGAGTTCATGAACATTAAGTTCAAGAACAAAGAGCGTCTGGCTAAATACATCCTCGAGCACAATGGCGTAGAAGTAGACCCGCACTCCATCTTCGATGTACAGGTTAAGAGACTTCACGAGTACAAACGTCAGCTCCTGAACATCCTGCATGTTATCTATCTGTACAACCAGATCAAGATGCATCCGGAAATGGAATTCTATCCAAGAACATTCATCTTCGGTGCAAAAGCATCCGCAGGTTACGCAACAGCCAAGAAGATCATCAAACTCATCAACTCCGTAGCAGATGTAGTAAACAACGACGCTTCTATCAACGGCAAGATCAAAGTTGTATTCATCGAAAACTACAGAGTATCCAACGCTGAGTGGATCTTCGCAGCAGCAGACGTTTCCGAGCAGATCTCCACAGCAAGTAAAGAAGCATCCGGTACAGGTAACATGAAGTTCATGCTCAACGGTGCTCCTACACTTGGAACAATGGATGGTGCCAACGTAGAGATCGTAGAAGAAGTTGGCGCAGACAACGCATTCATCTTCGGTTTAAGCTCCGACGAAGTAATCAACTACGAAAACAACGGTGGATACGATCCAAACGTAATCTACAACACAGACGAAGAAATCCGTCAGGTACTGATGCAGCTCATCAACGGAACCTTCTCCAATGATACAGAACTCTTCCGTGACCTGTACGATTCACTTCTCAACACAAAGAACACAGACAGAGCAGACCGCTACTTCATCCTCGCAGACTTCCGTTCCTATGCAGACGCACAGAAACGCGTAGAAGCAGCATACAGAGATGAAAAAGGCTGGGCTAAGAAAGCGCTCCTCAACACAGCATGCAGCGGCAAGTTCACATCCGACAGAACTATCCAGGAATATGTAGATGATATCTGGCATCTGGATAAGGTTATTGTCAGAAAGAAATAATATGTTTGCTTTAACACCTTAAAGCAGATGGTAGAGAAACAGCAGAGAATGATAAAAAAGTTCTCTGCTGTTTTTGTGATGCTGGAAACAGGAAGATATTTTTGATAAAATAAGAAAAGATAATCAGTTTTGACAGAATGGAGGAATGCAAGATGCTGAAAATATTTTTTGGGGACAATCCGGGAGACAATTATATTTTTAATCCTGATGTGTTCTTCAATAACACATATGAAGATGAGTGGATCACATCAGAAACTTCCAGAAAAATGATCAAAGATATAGACGGATCAGAGGTAAAAGGTCCATGCATGATTGACAGCCCATTTCTCGGCCCGATTCCACCGGAACGCCTCTCAGGAGGAGTAAAAACTCTGATATTGATGCAAAATGATCCAGATCATATATTTAACGCATCTGCCTGTGGTAACAACTGCGCACAATGGATTCTCAAATTGGCAGAACAAAAAGGTATTACAATTCGTCTGGGCTATATTATGGATTTTGGAAAACAGCCCTTTGATATCTATATTGTAAATACAGGAACAACAGTACATACTATGTTGGAATTGGATAATGAGATTATTGCAAACCGATTGCTGAGAGGATAAGAAATTATGGAAAGAAAAATAAAATTTTTTGGAATGATTATAAAAAGAAGAATGCAACAACATCATGAAAGAAAAGAGAAACAAAGAATATCTTGCTATGCTTGACAAATCAATGGCAGAAGCAAAAACTGGTGGATTTACTCTTGAAAAAGATGTTGGGAAGATAAAATAGGAAAAGTGCAAGCTTCTTCTGATAAACTGCGAAGCAGTTATTCGATTATGAGCAAGTAGCGAAGCAGATGATTTTATCCGTTTGACTTTCTGTCTTGGTAAGAGAACACTACATCATCTTGTGATAAACAGGAAAAACTCACCATATTTGTAACAAGTTATAGATTTTAAACCTGAAAAATCAAGGAAAATAAATGCTTTTGAAGTGTATGAAATTTAAAAAAATCGTAAAATTCTTGAGCATTACCCTTGACAAAAAGTGGTGAAAGCACTATTATTAACCATAACAGACAGATTATGTCTAGGAATCTTTACCCAAAAAGAAATAGTTATATTAAGGAAAGGGGAACTATAATCATGACAAAGATTAAAAACACAAAGAAGGGCATGGCAAAAAAGACATTAAGTATGTCACTTGTTGTTGCAATGCTTGCTACTTCTAATGTGCCGGTATGGGCTGCTGAGTTCAGCGATGGTACAGATGCTGCTGTTGAGACTGAAGCTCCGGCTGCTGAAACATTTTCTGATGATGCTACAGAAGCTCCGGTTGTAGAAAATACTACTGACGTGACAGATGTTGCAACTGCAACTGCACCTAAATTAACATTAGCAAATTGGACAGGCGCTTTGGCTGTATCTGGTGATCTTAAAGATGGTAGCACTGATGTTGCAAACTTTGATTATAAAGTTCGTATTGATGGCAAAGAAGTTGTTGGTCATTCAGGAACTTATACTGGAAGTGCTACAAGTGTTGCTGATTTAAATAGTAAATTAACATCAGCTACTTTTGTATCTACTGATGCTGGTCATATTGTATCTGTAGAGATTACAGGAACGGGTGCTAATGCTGGATTTAAAACTACAATTGAAGGCATTGAAATTAAGAGTGTAGATGTTTCATCTGCGACATTAAATCTTGGTGGCGCAACTGTAGCTTATACTGGTAAACAGGTGGCATTTAGTGATACTCAGATTGCTGGATTTACAATTGCTGGTATTTCAGGTCTTTCATATAATGACTTTAAGTATACATATGAGGGAGACGATCTTGTAAATGCTACACCTGCTGGAAAAACACTTCAGGTTGTTGCTACTGTAGACAAAGCAGGATATACAGGACAGATTAAAGCACCTTTTATAATTAACAAACGTACTCTGAATCCAGACAAATTAGAATTAACATTAAAGAAAAATACTGTTTCTTATGCAGAAAGATCTAAAATCTCTTCTGATTATGTAACAGTTAAAGACACTGTAACAGGAGAAACTCTTCCAACATCTGTATATACAGTTACTGGAAGTGGATTAACTGCTGTTGGCACTGAAAGCACATTGAGCATTGCTACAGACTCCTTAGATAAAGATGAAAAAACAAATAGCAATTATACAGGTAATGTAACAAAAGTTACAACAGATAAAGTTAAAGTTGTTGCTAATCAGATGTCAGATTTCAAAATTGTTACTGACAGTATTGGAAAAGATGATGCATCTAATGCAACAGCTGTAAAGAATGCAATTCATTTCTACATTGGCGACACAGAGGTAACATCTTATATTTCTTCTGCTATTACTGTTGCTCCAGCAACTTTAGCAAGTGGTGCGACAACTTTATCTGTTTCTGTAAATGGTGATAATACAAACGTTATCGGAAACACAACCATAAATCTTTCTGTAACATTAAATAAACTTACAGTAGATGGATTAAGATATACACTTGGCACAACTAAAGATAAACAAGCAAATTCTGCTGAAGATTTAGGAGCTGAAACATACACTGGTGAGGCAATCACTAAAGATATTAAAGATGTTAAATTTGTTAGTGGAACTACAAATGTTAACTTATCTACAAGTGATTACAAAGTAGAGTATGTAAATGATAACACAAATGCTAAGGCTGTTTCCAAAAAAGACGTAGAAGTTTACATTGTAGGTACTGGAAACTATAGTGGCCGTGTTAAAATTGGTACATTTACAATTAATGCCGCAGTAATCGAAGCTGCAGATATTACTGTTCCTGAAAAAGTTCAGTACAATGGAAGTCTTCAGACCGCATCTGACTACATGGATGGAAAAGTTACTGTTAAAGCAGGCGCTACAGGAAAGAAAAAAGATGTTCCGGCAGATGCATATAAATTAACATATACTTCAAGCACAACTCCTGTTTCAGTAGGTGCAACAATTACTACAAAATTAGTAGAAACAGATATCAAAAACAAAAACTATACAACTGGTACAACTGAAGTTACTGCTTCCAAAACAACAACTGTAACTAACAAAGATATCGCTGATACTAATGCAAAACTTGAAGTTGTAGGATCTTATACTTATACTGGAAAAGCAATTACACCGACTGTAAAATTAACAGTTGATGGTGTAGAACTGGCATCTGGTATTGATTATGAAATCCAGTCCTGCTCTAACAACAAAAATGCTGGTGAAGCTACAGTAACTGTTGTAGGAAAAGGTGATTATTCTGGAACTCAGACAGCTAAATTTACAATTAACAAAGCAAATCTGAGTGATGTTAAAGTTGAAGTAAAAGCTACTACTGACGCAGAAAAAGAAGCATTTACCTATACAGGAAGTCAGATTAAGCCAACAACTTCTAATTTTAAAATCACATTAAATGATGTTGAACTGAGCGCTTCTGATTTTGCAATTACATACCCAACAACTTCTAAAGTAAATGTAAATGTTGGTGATGCAACAGTAACATTAGCACCAGTAAAAACAAATACTAACTTTGTTGGTGAAACTAAAGAAGTTGGATTTAAGATTCTTCCTAGAGCACTTACTACCAGCTATTTAAATGGTACATTCTACGCATTTGATGAAAACGGTGATAAGATTGACTTTACCAAAACAAATTATGTATTTGGATATGACGGAACAGAAAAAACATTTAAAGACATTAAATTTGTTCCAAGCGTAGCTAAATATAGAACTATGAATCTTGTTGAAGGTAAAGATTATGAAATCAAGTATTTCAATAATATTACCGGACCAAAAGCATATGTTTATGTTACAGGTATTGGAAACTATGCTGGTTCTACAAAATTTGAAGGAAGCGATGTAACTTATACAAAAGCTCAGGACTTCGCAATTGAAGGAGTTACTGTAGGTCGCAAAAATATTACTGTATCAGACACAGAATATGCTGGTGGTGTAGCTGTTACACCAAATGTAATAATTAAGGTTGGCGATAAAACATTAGTAGAAGGAACTGATTATGAATTCACAGGACTTTCTAACAATGTAGATGTTACAGCTTCAAATAAAGTATTAAAAGCTACATTAAAGCTTAAAAATGGATATAAACTGAGCAATGGTACAGGTGAATGGACTGGAGTATTCAGCAATCCAGTTGTAAATGACACTACAAACACATATACTATTGATATAACATGGAAGATTGTTAAAAAAGACATTGCTAATACAACAGTTGAAATTTCCGAGACAAACGGAAAATTAACAACTACTGTACTTAATGGTAGCGTAATCGTTCCAGCAACAGAATACGATGTAAAAGACAATGGTGATGGAACTGCTACTGTAACAGCTAAAGCTGACAGCAAGAGCTATACAGGAAGCCAGAAAGTATCTGTTAAGAAATCTGAAAACGTTGGTGCTCCAGTAATCAGCAATGTAAAAGTTGTTGGTAATAAAGCAACAGTTGTTCTTTCAGGTGACGTAGAAGGTGCTGCAGGTTATGACTATGTAATTTCTACAGACCGTGACTGCATCACAAACAAGGATTATACATCCATCAGCAAAAATCAGGTACAGACTTCTACTACATTTAAATATGTAGATCAGGGTATGTACTACGCATACTGCCACGCTTGGAAACGTGATGAGAACGGTATGAAAGTATTTGGCGAATGGTCTAATGCCTATCCATTCTCTGTAACAGCAATCACACCAGATGCTCCGGTTATCACAAACGTAACAGTAAGCGGATCTACTATCAAAGTAACATACAAAGCTGCAACAAATGCGACTGGTTACGATGTAGTACTTGGAACATCTTCCAAGAAAGAAAACGGTGAGACACGTCCATACAACTATGGCGCTCACAAAGTACTGAACCTTAAAGAAGGTACAGTAACAGCAACATTCAAGAATGTGCCAAAGGGAACATGGACAGTTGGAATGCATGCATTCAACAGAACATCTGAAAATGGAAGCAAGGTATTCAGCTCATGGTCAAACCTGAAAAAGGCTACTGTTAAATAATCCATTTGGGTAAATAATACAGATTCCTAAAAAGAAAACCCCAGTCATTTTGACTGGGGTCTTTCTTTGTCAAAACTTATCCTGCGATTGTCGAAAAATTTTTCTGGTAAATAAACATCTGCTCTGATAAAATATAAGTACAAAATATGTGACAGGAGGTGACATCCATAATACGTCAAACGAATCTGGCACAAATGATAGACCTTGCCGCAGATCGTGCAAGATATGATGAATGTGCCAAGAAACTATTAACCTATAAGGCAGTCATTGCCTGGATCCTCAAATCCTGTACAAAAGAATTTTCCCAATATAGTGTCAATTTTATCTGTGATAACTGCCTGAAAGAAAATATCGAAATTTCCAGTCGGGCAGTACATCAGGACCATCCTGACCGCAGTAAATTACTGGATGGAAACGAACAAATAGACTGCCTTAATTCCGAAGCAAATGCTATCAAAGACCAGACTGTGTATTATGATATTCGTTTTAAGGCATATATTCCGAACACCGAAGAACCCGTACAGCTGATCATCAATTTGGAAATCCAGTTAAATGACACACCGGGGTATCCATTAGTTACAAGAGGATTTTATTATTGTGCAAGAATGATTTCCGAGCAGTATGGAACTATTTTTACTGGTGAACATTATGAAAAGCTTCAGAAAGTCTACAGTATTTGGATCTGCCCGGATCCGGCGAAAAAACGTAGAAATGGAATCTTCAGATACCATACAGTACAGGATACAGTATTGGGAAAGCCTTATGAAACTCTTGGCAGTTATGACCTTATGGAAGTTGTTATCGTAAATTTAGGTGATGCAGATAAAGAGAGTGATCTGGAGATCCTTGATCTGCTGAATACACTCTTCTCTCTTTCTACATCCTCTGAGACAAAGAAAAAACGTCTTCAGAAAGATTTTGGCATCGCCATGACAGAAGAATTTGAAAGTGAGGTGCAGGATATGTGTAATCTGGGAAAAGCACTTGTTGAACAAGGCATTGAGCAAGGTGTAGAAAAGAAAAATCTATCTCTTGCAAAAATGATGATCAAAGATAAAGAATCTCTCGATAAGATTGAAAAATATACTGGTTTTTCTGCCGATAAGTTAAAAGAGATTGCAGCATCTATCGGAACAAACCTTACTGCTTAGAATACGCCTCCTATGGCAGCTATACATAATAAGACAATAAAAAAATTTGGTACTTAAAATAGAGCTTTCAATTGTATCTCGTTGATATAGTTGAAAGCTTTTTATGTGATAACATAACGATTTCTTAATATAACTGATGATTTAAATATAAAAACCCACAAAAAACATAATTATAAATGATATATCTTATATACTCTGCAATCTCGAAAACTATTCTGGATACGAAAATTTCCATAAAAACAACCTGTACATCACCCAAAGGGGAACTATAATCATGACAAAGATTAAAAACACGAAGAAAGGCATGGCTAAGAAAACCTTAAGTATGTCTCTCGTCGTTGCAATGCTGGCAACCTCTAACGTGCCGGTATGGGCTGCTGAATTTAGTGACGGAACAGATGCAGCATTTACATCTGAAGCAGATGCTCCGGTTGTTGAAGGCAATACAGCAGATGCTCCAGAGGCACAGTCTACAGGTGATGTTTGGACTGTAAAATTAGACAAAGAACTTCCAACCTCTGTTGCATGGGGAAATTCAGATAGTGTAACAGGTAATATTAAACAGACTGGTGTAGAAAATACATCTGTAACAGGTCTGAAATATACATGGAAAAATATAGCTACAGGTTTAGCAACAGATGCTGGAAACGCCGTTAAAGTAGACGCAAATGGAAAATTTACAATTGCTCTGCCATCAGCTAAAGATTATGTAGGAAATTCTTATACATTATTTATGTGGGATAACAATGGAGACTGGACATATACTTCTTCTGCAGTTGCTGTAGTTGCCAAAAACATCAAAGATGCCGGAGCAACTGTTGCACTTAAAGCAGGTGCTAAAACAGAATATACCGGAAAAGAAGTAAAAGCTGATGTAGATGTAAAAATGCCGGCAGACTTTGAAACTACTGGAAAATACAGTGTTGACTATACAGGAACTCCAGACCTGGTTAACAAAGGTTCTAAAGTCACAGTAACCGTTACAGTAACTAATTCAAAATTATATACTGGAACTGTTACAACAGAGTACACAATCGGACAGAAGACAGCAACAGCTGGAGACTTTAAATTAAGCTATATCAATAATTCTTTTGAATATACAGGTTCCGATGTTGCACCGAAAGCCGCTGATATCCGTGTTCAGGACGTTAATGGAAAAACAATTGACGGTGCTGTAAAAACAGTAACTCCGAGTACCACTTCTAAAGAAGTGGGTTCATATGAAGCAAATGCTGAAATTGATATGAGCAAATTCGAGAATTACAGTGGAACATTAACAACTAAGGTTGAAGGAAAATATAATGTTGTTGCCCGTGATCTCAGCAAATGCACTGTAACGGTTAATGCTAAACCTGCATCCACAAATAACAAAGCTGTTACTTTAACAGCAAGCGATTTAACAATCAAAGATACCAAGGGGAATATTTTGCCTTTAACAGATAATGATGTTACAGTTACCGTTCCTGCAAATGCAATTGCATCTGGAACATATACAGTAACAATCGGACCTAAATCCGGAACTAAGAATGTAACAGGTTCTACAACTGCGACTCTTACATTATATGCATCTGATATTTCAGACGCAATTGAACTGGATGCTACAGCAAAGACTGAATTAGCTAAAGCTGCTTATTATACAGGTTCTCAGATTACTAAAGATACAACTAAATTTAACGGACATATTTACAAAAAAGGAACAACTCAGTACCTTGACCAGAATCAGTATACCGTAGAATTTGGTACAAACGTAAATGCCGGAACAAACGCAGGTATTGTTCGTATTGTTGGTAAAAACACATATGCCGGATCTGTTAAAGAGTATACATTTGACATTACACCTGCAACAATCAAGAAGAAAGAAGCGACAGATGTAGAATACAAAGAGGGTGCAACATATAAAGACTACGCTCCAACTGTAACTATTACAGCAGAAAACGGAGATAAAAAGACCTGGACATTAAAAGAAGGTACAGACTATACCGTTACTTATGCTATTAAGAAAGATGCTTCCGGAAAAGCAGAAAATAAGTTAGGCAATACTGTTGTTTCAACAATTAAGTACAGCAAAGATGCCCAGAATAACTATGGTGTTGGTGAAACGGATACTGTTGAAAGCACTATTGTAGGTAAAACTTTAACATCTGCTAACATTAAGATGGATAAAACATCTTATGATTACACAGGAAAAGCAATTGTACCTGAATACAAAGTATATGACGGTGACAAACTTCTTAAAGAGGGAACTGATTACGAAGTAAAGAACACAATTGGTGGCAAAGAGGTTGGAGAAGCAACATTAGTAATCGTTGGTAAAGGAAATTACAATAATAAAGTTGAGGCCACTACTAAATTCAATGTTGTTCCTGTAAGTGCTGATAAGGTAACTGTTACATATAAAAAAGCTGAATATACAGGTGAGTCTATCCAGCCTAAGTTAAATGATATTGATGTTAAATTAGGTGATGTTGATGTTCAATCTCAGTTCCAGATTACAGGATACGGTGAAAATATCAACGCTGGTAAAGAGGCAGGAAGTCTTGTATTAACACCTGTAAAAGATAACAAGAACTTTACATCCGGAACAACAAAAAATGCAACATTTGATATTGCGCAGGCAAAATTAACTGGTACTATTAGAGTTTACAATGCAAATGGTATTGAATTAACTGGTACTCAGAAGTTCACATACGATGGAAAAGAGAAAACATTTGCTAAAGTTGTATTTACGCCAAATGTTGGAAATAAGAAAGTAACAAGTGATGATTATGAGATCCAGTATGTAAACAATACAACTGGTGCAGGTGGAGCAAAAGTTGTCGTTATAGCTAAGGGAAATTATAAAGCTGATGGTACTGAGAAAGATCTTTCAACCGGTAAAGAAGTTGAGGTAAAAAATGTTGCCGCTGTTAAAGACTTTACAATTGAATCCAAACTGTACTTCACAGAAAAAGAAGTTACTGTAACAGATGCAGAATATGCAGGACCAAACATGGTTGCTGAACCTACTATTGTAGTTCGTGATGGTGATAAGGTATTAGTTAAAGATAAAGATTATACTGTAGTACTGAGTCAGGTAAAAGCTGGTACTGCTCCAGGTGCAACAAATTATGCATGGACTGTAAAAGGAAAAGGTGTTTATGCAGGCAGTAAAGATGTAACCGGAGCATGGAAGATCGTTAAGAAAAATGTAGCAAATCTTGACATCAAAGTTGATCTTGATGCTAAGGGCGAAGCTGTTCTTACTGTAATGAATGGTAACCTTAAAGTTGATAACAAAGATTTTACAGTTAAATTAAGTGATGACAAGAAGACAGCAACTGTAGCAGCAACAGCTGGAAACCAGTACTATGTTGGTTCAAAAGATGTTACCGTAGGTGGTGAAGTTGTTAAAGTTGGAACTCCAATCATCAGCAATGTAAAAGTCGCTGGCAATAAAGCAACTGTAATCCTTTCCGGAGAAGCTGATGGTGCTGTTGGTTACGACTATGTAATCTCTACAGACCGTGACTGCATCAAAAACAAGAACTACGATTCCATCAGCAAGAATCAGGTACAGACTTCTACTACATTTAAATATGTACAGCAGGGAACATACTACGCATACTGCCACGCTTGGAAACGTGATGAGAACGGTAAGAAAGTATTTGGCGAATGGTCTAATGCTTATCCATTCTCTGTAACAGCTATCACACCAGATGCACCAGTTATCACAAACGTAACAGTAAGCGGATCTACTATCAAAGTAACATACAAAGCTGCAGCAAATGCGACTGGTTACGATGTAGTACTTGGAACATCTTCCAAGAAAGAAAACGGTGAGACACGTCCATACAATTATGGTACTTACAAGAAACTGAACCTCAAAGAAGGTACAGTAACAGCAACATTCAAGAACGTATCAAAGGGAACATGGGTAGTTGGAATGCATGCATTCAACAGAACATCCGAAGACGGAAAGAAAGTCTTCAGCCCATGGTCAAACCTGAAAAAGGCTACTGTTAAATAATCCATTTGGGTAATTAATACAGATTCCTAAAAAGAAGGCTCCGGTCATTGCGATCGGAGTCTTTCTTTTTAATAAACCTATACCATATATTCTAACAGAATCTTATCCTTATATTGCTTTCTGCTATTTCAAGGTGTATCTGACTCCCCTGCCTGCACCTGTTTTTTTCAGGATTTTCTTTTCAATCAGGCTGTTCAGAGTACGTACTGCTTTACTCTTTTCCATTTCTGCTGCTTTCTCAATTTCTGATCTTGACATTTTTTCTTTTCCCTTAAGGATGTTGACCAGTATCTGTTCGGCTTCGTTCAGGTCATAGTTTTCCCTTATAACAGGAAGAATTACTTTGATAGAATTAGAAAAACACTGGTACGATGGTTTTATCAGTGCGTTCCTGTAAGCATGATTGATCCTCATGATTCCGGTTCCAAATTTCTCAATATATTTCAGCCGGAAGAACACATTTCCGATAATAGGATTTCTGAGTATGGATATCTGACCATTCAGGTATTCCTCTTCGCTGATTCCGGCAGGAAGCCCTCCCGGAGAACTGATCTCAATCCTGTCCGCATACATACTGACTTTTATAGATGCCGGGATATCCCACATTCGATGGATCAGAGCATTGGCTATTGCTTCCCTGAAGGCTTTTTCCGGGATTTTGTCAATACATTTCCTTTCGGCTCCCTCTATTTTTTCATACTGATAATACTTTCGGAACATCTGAAGTGTTTTTTCCAACTGAGAAAGTATGGAAATATTTTCCAGTGATTCCCTGTCCATGATCTCATCTATGGTATCACCAAAACGTATGATATCTATTCCCGTAAACTGATTATCATCAGCAAGAAGTGCAGCTGCATTATTGAATCCACTCTGATCAGAATACAGTTCAAGAGTTTTTAAAATATCTTTATTGATCTTCTCAATGCCCATTACCCGGGTAAATTCTGTTTCCAATTTAGAAAAAGTAAGCTGCTGATTGAATGAAGCGATCTCCTCAAAAGTCTGATTACAGCCCTCCAGGATCAACCGGTTATATTCCAGACGATCCACTTCAACTGTAGAAGAATCATTTCTTTTATAAGCTTTACCTTTATAGAGATAAGGCTTATACCTGCCTTCATAAACAGTAAGCACAATCGTATTCTCCTGTATCTCCAGACGGAACTCCGGCACAGGACTGAGACTGTCATTGATCTTATTCTCCAGATTCAGACATCCGTTCACTGGATCTGTTATGCCGATGACGTTCCCCTGATCATTGATTCCAAATATAATCTTTCCTTCGCCATAATTAGCATAGGCACTGATCGTTTTCAGAAACGTGTTAGATGACAGATTTTCCTTATATTCCAATGTTCTACTTTCCCTCATGATACATTTTCCTCCACATTTTCAACCCTTTGAAACCCAATATTGATTTGTAATTTATAGTATAAAATCGTTCCAATCGAAATGCAACGATTTCTTTTTTCGTTTCATATAGAATGCAACGATTTATATAATCATCAAATATAATTCCGCCGATCAACAGCCAACGCAATTGTATAATTGTGAAATAATAAATATTATGCGTAAATAATACAGTTATAAATCATTTCATTTTAACTTTTATTTCTATATTGCTCTGCTCAAAACAATTTTTTTCCACAAAATCAATCTGTCCACCACCCAAAGGGGAACTATAATCATGACAAAGATTAAGAATACGAAGAAAGGCATGGCTAAGAAAACCTTAAGTATGTCTCTCGTCGTTGCAATGCTGGCAACCTCTAATGTGCCGGTTTGGGCTGCTGAGTTCAGTGATGGAAGCGACGCAGATGTTGCAATTACATCAGAAGCTCCGGCTGCAGAAGATACAGATGCCGCTGATGCAGCCGCATTCTCCGATGAGGCTACACCAGAAGTTACAGAGAATACAGATGATACTGCAGATACTGCAACAGCAGCAACAGAAAAACATTATATTTTGAAAAAGCAGAAATTGGTAAATCAGTTTCATTTGCAGACGACAGTGTATTAAAAAATGCTGAAGGAAAAATGTTACTGTTTTTGATTATGAATGGTTAATCGATGGAATGCAGCCTGCTAAAGCTGATGGAAATGCAATGGACGCGAAAGATTATTCAGGTCAGGTACGTCTTGGCGGAAAAAATCCAAGTGTTGCCGACATCAAAAATGCTATTACAAAGTTTACACCACTGCCAAATCATTTAGGTAGAAAACTTACTCTTAAAATTACAGGTGTCAAAGGAACTGCCGAAGATTTTGAAGGTTTCACATATGAAACTCCTGCTGTAACTATTACTGCAAAAGATGTAAAAAGTATTGTTACTGGAATCAGACAGACGGGTACTTTAACTTATGATGGTACAGCAAAAACATTAACTGCAAATGATGTACAGCTTACATACAATAGTGGCTATAGTTCATCTGATATCGCAGCTTCTGATTTCACTTTCACATATGATGGTGATACTGTGAATGCTACAAAATCTGGTGAACCTGTCAAGGTTACTGCTACTGTTAATAAGCCTGGATACCAGGGTTCTCTTACGTTTAATATGACTATTAACCCAAGAACACCAGCTCTTAGTTCTAATACAGACTTGACGGACAAGACAAAAAATGATTTAGCTGTTAACTTAAAGAAGACTCAGTATAAATATACAGGTTCAGCTATTAATCTGTTAACAAATGTAGAAGATAACTTTACCTTAAAGAGCAATATTTCCGGAAACACATTAAAGGCTAAAGCAATTACTAATGTTGCTCTGGTTGAAGGTACTCTTACAAATGCTGGTGATTCTGCAAAAGTGAAAGTGTCTATTACCAAAACATATGATGACGAGTTGAATCGTAACTATGCTGTAGGTGCATTTGATTCCAGCAAAGGTATTGGATATACTACAGCAGAGAAAGCTACTGTTGTTGCCCGCGATTTAAGTACATGTGCAATTGATGATATCAGTATTGGACTTTTGAAATCAAAGAATATCACTAAAGCAGATATTAAGAAGCTTCTTTCAATCTCAGAAGGAAAAGAAACTCTTAGCACTAATACAACATTTATGGATAATGTGGATATTGAAGTTGATACAGATGCAATCCATAAAGGTGGAGAAGGTACTTATACAGTTGTTGTAAAACCAACAGATACTACGAAGAATGTGATTAATAGAAAGACTATTAATCTTTATGTTGCCCAGAACAACATTGCAGATGCTACTTTAGTTACTAAAGATGGTCAGTTAGCTGCTAATACAGAATTAAATTCTTCAACTGACTTAGGTGATGAATTCTATCAGGGCGGTTCTGCTGTTGAAAAAACTGCCGATCAGTTAGGTACTATTGTAATTAAAGGGTCTACTGATGTTGTTCTGAAAGCTGGTACCGATTATAAGGTGATTTATGAAAACAACACTAATGTTGGTACAGCCAAAGTTTATTTACAGGGAATCAGTAGTACATTAGGTGGTAAAAAATGCATTGGTACATTTGCAATTAAACCCGCAGAAATCATGTCAACTACAATTACTGTTCCAGAATCAGTAGCTTATGACGGTTCTAAGACAGAGGCTTCTGAATATCTGAAAAAATCCGATATCAAAGTACAGGCTAAGACATATACCTGGACTAAGAAAACTGTTGGATCTACAGTTAAATTTGAAAAAGTTGAAAAATTAATTGATGTACCGGATACACTCTATAAAACTACATTTGCTGCTGATTCTAGCACTCTCAGTAGTGGTAAAATAGTTGATGGAACAAAGTTAACTACTACTGTAAAAGAAGCAGACAAAATTGACACAACAAGTGATGCATATAAAAATTATGGCATCTCTCAATTAACAGGCGGTGTAACAGCATCTAAGAATACAACAGTAGCTACTTTATCCATTGCAAACGCAGATGTAACTGTAGTTGGTGCTCCATTCGTTTATACAGGAAAAGAAATCAAACCTGATTTAGTTGTAAAAGATGGTAACCGCACACTTGTAAAAGATGTTGATTATGAAGTAGTATCTACTGTAAATGCAACAAATGCGGGAACAGCTAAGATTACAATCAAAGGTAAAGGTGATTACAGCGCAGCTAAGACAAAGACTGTAGAGTTTACTATTAATAAAGCAGATCTGTCAAAAGTGACTATTACTCCTAAGAAAAACTCTGTTGCTGGTAACTTTACTTATACAGGAAATAAACTTACACCTGCATTAACAGAATATGATGTTAAACTTGGCGATGAAACACTTACAACAGACCTTGCTGATATTAAAATTACATATCCAGCTAGTTCTTCTGCAAATGTAAATGCAGGAAAAGAAGCAGGCAGTGCAACACTTACAGTGAAAGATACTGCTAAGAATCCAAACTTCGAGGGAACAAATGCATTCAAATTTGATATTGAACAGGCAGTATTGAATGAAAATGGAACCTTTACACTTTGGAAAGATGGAAAGGTTGTTGGATTTGATAAAACAGCTACATCTGAAAGTGGCGTTTCATCCTTTGCGCCAATCTTTACAAATGATGGAACAGAGCATACTTTTGATAAAGTAACTTACAAACCAGCTGATTCCAAATATAAAGAAGGCACTGATTACGAAGTTAAATACTACAACAATGTTCGTGGAGAAGTTGCTGCCATCTATGTAAATGCATTAGGTAATTACAAAAATACAGATGCTAACAAGTTTGCGGATAAGAAAACAACTTATACTAACGCAAGATTCTTTAAGATTGGTGCTATTGCTATTAAGAAATCTGATGTCAAAGTAGCAAATACTGAATATGCTGGCGGAATCGCAGTCAAACCAACAGTAACCGTTACTGTAAATGGAAAAACTCTTGTAGATGATTCTGACTATAAGATTGAAACAGTAGGCGATGCTTCTAACGTAACTGCTAAAGATAAGATTTTAAAAGCAAAATTATATGCAAAAGATGGTTATGTATTAGATACTACATCATGGGGCGCAGGCAACATTAAGACAGATGCAGACGGTTCTTATGTAGAACTTACATGGAAAGTTGTAGCAAAAGATCTTAAGAACACAACCGTAACTGTTGATAAAGAGGAAAATGTAACCGTAATGAATGGTTCCGTTGTTGTTCCATCCAAGGAATATGATGTTAAATTCAGTGAAGACGGAAAGAAAGTAACTGTAACAGCTAAAGCTGACAGCAAAAATTATACTGGTTCCAAAGAAGTTGATGTTGACGCTGTTAAAGTTGGTGCTCCAGTAATCAATACTGTTAAAGTATCTGGTAACAAAGCAACAGTAATTCTTTCCGACGAAGCAGATGGTGCATCCGGATATGATTATGTAATCTCTACATCTAAAGATCCTTCAGATAAGGAAGCACGTATCGATGTTGTTAAGAATCAGGTTCAGACAACCGCAGCATTTAAATATGTTCAGCAGGGAACATACTATGCATATTGCCATGCTTGGAAACGTGATGAAAATGGTAAGAAAGTATTCGGCGAATGGTCTAATGTTTATCCATTCTCTGTAACTGCAATAACACCAGACACACCAGAAATCCTCAGTGTTAAGACAAAGGGTTCTACAATCACTGTAACATACAAAGAATCCGCTAACTCTACAGGATATGACGTAGTTCTCGGAAAAGGTTCCAAGAAAGAACACGGAGAGACACGTCCATATCAGTATGGAAATACAAAAATTAAATGTTGCACCAGGTGTATGCAAAGCTGTATTTAAGAACATTCCTGCAGGAACATATTATGCAGGAGTACATTCCTGGAACAGAACAGCTTCTGAAAACGATAACAAAGTATTCAGTAAGTGGTCAAATCTGGAAACTGCTAAAATTAAATAATCCATTTGGGTAATTAATACAGATTCCTAAAAAAGAAAGACTCTGAGTGTAACAGCCAGGGTCTTTCTTTGAATACTTTTTTATATTTAGCAACAGAGGAAGGAGTTTGATTGGCATTGTGTAAAGATTTCTCAGTAATTCACAAGTTGCTTCATATCTGTCAGGACCTGTTTTTGTCAGGACAGGTGTTTCATCCGGAACCCGGATGGAGATGGGAACTTTCACATCAACCCCTTCGCTATAGTCTATCAGAGCATAATATTCACCGGGTCCCAGATAAACATCGTAATCATTATTGCCTTTTGTGGGCTCTGCCCACACCTGACCTCTGGAATAGGATCGGAAATTTCTGGCAATAATATAAATGCCGAAGGAATAGACAGAGAGCAGGAATGCGGGGCTTAAAAGAGCTTCCCCATTCCTGCTTTTCTTTTCTCTTACAGATAAGCAGTAAGCCGTTCTCCGTAAAGGACGATCAGCTGATTCAATACCTGATGCCCAATTTTTAAAGCCAGGTTCAGGACAGAGTAACCTATGACGGCATCAGAATAGAAGCGCTTGGGGGAGGCATACCGGGATATTTTCGGATATCTGCCTCAGGAATTCGGCATTTTTATCCGGAGTTTACAGTAAAGGATTATCTGGAATATATCGCGGCCCTGAAAGGGCTGACTGTAAATAATACAAATCAAAAAAATAGCTGAGCTGTTAGAAAACACTGACGCTATATGAGGTGAGGAATAAGAAGATAAGCAAGCTGTCTGGCGGTATGAAAAGAAGGGTCGGGGATTGCCCAGGCGTTGCTGAACGAGCCGGAAATCCTGATTCTGGACGAGCCTACCAGCGGTCTGGATCCGGGGGAGCGCGTGCGTTTCCGGAACCTGCTTTCGGAGTTCGCCCATGACAGGATCGTCCTGATTTCCACACATATTGTGCCGGATGTGGAATATATTGCCATGCAGAACGCCATCATGAAGGACGGGCGCATTATTGAAACCGGGACGACGCAGGAGCTGGTGGAGCGGATGAAGGGGAAGGTTTGGGGCAGCACGATTTTGGCCCGTGAGCTTCCTTCCTGTGAAAAACGCCTTCGCATCGTCAATCTGAAGAATGAACCGGACGGCCGGATAACGATCCGTTATCTTTCCGAAGAGCCGGAAACGGAAACCGCCGTGGCTTTGGAGCCAAGGCTGGAGGATCTGTATCTGTGGCTGTTCCCGCAGGGAATGTATCCTGAGGATCAGGCTGCTGCGGAAAAAGAATCCGGGATAAAGAAACCAGGAAAAAAAGGAGGAAGCGGCAGATGAAATTATTTACTCTGGAAATCAAACGGGTCCTCAGGACGAAAACCACCTGGCTGCTGCTGGCGGCATCGCTGGCACTTTCCGGAATCATGGCATGGCTGCCGGTCACTTTTGAATCCCGCTATATCGGCGGGCTGGACGGTATAGAGCAGACCGAGGTCAAAGGCATGGCTGCTATACGGCTGGTCAGGGACGCACAGGCGGATCTGGGCGGCGTGATCACCCAGGAGCAGCTGAGAAATGTGCTGGAAACGGCGCAGAAAACGCTTAATGATTCCGGAAAAGCCTATACCTATCAGCTGTCTCCCGGTATTTATCAGGAAAATATCCTCCCCATAGCTCCTTTGCTGTCGCGGATTACCGAGGTCTATGCAGATCCGGAAACCGGCATGGCGCCAGGGCTGACAGACCTTGCACCGAAGCAGCTGGATCATTATTATGAAAGCTGCATCACACATCTGGATGATTTAATGAAGCTGGAGCAGAAGGAGCACCCGGCTGCACAGGAAAAGGCCAGGGCCTTATATGCGAAGGTAAAAATGCCCTTTGTGTTCTATCCGGGCTACAATACGAATGCCTATGATTATCAGATGCTGCTGATTTTCCTGGTGGTTCTATTTTGCACCGTCATTGCTGCGCCGGTATTTTCAGCGGAATACCAGACCCAGGCGGATGACATCCTCCGGTGCACCAAATATGGAAAAGCCAGGCTGGCAGTGATTAAGCTGCTGTCAGCGCTTTTCATAACATCGGCTGCCTTTCTTTGCTGTGCGGCGCTGTATCTGGTGCTGTCCAACAGCTTTTATGGCTGGGATATGCTGAAAACCTCCATACAGCTTATCTTTTCCTCTGTAAGCCTGGGCAGCATGAACATCGGGCAGCTGCAGCTGGCGGTGACGGCCGCGGGATGGGCCAGCCTGCTTGCCACCATCAGCTTTACGCTGTTTCTTTCCTCACGCTGTAAAAATACGGTCACAGCCCTTTCCCTGGCCCTGCTGTTTTGCCTGGCGCCCATCATCC
>ENA-OQAB01000123-OQAB01000123.1-human-gut-metagenome-genome-assembly--contig:-NODE-123-length-43586-cov-4.188523_pt1 | contig 43586 bp, 58 predicted proteins | sample MGYA00242490_ERZ504517 | MGnify/ENA primary metagenome ERZ504517 (study PRJEB26092, sample SAMD00036298) | human gut metagenome | host: Homo sapiens | study: EMG produced TPA metagenomics assembly of...
CAAAGCAACGATATATTAATAAATAGAAAATGTTTTAAAACTATTTGTTTAAACAAACTCGGCTTATGTTATGAAGTTATCCGGTGTCAGGAAAACCGGATGCTAAAAAGGACTCACGACGTGTCGTGAGTCCTTTTTTATCATGGAGCGGATGAAGGGGATCGAACCCTCGTACCAAGCTTGGGAAGCTCGTATTCTACCACTGAATTACACCCGCACATATTAAGTTACTATATCAGTTTAACAGTAAAGTCCCATTTTGTAAAGCTTTGATTTCAGATTCTATAGATGGGTCTCAGGGGTTTGTGTTTTTGGTAAAATGGGAGAAAGTCTGCTTTCTTATTTTCGTTGGATTTACAACAGCTAAAACATCACTCGAAAGGTATACTATAGCCATAAGAAGGAGGGATACATGATGAATGAACGAAAAGGTGTTGTTTTTTCTATCCCTGAAGAGAATCTGCCTGTAGAAGGCTGCACGATTTCTAAGGAAGTCGCCCATGAACGCGACTATCATTTGTTTTACTTTTCTTTGGCCGCCCATACGGACATCAGTCCTGAAACGTATCAAAAAGCCAAGGTGATCTATGTTCTTTCCGGCCGTCTTTCCCTTTACGGGACGGCCGGTGATGTTGAAATCCCTTCAGGGCAGGCACTGGTCGTGCCGGCAGGCGTTGCTGTCGGTATGAGAAGCCAGGGCGGTGCCGTCTATGTTGAAATTACGATCGAGGAGGAATCTCTTATGAATATCGATACTGGAAAACTCTTTTCTTTATCCGATCTCGTCCCCTGCCAGGACGGTAAAATCATTAACCGCGACATCATCCAGTCGCCGAAGATGAAATTCGTCGTCATGAGCTTTGGTGCCGGAACGGGCCTGTCTGAACACGCCGCACCGGGTGAAGCCCTTATCTTTGCCCTTGAAGGCAAGGCTGTTATCAACTATGAAGGCGAGGATTTTCCGATTAAAGCCGGTGAAAACTTTGCTTTTGCGAAAAACGGCCGCCATGCTGTAACTGCCGATGGACCGTTTAAAATGGCATTACTTTTGACTTTAGACTAAAATTTCAGTAAAAAAACTGTCAGCCCCCTTAAAAATCTGTTATAATGAAACTAACTGATTTGGCTTCGTTATTCTCTTTAAGGGGGTTGTATGTATGAAAACATTAGATGAATTATATCAGCAAATGCTCAAACGAGCAGCTGATGGGAAACCTATTGGCGTTGAAGGGGAACCGAGATTGATCGATTGTTTAGCTCATCCCGATGACCATCCGCTGGTTTGGCGAGTAAAACCCTGCCTCTGCCCTCCTGATGAACCGCACGGCTGTGAAGAAGCCTGCGATTGGGGGGCTATCAAACGCGGCCCGGAAGGTGTTGAAGTCGACGACAGCCAGTGTGTCGGCTGTCAGGCCTGTGTCGATGCCTGCAAGCTCGACAACTTGAAGACCCGCAAGGACATCATTCCCGTCGTTCAGGACCTTCACGACTACGACGGACCGATTTATGCCATGGTCGCACCGGCTGTTGCCGGCCAGTTTGGGCCTAATGTCACCATGGGCAAGCTGCGTACGGCTTTTAAACGCCTGGGCTTTACGGGTATGTTGGAAGTCGCTGTCTTTGCCGATATCCTGACCTTAAAAGAAGCCTTGGAATTCGACCGCAACATTCAGAGTGAAGATCAGTTCCAGCTGACGAGCTGCTGCTGCCCCATGTGGATTGCTATGATTAAAAAGCTCTATCATCAGCTCTTGCCGAACGTTCCCGGATCCGTATCGCCGATGATTGCCGGCGGCCGGACCGTAAAGGCCCTTCATCCCAAGGCTAAGACGGTCTTTATCGGGCCCTGCCTGGCTAAAAAAGCGGAACGGAATGAACCCGATTTGGTCGGCGCCGTCGATCATGTCTTGACTTACCAGGAAGTAAAGGACTTCTTCTCCGTCACCGATATCGATTTGGAATCCCTGCCGGAAGACAACGTGCCGCACGCTTCCGAAGCCGGCATCAGCTATGCCTATGCAGGCGGCGTTGCCGAAGCGGTCACGACGACGGTACACCAACTCGACCCGGACCGCAAGGTCGATATCAAGACCCGTAAGGCCGACGGCGTTCCGGCTTGTAAGGCCATGATCAACGACATTTTGGAAGGCAACCGCGACGGAAACTTCTTTGAAGGTATGGGCTGCATCGGCGGCTGTGTCGGCGGTCCTCGTGCCATCATTAAGAAGGAAGACGGCAAGGCCAACGTACAAGCTTATGGGAAACAGGCCTTCTCCCGTACTCCGATGGAAAATCCTTACGTCATCGAACTCTTAAAGAAACTCGGCTTCCCGACGGTTGAAGAATTCTTGGAAAACAGTCATCTGTATGACCGGCATTTTGACTGAGTTACTGCCGTTTTGTTGAGAAACAAAAACATAAATCACAAATGAAAAGCACTGCCAACACGATGATGGCAGTGCTTTTCATTTTGAATCAGAAACTTCGGCTTTCTTTCAGCGGTGTGTATTGTTCTAAGAGATTCGTTTTTTCAGGGCTTTGGTAGGTGTAATCGGGATTTTCGGCTTTTGCTTTTTCGACGGCAGCCTTGAAATCGTAATAGACCTGCCATTTCGATTCGACCAGGTCGTGGCCGGTCTGACGCAGGAGAAAGGCCGGATGGTAGGTCGGCATGACCGGATAGCCTCGCCAGGTAAACCATTTGCCGCGATTGCGCATGATACTGGCTGCCTTGCCGTAGAAGTATTGGAAGGCGACCTTTCCCAGACAGACGATAACCTTTGGCTGTACGAGGTCGATTTCTTTGATTAAGTGGATGTCGGCGCAGTGACGGCCTTCGTCTAAGGTTGGCGTGCGGTTGTTCTTGGGCCGGCATTTTACGATATTGGTGACGTAGACCCGGTCGCGGGTCAAACCGACGCTCCACAAGGCCTTGTCGAGGAGCTGCCCCGACGGGCCGACGAGGGGAACGCCGTATTCATCTTCCACACCGCCGGGGCCTTCACCGACGAACATCAAGGGCGATGTGATATTTCCTGTATATCGCGTCGGTCCGCGGTTGCCTTCCTGTCTCAGATGACAAGCTTGACAAGCCATGAGGTTTTCCAGCCAATCCTTCATCATTTCATCTTGTTCCATGATACCCCTTCTTTGCGTATTAAAGTAATTTAACTATAACAAGGGACGCGGGGATTTGCAAGGAATTGTTATTTTTGGGATCATCCTCTATAATATATTTATCTTTATGCTAGTATGGTTGGATGTCAATGCTGTTTGTACGTTTTGAAAGGAGCTGAAATTATGCGAATTTCACTGATTCAATTTTCCATCATCCCCGGCAATCGGGAAGCGAACTTTGAACAAGCACGCCGCCATGTGCAGGCCGCAGCTGCCGACGGTGCCGATATCGCCGTCTTATCGGAATTATGGGATACGTCTTTTTATCCGTCCGATGTCCGAGAAAAAGCGGATGAAGAAGGGCTGTTGGCACAGGCTTTTTTACAGGATCTGGCAAAATCTTGTAATATACATATCGTAGGAGGCTCTATTGCCCGTCGTCATGAAGGGAACCTTTACAATACGACGTACGTTGTCCGTCGAGACGGCAGCCTTGTTTCTTCTTACGACAAGTGTCATCTGTTTACTCCGGGCAAGGAAGATAAGGCCTTTACGGCCGGTAAGGAACTCAATGTTTTTTCTCTCGACGGCGTGACCATGGCTTCCATCATCTGCTACGATGTACGCTTTGGTGAATGGGTCCGCATGGCGGCGTTAGCCGGAGCTAAGGTTCTTTTCGTGCCGGCTGCCTGGCCGGAAGCGCGGCTGGAACACTGGCAGCTCCTCAACCGGGCCCGGGCTATCGAAAATCAGTTTTTCGTTGCCGCTGTCAACAGCTGCGGCTTCTGCGGCAGCCTTAAATTCGGTGGTCATTCACTGCTGGTCGATCCTCAGGGGAAGGTTTTGGTGGAAGGCGGCAGTGACGAGGCCGTCCTCACGGAAACGATTGATTTGTCCATCGTCGATGATATCCGCAGCCGGATTAATGTCTTCCGTGACCGGCGGCCGGAGTTATACCATTTGTAGAAGGGAAGCGATTTTTTGGAAGGCGTGCTCCATGGATTAGAAGGAATTTTTGAGGTTTTATTTATCATCGCCATCGGCGTTGTACTGTCGAAAAAAGGGTGGTTCGGCTCGAATATGAGCGCTGTTTTTTCAAAACTGGTCATGAAAATCAGCTTGCCCCTGTATATGCTCTGTCAAATGGAAAAGGATTTTACCCATGACTCTTTGATTCGTATTGCACCGGATCTCATCCTACCCTTTGCCTCGATATTCCTGGCCTATATCGTCGGCCGCATTGCCGCTAAGGTCCTGCATATTCGCCGGGAACGGCAGGGCGTATTCGTCACCTGCTTCTTTATCGCCAATACGATTTTTATCGGCCTGCCGGTCAATTTGGCCCTCTTTGGTACGCAGAGTGTGCCTTCGGTCATGCTCTATTATATGGCCAATACGACCATGTTTTGGACTCTCGGCATTTACCATATCGTCAATGACAGTCAGGGCAGGAAGGGGAATATGCCCCTGTTTTCCGCTCAGACGATCAAAAAGGTTTTTTCTCCGCCCCTCATGGGCTTTCTGATTGGCCTGGCTTTAGTTCTGGCAAATATTAAACTGCCGAACTTTCTGCTCACGTCTTTCCAATATGTCGGCAATATGGCAACGCCCATGTCGCTGCTGGTCATCGGCATCGAAATGGCCGGCATTTCCCTTTCTGATATCCATTGGGACCGCGACGTCGTCGGTGCTTTAATCGGTCGATTTCTTGTCTGCCCGGCCTGTGTCCTGGCCCTCTTGCCCTTCATCCCCGTAACACCCATGTCGGCCCAGGTATTTACCATGCAGGCCAGCATGCCGGCCATGACCCAGATGACGGTCGTTGCCAAGTCCATCGGAGCCGATGTGCGTTATTCGACGCAGGTCACGTTTATCACCGTTGTCATGGGGATCGTCGTCATCCCCTTATATATGTTTATCGTCGGATAAAAGGAGTTTCTCGTTATTATGAAATATGTTTCTGATTTGAAATCGTCCATGGATGTCCATAAGGAACAGGCCTTCAAATTGAATTATGCCATTGCCAATGATCCGGAGTTGTCCGGGGAAGAGTTTCATGCTTGTCAGCATTATATCGATGCCTGCCGGAGTTTTGGGCATGGCTGTAGAAGAGCATTTTTACGGGCCAGAAGACGGCTTTTCGGGCCGTCGTGTCCCGAGCTCAAAAACCTGTCCTTAAAATCGCCCTCCTTGCGGAATATGATGCCCTACCCGGCGTCGGCCACGGCTGCGGCCATTCGGCCAACGGGGCCATGAGCTTTTTGGCTGCGGCGGCATTAAAAGATCTGAAAGACCTTCCCGTTGACGTCGACCTCATCGGTACACCCGATGAAGAATTGCGCGGCGGTAAGGTCATCATGTGTGAGCAGGGCGTGTTTAACGACTATGACTTGGCGGTGATGGTTCATATATCGCCGACCAAGACCAATGCCAACTCTCACTTTTTGGCCCTCGATGACTATCGCATTGCCTTTCACGGTCAGACGGCACATGCCGCCGGGGAACCGTGGAATGGGCGCAATGCCCTCAATGGTGCCATGTTGGCCCTGCACGGAATCGACATGCTGCGTCAGCACGTCCGGCCTGAGACACGCATCGGTTCGTACATCGTCGACGGTGGGAGAGCTTCGAATGTCGTTCCCGATTATGCAGAAGTGGAATGCTGTATCCGCCACAGCGAACGAGCCTACCTCGATACGGTCGTTGCCAAGGTCATGAAATGTTTTGAAGGGGCGGCCATAGCGACAGAAACGACGTATGACGTCAAACAGATGGGCTGCAAATTCGACAATATGGTCTGGAATGAAACGGCAACTAAGGCGGCAGAACAAGTTTTGAACGATATGGGAATCGCCTACGAAGTGCCGAAGGACTGCGGCAGCTCCGATGTGGGCAACGTCAGCCACCAGTGCCCGGCCCTCCACCTTCATTTAGCCTTGGGCGATGTGCCCATGCCGGAGCACTCCGTTGAAATCGCCAATGCTGTCAAAGATCCGTCCATTGAACCGGTCATCCTTCGCGGCGCTGAAATCATGGGCCGCCTGGCCGCGCTTTTGGCCGGTGATGAAAAAACGCTGTCAGGCTATGATGGATGAATTCAAAGACCACGTTGCCGTCCGCGTATAAGCCGTGCGTTATTTTTCTATCTGATCGAGCATGCAAAAAAGGACCTGCCACCTAGGTGACAGGTCCTTTTTCAGGCTCTCTATTCAGTTTTAGGTATCTTAGAAGACGCCTTGAGCCAGCATTGCATCAGCAACACGTTCGAAACCAGCGATGTTAGCGCCGGCTACGAGGTTGTAGCCAAGACCGTTGCGTTCAGCTGCTTCTTTGCAGTTTTTGTAGATCGTGTTCATGATTTCGTGGAGACGAGCGTCAACTTCTTCTTCCGTCCATACGAGGCGTTCGCTGTTCTGGCTCATTTCCAGAGCGGAGGTAGCAACGCCGCCGGCGTTAACGGCTTTCGACGGAGCGACGATCATGTCTTTCTGTTCCATCAAGAACTGGAGGGCATCGTTGGTCGTCGGCATGTTGGCGACTTCGATGTAGTAACGAACTTTGTTAGCAGCAATCTGTTTTGCCTGTTCCATGTGAACGTCGTTCTGCATGGCCGACGGCATAACGATGTCGGCTTTGCGGCCCCACGGTTTTTCGCCCGGGAAGAATTCTACGCCGAATTTGTCAGCATAGTCCTGTACGCGGTTGCGGCCGCTGTTACGCATTTCGAGGAGGTAATTGATCTTTTCTTCGGTAACGACGCCATCGGGATCATAGATGTAGCCATCGGGACCGGAGAGCGTAACGACTTTAGCACCGAGTTCAGCTGCTTTTTTGCAGATGCCCCAGGTAACGTTGCCGAAGCCGGCAGCGGCGATTGTTTTGCCTTTAATATTCTGGCCGTCGTCGCGGAGAACGTTTTCGAGGTAGTAAACAGCGCCGTAGCCCGTTGCTTCCGGACGGATGCGGGAACCGCCGTAGCTGAAGCCTTTACCGGTGAGAACGCCGTTTTCGAAGGTGCCTTTCAGGCGGCGATATTCACCGAAGAGGAAGCCGATTTCGCGGCCGCCAACGCCCATGTCGCCAGCCGGTACGTCGATATCGGGACCAATGTAACGATATAATGCCTGCATGTAGCTCTGGCAGAAACGCATGATTTCAGCGTCGGACTTGCCCGTCGGGTCGAAGTCGGAACCGCCTTTACCGCCGCCGATAGGAAGGCCGGTCAAAGCGTTTTTGAAAATCTGTTCAAAGCCCAAGAATTTGATGATGCCGGAGTAAACGTTTTTCTGGAAGCGGAGACCACCTTTGTAGGGCCCGATTGCGCCGTTGAACTGGACGCGGTAGCCGGTGTTGGTGTGGTAGTTGCCGTTATCGTCTTCCCAGACAACGCGGAATGTGAATTGCCGTTCGGGTTCGACCAGTCGGCTGATCAGGTCGTACTTTTCATATTCCGGATGTTTTTCGACGACGACGTCGAGGGAGCTCAAAACTTCTTCAATGGTCTGGACGAATTCTGGCTCGTTGGCATGTTTGACACGGACGTTTTCAATAACAGATTGCAAATACTTGTTCATAATGTAGTCACCTCATTTAAAATAGTTATACCTAAAACTGATTTCTACGATTACATAATAGCATGTTTTTCCCGTCTTGAAAACACCACAATGCGGAAAATATTTTTCCATTGCGGCATTGTTTTATCGCTATGCGAAAAAGAGTGAAAATTCAAGGGCTTTTTAGGGGGTGAAGGGACGTTTCAACAGGTTAAAGCACATCTATGCATTAAAATTAATTGTAAGATGATTTTGATACATAAATAAGGGGCGCTCATACTCATTTTGAAATCGATGAAAAGGGCAGAAAAATCTAGTCACTTTGGCGTTGATGGTATACAATAAGAGATAAATACGCTATACAACATATACTATATGAAAAGAGGGGTACTTAAATGGGGACATACGATACCTATTCTGCTGAATATCTGCGGTATTTAGAACTCTTAGCCAAAGATTATCCGACCCAGGCAGCAACCTTTACAGAAATCATTAATTTACAAGCCATCGTTAATTTGCCAAGGGAACGGAACACTTTATGTCAGACCTTCACGGTGAATACGGTGCTTTCTATCATATCTTAAATAACTGCTCCGGCGTCATTCGCGAAAAGGTAGAAATGATTTTTTCGGATAAGATGAATAAAATGGAACAGGACAGTCTTTTGACCCTCATTTATTATCCGAAAGAAAAACTGAATATGCTCTATCGTGAAGGACAGGTTACGAGTGAATGGGCCCGGACGACGCTGGAGAGGATGATCGACCTGGCTAAGCTGTTGTCGTCTAAATATACGCGATCTAAAGTACGTAAGGCCACGCCAGAAGCCTTCCGCTTCATCATCGACGAATTGATTCATGCCCAGCCCGACGAGGACCAGAACCAGCTGGTCTATCATCGGAAAATCCTCGATACGATTTTAGAGACCGGCAGTACCCGGCAATTCATCTATGCCTTAGCGGCCCTCATCAAGCGGCTGGCAGTAGACCACCTGCACATCATCGGTGACATCTATGACCGCGGGGCCCATGCTGATAAAATCGTCGATACCTTGATGGGACACCATTCGCTCGATATTCAGTGGGGCAATCACGATGTCCTTTGGATGGGCGCCGCTGCCGGCAATTTGGCCTGCATTGCCAACGTCCTGCGCAATAATATTCGTTACCATAATATGGAAATATTGGAAAACGGGTATGGCATCAGTTTACGTCCCTTTGCCCTCTTTGCTATGAAGACATATAAGGAAAATGATGGCATCGAACCGATGGTCAAAGCCATTAACGTCATCGTAGCCAAACTGGAAGGACAAACGATCTATCGCCATCCCGACTATAATATGGATGACCGGCTCATGTTCCACAAATTCGATTGGGAAAAAGGGACTGTCGATTTAGACGGCAAAACTTACGAACTGAAGACCAAGGATTTTCCGACGGTAAATCCCGCGGATCCGTATACTTTGTCGCCGGAAGAACACCAATTGATGAACGATATCCAACTGGAATTTCTCGAAAGCGAACGCCTGCAGCGTCATATCCGCTTCCTTTACAGCCATGGGTCACTGTATCGCTGCATGAACAACAATCTCTTGTTCCACGGCGGACTGCCCCTCAACCCGGACGGCAGTTTTAAAGAGGTCTATCTCGAAGGCAAACCGTATAAGGGCAAGGCCTTTATGGATAAAATTGAGCATATGATCCGCAAGGCCTACGACCAGCGCGATATGGACAGCCTGGATTTCATGTGGTATCTGTGGTGCGGCGCCGACTCACCCGTATCGGGACGCATCGTAAAGACCCTTGAACGAAGCTATATCGTCGATGAATCCACCTGGAAAGAACCGCAAAATGCCTATTACCACTTGAACCGAGATAAGGATGAATGCATCAAGATCCTTCATGAATTCGGCATCGATTCTCCCCAAGGGCACATCATCAACGGCCACACGCCGGTTAAGGTCAAGAAGGGCGAAAGCCCTGTCCGGGCGGAAGGCAAGGAAATCTGCATCGACGGAGGCTTCTGCAAGGCCTATCAGGGATCGACGGGAATCGCCGGCTATACGCTGATCTTCAATTCTCACGGCATCCGCATCAAATCCCATTACCCCTTTGAAGACGTTTACCAAGCTTTAATGAACAACGTCGACATCGACTCGGAATCGACGCAGGTCGAATTGGAACCGAAGCGAGTCATGATCGGTGACACGGATAACGGAAAAAGCTGCTTCAAATGATCGATGACTTAAAGGCTCTCTTACAGGCTTACCGCCAAGGCGTCATTTTAGAAAAAACGGCCCAATAGGAAAATATTTAAAGGAATCTTCATTGACGGAACGGACGGCCATAGCTATAATGAAATGTATCTTATCATTTTCTATAATAAAGGAGCGAATTCGATGAATATCATTGATGAATTGTCTTGGCGCGGCGCCGTCAATCAGATGACAGATGAAGAAGGGCTGCGGAAACTGACGGAAGAAAAGAGCATCTCTCTTTACTGCGGCGTTGACCCGACGGGCGACAGCATGCATATCGGCCATTTGATTCCCTTTATGATGCTCAAGCGCTTTGCCAATGCCGGTCATCATCCCTTCGTCGTCATCGGCGGCGGTACGGGCACCATCGGTGATCCCAGCGGTCGTAAGACGGAACGGCAGCTGCAGACTATTGATACCATCAAGGCCAATGCAGAAAAATTAAAAGCCCAGTTTACGCACCTCTTCGGTGATTCAGAGAATATCACCTTTGTGAATAACTATGACTGGCTCAGCAAAATCGGCCTCCTTGAATTCCTTCGCGACTACGGCAAACTGTTCAGCGTCAACATCATGCTCAGCAAGGAAGTCGTTGCCAGCCGTCTGGAAGCGGGTATTTCCTTTACGGAATTCTCCTATCAGATTCTCCAGTCCATCGACTTTGAACACCTCTTTTCAAACAATGACGTTCAGCTCCAAATCGGCGGTGCCGACCAGTGGGGCAACATTACGGCCGGCATCGACACGATCCGAAAGATGCACGGCAGCGAAGCCAAAGCTTTCGGTCTCACCATTCCCCTCATGCTGAAATCGGACGGAACGAAATTCGGCAAGACTGCCGGCGGTGCCGTCTGGCTCGACCCGGAAAAGACATCTCCTTTCGAATTCTATCAGTTCTGGCTCAACCAGGACGACGCCGACGTCATCAAATATTTGAAATACTTTACCTTCCTCAGCAAAGAAGAAATCGACGCCTTGGCCGAAGCCGTTGAAAAGGAACCGGAAAAACGCTTGGCTCAGCGCCGCCTGGCGGAAGAAGTCACGACCTTCGTTCACAGCCCGGAAGCCTTGAAGGAAGCACAGAATATTACGGAAGCCCTCTACCACGGCAGCATTGCCGATCTTTCGGAACATGAACTGGAACAGGCCTTTGGCAAGATGCCGACTGTCGACGTTTCCAACGAAGATAAAGACGTTGTCAACTGGCTCATCGATGCCAACATCTATAAGTCGAAACGCCAGGCCCGTGAAGACATTACCAACGGAGCTGTCACCATTAACGGTGTCAAAGTTACCAGCCTCGATGAAATCGTAAAACCCCATAAGAATTCAAACGGGAAATTCGTCATCGTCCGCAAAGGCAAGAAAAAGTACACCTTGGCACGCGTTCAGCAGTAAACCGTTTTTCTAAATTCATTAAAATTTAATATTGACGGAAGATTTTCTGTATGCTATAATAACTCATTGCAGAATGTTCAATTGATGTTATGAGATGCATGGAGGAAACGCTTCCGGTGAGCAAAAAATTAAGCAAGGTTCAATGTCTCTAAGAGCCTTGCTTTTTTGTCGCTTTATGAAGCGCTTAACGACGCGCTTGGCGCGATTATAATGGTTTACTTTTTATAAGGGGTGAAGAATCAGCATGTTCAAACCTGTACAAGTAGGGAAAAGGACTCGATACACATATGCTAAGATTAACGAGGTCTTGAAAATGCCTCATTTGTTGGATTTACAGAATAAATCCTACGAATGGTTCCTCGAAAAGGGACTTAAAGATATCTTCAAAGACATTTCTCCTATCGAAGATGCATCGGGCAACCTGTCTTTATCCTTTGAGGGTTTTAAATTAGGGGAACCGAAGTACGACATTCGTGAATGTAAGGAATGCGATACGACGTATGCCGCACCGCTCCGAGTCCAGATCCGTCTTGTCAACCACGAAACAGGTGAAATTAAGGACCAGGAAGTATTCATGGGTGACTTCCCTCTGATTACTGATACAGGCACGTTCATTATCAATGGGGCAGAACGCGTTATCGTCAGTCAGCTCGTTCGTTCTCCCGGTGTGTACTACGGTCGTGAAATTGACCCGATGGGCATTCGCCTTTACAATTCGACGGTCATTCCGAACCGCGGCGCCTGGATCGAACTCGAAACCGATGCTAACGATATTATCTATGCCCGCATTGACCGCAACCGTAAGATTCCGGTTACGGTTCTCATCCGTGCCCTGGGCTGGGCGTCCAATTCGGATATCCTCGACCTCTTTTTCGACGACAAACGCCTGAAGGCTACTTTTGAAAAAGATACGACGGAAAATCAGGACGAAGCCTTAATTGAAATCTATAAAAAACTTCGCCCCGGTGAACCGCCGACTGTTGAAAGCGCCCGCAACCTCTTTGAAGGGTTGTTCTTCGATCCGCGTCGGTACGATATGGCCCGCGTCGGCCGCTATAAAGCCGGCAAGAAACTCGGTTGGGAACGCCGCCTCTTCGGCCTGACCCTTCATGAACCGATCGTCAATCCGGAAACGGGGGAAATCATCGTCGATGCCCATACGGAAATCGGCTCGGCAGAAGTTGAAAAAATCCGCGAAAGCGGTGTATTCCACCGTGAAATCGCAGCCGATGCCCCCCTCGGTGACGGCGGCGGTTTAGTCGAAGCTTTCGTTGAAAAGCAGGATGGCTCTGTCTATAAGGTCATCTGCAATAATAGCGATCTGCCTTATGATCACCGGACGATTACCCGCGAAGACATCATCGCTCACATCGGCTACCTCCTCAATTTGATGGACGGTTTTGGCACTGTCGATGATATCGACCATTTGGGCAACCGTCGTCTGCGCTGCGTCGGCGAACTCCTTCAGAACCAGTTCCGTATCGGCCTTACCCGTATGGAACGTGTCGTCCGCGAACGCATGACGATTCAGGATGCCGAAAGCATTACGCCGCAGGTCCTGATCAACATCCGTCCTGTCGTAGCCGCAATTAAAGAATTCTTCGGTTCCAGCCAGCTGTCCCAGTTCATGGACCAGACCAATCCCTTGGCTGAAATTACACATAAACGCCGTCTGAGCGCCCTTGGTCCCGGCGGTTTGTCCCGTGAACGCGCAGGCTTTGAAGTCCGCGACGTCCATCATTCGCACTATGGCCGCATGTGCCCGGTAGAAACGCCGGAAGGTCCGAACATCGGCCTCATTTCCTCCCTGGCTTGCTTCGGTCAGGTCAATGAGTTCGGTTTCATTGAAGCTCCGTACCGCCGCGTCGACAAAGAAACGGCGTCGTAACGGAAAAGGTTTACTATATTACGGCTGATGAAGAAGAACAGTACGTCATTGCCCAGGCTAACGAACCGCTTACCGAAGACGGCCATTTCGTCAACGAACGCGTTGCCTGCCGTCACGGTGAAGATGACTCGTGAATTCCGGGCTGACCGCGTCGACTTCATGGACGTATCGCCGAAGGAAGTCGTATCTGTCGGTACTTCCATGATTCCCTTCCTTGAAAACGATGATGCCAACCGTGCCCTCATGGGTGCGAACATGCAGCGTCAGGCTGTACCACTTCTCCGTACCCAGGCTCCGCTCGTCGGGACCGGGATGGAATATAAGGCAGCCTGTGACTCCGGTGTCTGCGTCCTGGCAAAACACAGCGGCGTCGTATCCCACGTTACCGGTGATACCATCGAAGTCCGTACTGATTCCGGCTCAATCGATGCGTATAAACTGATTAAATTTGTTCGCTCCAACCAAAGCACCTGCATCAATCAGCGTCCTTTGGTTTACAAAATGAAGTCGTTACCGAAGGTCAGGTCCTGGCCGACGGCATGGCAACCGACGGCGGTGAATTAGCCCTCGGCTATAACATCCTCGTAGCCTACATGCCTTGGGAAGGCTACAACTACGAAGACGCCGTTCTCCTCAGTGAAGAATTGCCGAAGAACGACCTCTATACTTCTATCCATATTGAAGAATATGAATGCGATGCCCGCGATACGAAACTCGGCTCTGAAGAAATCACTCGTGAAATCCCCAATGTCAGCGAAGAAAGCACGAAGAACCTCGATGAAAACGGGATTATCATGATCGGTGCCGACGTATTCCCCGGCGACGTCCTGGTCGGTAAAGTTACGCCGAAGGGCGAAACGGAACTGACTCCGGAAGAACGTCTCCTTCGCGCTATTTTCGGCGATAAGGAACGTGAAGTCCGTGATACGTCCCTGCGCGTTCCCCACGGCGAATCGGGCAAGGTTGTCAACGTCCGCGTATTCTCCCGTGAAAACAACGACGAACTGCCGCCCGGCGTAACCCGTTTGGTTCGTGTCTACATCGCTCAGAAACGTAAGATTCACGAAGGCGATAAGATGTCCGGTCGTCATGGTAACAAGGGTGTCGTCTCCCGCGTCATGCGCCAGGAAGACATGCCGTTCCTGCCCGATGGCACGCCGGTCCAGATCGTCCTGAACCCCTTGGGCGTACCGTCTCGTATGAATATCGGTCAGATTTTGGAAACTCACCTTGGCTGGGCTGTCCATGAATTGGGCAAGCAGATCAAGGAAATGGATCCGGGTCTGGAAGAAAGACTCCGTGCTGCCGGTTATGACTTTGATAAGTACGGCATGCCGAAACCGGATGTTGCCGGGATTCATATTGCCACACCGGTCTTTGACGGCGCTCAGGCTGAAGACGTATTTAATGCACTCGAAATCGCAGGTCTCCCCAGTGACGGCAAGTCCGTCCTCTATGACGGCCGTACGGGCGAACCGATGGATCGCCGCGTCACTGTCGGCTATACATACTTCCTGAAACTGCATCACCTCGTCGACGACAAGATCCATGCTCGTTCGACAGGCCCGTACTCCTTGGTTACGCAGCAGCCTCTCGGCGGTAAAGCCCAGTTCGGCGGCCAGCGTTTCGGGGAAATGGAAGTTTGGGCTCTGGAAGCTTACGGTGCAGCCTATACCCTCCAGGAAATGCTTACGGTTAAATCTGACGATGTCGTCGGCCGTGTCAAGGCTTACGAAAAAATTCGTCAAGGGCGAAAACATTCCGGAACCGGGTGTGCCGGAATCGTTCAAGGTACTCCTCAAGGAACTCCAGGCTATCGGCCTCGATGTCCAGATTCTCAATGAAGACGGCGATGAAGTCGTCATCAAGGAACTTGACGAAGACGATGAAACAGAACCGGAAAAGAACGACGAACTCCGTCGCGTCATGGAAGGTGAAAATGGCCCGGAAACTCCGGCAGTACCTGCTGAAGGCAGTGATGAAAACGGCGAAGATGACGATCAGGAACCCGTTTCTAACGGTGACGAAGATGACGTCATGAGCGAAATGAGCCTCGATGCCGTTGCCGAAGCAGAACAGGCTGACGATGATGATACTACTGACGATGATGAATAACGAGTCGATAGAAGGGAGCGGTATTAGTGCTTGATGTGAATGAATTCGATTCCATGCGGATTGGCCTTGCTTCGCCCGAAAAGATTCTCGAATGGTCTCATGGGGAAGTCAAGAAACCAGAAACGATCAACTACCGTACATTAAAACCGGAACGGGATGGGTTGTTCTGCGAACGCATTTTTGGGCCTACGAAGGACTGGGAATGCCACTGCGGTAAATATAAACGTATCCGGTATAAAGGTGTCGTCTGCGATCGCTGCGGCGTCGAAGTCACGCGCGCCAAAGTCCGTCGTGAACGGATGGGCCATATTAAACTGGCTACACCTGTTTCTCATATTTGGTATTTTAAAGGCATTCCCAGCCGGATGGGCTTGATTCTCGATATCTCGCCCCGTTCGCTGGAAAAAGTCTTATACTTTGCTTCGTACATTGTCCTCGATCCGGGCGATACGTCTCTCCAGAAGCAGCAGCTGATGACGGAAACGGAATATCGTCAGTATCTCGACTTGTACGGCGATAAATTCCGCGTCGGCATGGGTGCCGCTGCGATTAAAGAGCTCCTCCAGGGACTCGACCTCGACCAGCTCGATAAAGAGCTGCGCGATGAACTCCGCGACTCTTCGGGCCAGCGCCGCGTCCGCGCGATCCGCCGCCTGGAAGTCGTCGAAGCCTTCCGTCATTCCGGCAATAAACCGGAATGGATGGTCATGGACGTCATTCCGGTCATTCCGCCGGAACTGCGCCCCATGGTCCAGCTTGACGGCGGCCGTTTTGCAACGTCTGACCTGAACGACCTCTATCGCCGGGTCATCAACCGAAACAACCGCTTAAGCCGCCTCCTTGAATTGGGTGCGCCGGACATCATCGTCCGCAATGAAAAGCGCATGCTTCAGGAAGCTGTCGATGCCCTCATCGACAATGGCCGCCGCGGCCGCCCCGTTACGGGCCCCGGCAATCGTCCCCTTAAATCTCTTTCGGACATGCTGAAAGGGAAGCAGGGCCGTTTCCGTCAGAACTTGCTCGGGAAACGTGTCGACTATTCCGGCCGTTCGGTTATCGTTGTCGGCCCGGAAATGAAGATGCACCAGTGCGGTCTTCCGAAGGAAATGGCACTGGAACTCTTCAAGCCCTTCGTCATGAAGAAGCTCGTCGAAAAAGAAATTGCCACCAACATTAAAAACGCCAAGAAAAAAGTCGAACGCGTCAGCAATGAAGTCTGGGACGTCCTCGAAGACGTCATCAAGGAACATCCGGTTCTCTTGAACCGTGCCCCGACACTCCACCGTTTGGGCATCCAGGCCTTCGAACCGGTCCTTTGGGAAGGCCGGGCCATTAAGCTTCATCCGCTGGTCTGCACGGCCTTCAACGCCGACTTCGACGGTGACCAGATGGCCTGCCATCTGCCGCTGTCGGTAGAAGCCCAGTCCGAAGCTCGGACGCTCATGTTGTCGTCGCACAACATCCTGGCTCCGAAAGATGGCAAGCCGGTTGCTGTTCCTACACAGGACATGGTTCTCGGTGCCTACTACCTGACCTTGGTTAAACCGTCTGCAAAAGGCGAAGGCAAGATCTTCTCCAATTACGATGAAGTCATGCTGGCTTACGATGCCAAAGTCATCGACATTGAAGCCTTGATCAAAGTCCGCATCCCGGGCCACGGCCTCATTGAAACGACGGCAGGCAAACTCTTGTACAACTACCAGATCTACGAACCGCTGCGCCTCTTCCATACGGATAAGGTCATGGTCTTCGACAATCCTCAGGATGTCGTATTTGCCTATGAAAACGGCGTTATCGACTGGACGCACTTCATCAAAGTGAAAGATGCCGACGGTCATATTCTGGACTATGGTTTCTCCCAGTTGAAAGAAGCTTTTGGTGTCGACCTCATGGCCGTTCGCCCGCTTCCGAAACATAAGATTGATAAAGATGCTGTCGCTGCTTTCAAAGAAGGTAAAGAATATGTCGACGTCGACTGCCTCGGCGTCCTCATGAGCAAGAAGGAAATCGGCAAACTCGTCGATGCCTGCTTCCACCTCTTTGGCAACACCAAGACGGCAGAACTTCTTGATAATATTAAGGCTATCGGCTACCACTACGCTCGTCAGGCCGGTATGTCCATCGCCATTTCCGACATTCAGATTCCGGAAGAAAAATGGGATATCCTCGGCGCTGCTGACAAACAGGTACAGAACGTATCCAAGATGTATCAGCGCGGTCTCATTACGGAAGATGAACGGTATCGTAAAACCTGTGCTATTTGGGAAAAAGCGACCGATGACGTTACGGAAGTCATGATGGATAACATGGATCCCTTCAACTCGATCTTCATGATGGCTGACTCCGGTGCCCGTGGTAATAAACAGCAGATTCGCCAGGTTGCCGGCATGCGTGGCCTGATGGCTGACCCGTCGGGGCGTATCATCGACTTGCCGATCAAGGCAAACTTCCGTGAAGGCCTGTCCGTACTGGACTACTTCACCTCGTCTCACGGTGCCCGTAAAGGGTTGGCGGATACGGCTCTTCGTACAGCTGACTCGGGTTACCTGACCCGCCGTCTGGTCGACGTCTCCCAGGATGTCATCGTCCGCGAAGACGACTGCGACGTATTCGGCATCGATCTCGTCCGCGAACGGGCCCGCTTGGCAAGCTCCTGCCGCCAGGCTGTCAACCTTCTGCGCGATAAGCTCATCGGCCGCGTCCTGGCTCGCGAAGCCGTGGATCCGGAAACAGGTGAAGCCGTGTTTGAAGCAGAACACCTCCTGACCAACGATGACATGGATACGATCATTGAACATCAGGTTCCGAAACTCTATCTCCGCGGCAGCCAGATGGATATCAACGATGACCTCAATCATACCAACGTCATCGAAACGGTTTCCCTCGGCGCACCGGAAGAAGGTTTCCGGGCAGCTATCCGCAAATCCATGGCGGAAAACAGCTTGGCAAGACCATCGAAGAAGCCGTCATCGACTCCAATGGCATTGAAATCTGCGCGAAGGGCACGCCCCTTACGGAAGATGCCATCGATCGCATCCTGAACAGTGATGTCAAAGAAGTCAAAGCCCGCAACAACGATATCCGCGGCGTAGAAGTCACGGCCATCGTCGAAGGCAACGGCGTCATCGAACCGCTCGAAGAACGGATCGAAGGCCGTACGGCTGCTGAAACCCTGGTCAACCCGGAAACGGGTGCCGTCATCGTAGCCCTCAATGAGGAAATCATGGCCGACCAGGCTAAAGAAATTGCTAAATATTACGATACCGTCCGGATCCGCAGCGTCCTTACCTGCCACAGCCGTTACGGTGTCTGCGCTAAGTGCTATGGCCGCGACCTCGGTACCGGCGGCAAGGTCAATGTCGGCGAATCGGTCGGCACTATTGCAGCTCAGTCCATCGGGGAACCGGGTACACAGCTGACGATGCGTACCTTCCATACAGGCGGCGTCGCATCGGCCGGCGATATTACCCAGGGTCTTCCTCGTGTCGAAGAATTGTTCGAAGCTCGTAAGCCGAAGGGCAACGCTATCGTCACGGAAATCAGCGGTACCGTATCGATTACGGAAAAAGAAGACCATCACGACATCAACATCGTTCACGTCCTCTCGAAAGACGGCGAAGAACGGAGCTACACCATTCCCTTCGGTTCGCACCTCGTCGTACACGAAGGCGATGTCATCGAAAAGGGCAGCCGTATTACGGCGGCTCTATCAACCCCCACGATATCCTGCGTATCCAGGGCGTCGAAGCAACACAGCGCTACTTGGTATACGAAGTACAGAAGGTATACAAATCACAGGGTGTTGGTATCAACGATAAGCACATCGAAGTCATCGTTCGCCAGATGCTGCGCAAGATGAAGATTGAAGAAGCCGGAGATGCAGATGTATTGCCGGGCGATTATATCGACGTCAATATCTTTGAAGATATGAACAAGCGCATTGCCAACAACGGCGGTAAGACCGCCATCGGCAAACCGATGCTCCTCGGTATCACCAAGGCCGCCCTGGCAACGGATTCCTTCCTGTCGGCTGCTTCCTTCCAGGAAACGACTCGTGTCCTGACCGATGCGGCTATCAAAGGTAAGGTCGATCCGCTCTTAGGCCTTAAAGAAAACGTCATTATCGGTAAACTCATCCCGGCAGGGACCGGCATGAGCCGCTACCGCAAAGTAAAAGTAGTAAAGACCGTCCCCTCCATCAGCTATGAAGATGAAGACGGAAATCCCGTAGATGCCCCTGAAAGTGTTGTTGAAGCACCGGAAGCCGGCCACTAAGGTGAAAGGGGAGCCCTCGCAAGAGGGCTTCTTTTTTATTTTTAAAGAGCAGACTGATTTTTGCGTATCGGAAGTTTATCCGAAATGATATGAAACACATGGACGCGTGTAATAAAAGATGTACTGGTTACGCAGTTTTTACCAAAAAACTCATTGACAGATAATTATCGTGATGATAAAATATCTAAGTGTCGCAATGCGTGCATTGCGCCTAATTTGCAAGACGTAAGGAGTGAGGTTTCGTGAGCTTAGATGTAGCTGCCGGTGTCCGCAAAACTGTCGGAGCCAAGCAAACCCTAAAGGCAATGAAACGAAACGAAGTCACACAGTTGTTCATCGCTAAGGACTGCGATGAACAAGTCGTAGCCCCGCTTATTGCAGCATCTGAAGGGGCTGACATTCCTGTCGACCGCACCTATACCATGGCAGAGCTGGGAGTGGCCTGCCATATTAAAGTAAAAGCAGCGGCCGTAGGCTTGTTGAAATAACTTTTGGTAATATCATCTTATGAGCTCTGCTCGTTGATGATTACATTATAAATCTAATTGTTTGGAGAGGAGGTGCCCACATGCCAACAATCAGCCAATTAGTTCGTAAAGGACGTCAGGTTGCTTTAACCAAATCGAATGCGCCGGCTTTGAAAAACAGCCCGCAGAAACGTGGTGTCTGCACTCGTGTATACACTGCTACGCCGAAGAAACCTAACTCGGCTCTGCGTAAAGTTGCCCGTGTTCGCTTGACGAACTCTATCGAAGTAACAGCTTATATTCCTGGCATTGGTCACAATTTACAGGAACACAGTGTTGTATTAATCAGAGGCGGTCGTGTCAAAGACCTTCCTGGTGTACGTTATCATATCGTCCGCGGTGCTTTGGATACAGCTGGCGTTGCAGATCGTCAGCAGTCCCGTTCGAAATACGGCGCAAAAAAAGGTAAATAAGATTTACCATTAAGATGAAACAGATGACATACACAATATAGAGGAGGAATTAGACATGCCAAGAAAAGGCCCCGTTGCGAAGCGTGATGTGCTGCCGGATCCGGTGTACCATTCCAAATTGGTAACGCGCTTCATCAACAAAGTTATGTTGGACGGCAAAAAAGGTGTCGCTGAAACCATCGTTTACGATGCTTTCGACATCATCCGTTCGAAAATGAATAAAGATCCTTTGGAAGTATTTGAACAGGCTCTCAACAACGTTATGCCTGTCCTGGAAGTCCGTGCTCGTCGTGTCGGCGGTGCTAACTACCAGGTTCCTGTTGAAGTACGTGCAGACCGTCGCTTGTCCCTCGGCATCCGCTGGACTGTCAGCTATGCCCGTCAGCGCGGCGAACGTACGATGAAAGAAAAGCTCGCTGGCGAATTGATGGACGCTTTCAACAACACAGGCGCTGCTATCAAGAAAAAGGAAGATACTCATAAAATGGCAGAAGCTAACAAAGCTTTCGCTCATTATCGTTGGTAATTTACGATATTTATTATTTTTTGAGGAGTGGAAAAAACCGTGCCAAGAGAATTTTCTTTGGAAAAAACGAGAAATATTGGCATCATGGCTCACATCGATGCTGGTAAAACCACGACAACCGAACGTATTCTGTTCTATACCGGCCGAGTTCATAAAATCGGTGAAGTTCATGACGGCGCTGCTACCATGGACTGGATGGCTCAGGAACAGGAACGCGGCATTACGATCACGTCTGCTGCTACGACAGCCCATTGGAAAGACCACCGCATCAACATCATCGATACCCCGGGGCACGTTGACTTCACGGTTGAAGTTGAACGCTCCCTGCGCGTACTCGACGGCGCTGTTGCTGTCTTCTCCGCTAAAGGCGGCGTAGAACCGCAGTCGGAAACGGTATGGCGTCAGGCTGAACATTACCATGTTCCCCGTATCGCATTCGTCAATAAGATGGATACGACCGGTGCTGACTTCCTGAACGTTGTCGAAATGATGAAAGACCGTCTTCAGGCCAATGCCGTCGCTATTCAGCTTCCTATCGGTGCTGAATCGACGTTCAGCGGTATTATCGACCTCATTACCATGAAAGCTGAAATCTATGATGATGCTCTCGGTAAAGAAATCGAAATCGTTGACATCCCGGAAGACGAATTAGAAGAAGCTAAAAAATATCATGATATCATGGTAGAAGCTGTTTGCGATACCGATGAAGAACTCATGATGAAATACCTCGAAGGGGAAGAAATCTCCATCGACGAATTAAAAACAGCTATCCGTAAGGGCGTCTGCACGAATAAAATCTTCCCGGTCCTCTGCGGTTCTGCTTACAAGAACAAAGGGATTCAGATGCTCCTCGACGCCGTCGTCGACTACATGCCGTCGCCGCTGGATATTCCGGCTGTTAAAGGCACTAACCCCGACACGGACGAAGAAGAAACCCGTGCTGTTGATGACAAGGCTCCTTTGTCTGCCTTGGCCTTCAAGATCATGGCTGACCCCTTCGTTGGCAAGATGGCCTTCTTCCGAGTTTATTCCGGTACCCTCCAAGCCGGTACCTACGTCTACAACTCGACGAAAGGCAAAAAAGAACGTGTCGGCCGTATCCTCCGTATGCACGCTAACCACCGTGAAGAAGTTCAAGAAGCTTATACCGGTGATATCGGCGGCATCGTAGGCTTAAAAGATACGACGACAGGTGATACGCTCTGCGATGAAAAGAATCCGATCATCCTCGAAAAGATGGAATTCCCCGATCCGGTTATTTCCGTTGCTGTTGAACCGAAGACGAAAGCCGACCAGGAAAAAATTGGGAATTCCCCTGCATCGTCTGGCTGAAGAGATCCAACCTTCAAAGTCAAGACCGATGCTGAAACGGGTCAGACCATCATCTCCGGTATGGGCGAACTCCATTTGGATATCATCGTCGACCGTATGTCCCGCGAATTCAAGGTAGACTGCAACGTCGGTAAACCGCAGGTTGCTTACCGCGAAACGATTCGCAAAGAAATCAAATCCCGCGGCTTCTTCAAACGTCAGTCCGGCGGCCGTGGTCAGTATGGTGACTGCTGGCTCGAACTCATTCCGCAGGAACAGGGCAAAGGCTACGAATTTGAAAACAAAGTCGTTGGCGGTGCTATTCCTAAGGAATATATCGGTTCTGTTGAAGCTGGTGTTAAAGAAGCTATGGAAACAGGCGTTTTGGCAGGCTTCCCGATGGTTGACATCAAAGTTGCCGTATATGACGGCTCTTACCATGAAGTCGACTCCTCGGAAATGGCCTTCAAGATTGCAGGTTCTATGGGCTTTAAAGAAGGCGCCCGCAAAGCCGATCCGGTTCTCCTCGAACCGTACACGAAAGTCGAAGTTGTCGTTCCTGAAGAATACATGGGCGACGTCATCGGCGACCTCAACTCCCGCCGTGGTCGTGTCGAAGGTATGGAAATGCGCTCCGGTGCAGAACATATCAACGCCTTCGTACCGCTGGCAGAAATGTTTGGCTATGCAACGGATTTGCGTTCCCGTACGCAGGGCCGTGGCGTTTATACGATGACCTTTGACCACTACGAAGAAGTTCCTAAGAACGTAGCTGAAAAAGTCATCAGTGAAAAAGGCTAATCGCCTAATATAATTTACTCACACTGGAGGAACAACAAATGGCTAAAGAACATTTTGAAAGAACCAAACCGCATGTCAACATTGGCACGATCGGTCACGTCGACCACGGCAAAACGACATTGACGGCAGCTATCACCAAAGTTTTGGCTGATAAAGGCTACGCTAAATTCGAAGACTATGCCGATATCGACAAGGCTCCGGAAGAACGTGAACGCGGTATTACAATCAACACGGCACACGTTGAATATGAAACGGACAACCGTCACTATGCACACGTTGACTGCCCGGGCCATGCTGACTATGTCAAGAACATGATCACCGGTGCTGCTCAGATGGACGGCGCTATCCTCGTCGTATCCGCTGCTGACGGCCCGATGCCGCAGACTCGTGAACACATCCTCTTGGCTCGCCAGGTTGGTGTACCGGCTATCGTTGTATACCTCAACAAAGCTGACCAGGTTGACGATCCGGAACTGTTGGAACTCGTTGAAATGGAAGTTCGCGATCTCCTCAGCTCCTATGACTTCCCCGGTGACGATGTACCTATCGTTGTAGGTTCCGCTCTCAAAGCCCTCGAAGGCGACGACAGCGAAATCGGCACGCCGTCCATCCTCAAATTGATGGATGCCGTTGACGAATACATCCCGACCCCGCAGCGTCCGACGGACCAGCCGTTCTTGATGCCGGTCGAAGACGTCTTCACCATCACCGGCCGCGGCACTGTTGCTACGGGCCGTGTTGAACGTGGCGAATTGAAAGTCGGCGACGCCGTTGAAATCGTTGGTCTTGCTGACCAGCCGAAAGACACGGTTGTTACGGGCGTTGAAATGTTCCGTAAGATCCTCGACAGCGCAGAAGCTGGCGACAACATCGGTGCTCTGCTCCGTGGCGTTGACCGTAAAGAAATCGAACGCGGCCAGGTTCTCGCAAAACCGGGCACGATTCATCCGCACACGAAATTCAAAGCACAGGTCTATGTCTTGACGAAAGACGAAGGCGGCCGTCATACGCCGTTCTTCAATGGCTATCGTCCGCAGTTCTACTTCCGTACAACGGACGTAACGGGCGTCATCCAGCTTCCGGAAGGCACTGAAATGTGCATGCCTGGCGATAACGTCAAAATGGACGTCGAACTGATCACTCCGATCGCTATCGAAGCTGGTCTCCGTTTCGCTATTCGTGAAGGCGGCCGTACCGTTGGTGCCGGCGTCGTTTCCGAAATCGAAGGCTAAAATACACCTGCAGCAGATTGCTTCTGCTGTTATAAGGACGAACTGTTACTATGTAGCAGTTCGTCTTTTTCTTTAGCATGATAGAGAGACATGTAATGTATGTTAAATCGGTCAGAAAAATTTTGAAATGACTTGAAAAATCCTTGCGTCATGCCGCTTTTTGTAGTAAACTAGGTAGGTTACGCGACAACGGGGAAATACTCTCTAAACGCGCTAAACTATGATATAAGATGTTGCCCGCACAGCGGGGAAACTCTTATGGAGCAGTCTATTCAAACGAAATAGACGTTAGGAGGAATTAAGTAATGGCAAAACAGGAAAGAATTCGTATTCGCCTTAAAGCTTACGATCACAAAACGCTTGATCAGAGCGCGGCGAAAATCGTCGACACGGCGAAACGTACCGGTGCAATGGTATCCGGACCGATTCCGCTTCCGACAGAAAAGAACATCTTCACGATTCTTCGTTCTCCCCATGTTAACAAAGACTCTCGTGAACAGTTCGAACTCCGTACGCACAAACGCTTGATCGATATCCTCGAAGCATCGAACAAAACCGTTGATGCCTTGACCCGTCTCGATCTGCCGGCTGGCGTAGACATCGAAATCAAATTATAGGAGGAGGTGCGATTATGTCTAAAGCTATTTTGGGTAAAAAATTAGGTATGACTCAGGTCTTCACCGAAGAAGGCGCAGTCGTCCCTGTAACCGTCGTCGAAGCTTCCCCGAACGTAGTTGTACGCGTCAAGACCGTTGATACGGACGGATACAACTCCATTCAGCTCGGCTATGGTGAAATCAAAGAAAAACATCTGACGAAACCCGTTAAGGGTCAATTCGACAAAGCAGGCGTTGCTCCTGTTAAGTATCTTCGCGAATTCCGTTTGACAGATACGCCGGAATATACGGCAGGCCAAACTCTGGCAGCTGATATTTTCGCAAGCGGCGATCTCGTCGACGTAATTGGCACCAGCAAAGGTAAAGGGTTTGCAGGTACTATCAAACGTCACGGTTTCCACCGCGGACCGATGGGTCACGGCTCTAAATCTCATCGTGAACCCGGTTCTCTCGGACCTATGACCAGTGGTGGCGGCGGTAAAGTCGTCAAGGGTAAAAAACTTCCTGGACAAATGGGTGGCAACCAGGCAACCGTTCTTCATCTTTCCATCGTTAAAGTCGATATGGATAAGAACCTGATCTTGGTTAAAGGCGGCATCCCGGGCGCTAAAGGCAGCTTGGTTATGATTCGCGATACCGTAAAACCCCGCTAATAGTTGTCTACAGGAAGGAGGATAAAATATAATGCCAAAAGTAAGCACGTATAATATTGCCGGTGCACAGACCGGTGAAATCGAATTGAACGATAACGTATTTGGCGTTGAAGTGAACGAAGCCGTTATGCGTCAGGCCGTTCTCCGTCAGCTCGCCAACCAGCGCTTAGGCACACATTCCACCAAAACTCGCGGCCTCGTTCGCGGCGGTGGCAGAAAGCCTTGGAAACAGAAAGGAACCGGCCGGGCCCGTGTAGGCAGTAACCGCAGCCCGTTGTGGGTTGGTGGCGGCACCATTTGGGGTCCCCATCCGCGCTCTTACGAACAGAAAATGCCTCGTAAAGCTCGCCGTCTGGCTGTTAAATCCGCTTTGAGCGATAAAGTCAATACTAATGAATTGTTCGTCCTCGACGAAATCAATCTCGCAGCTCCGAAAACGAAAGAAGTTGTTACGCTCATCAATAACTTCAAATTCGCCGGTGAAAAAGTTCTTTTCATCACCGACAACGATGAAGTTGTAGAACGCTGCGCACGCAACATCAAAGGCGTTAAAGCCATTTCTACGACTGGCGTAAACATCTTTGATCTGCTCCACTACACGAAATTGTTCGTTACGAAGAGCGCTGTCGCTAAGATTGAGGAGGTGCTCGCATAATGAACATGCATGATCTCTTGTTAAAACCGGTCATCACCGAAAAAACGACGATGATGATGTCTGATGGCAAATATACATTTAAAGTACCGCTCCATGCTAACAAAGTTGAAATTCGTAAAGCTGTTGAAGCCATTTTCGGCGTCAAAGTTAAAAGCGTAGCAACACTTCGCACGATGGGTAAATTCAAGCGCATGGGCAAATACATCGGCAAGCGCCCGGATTACAAAAAAGCCATCGTAACCCTTCAGGAAGGCGAAACCATCGAATTCTTCGAAGGAGCTTAAGCATTTAACGAATAAGGAGGAGGCACTACAATGGCCATTAAATCATTTAAACCGTACTCCGCTAGCCGCCGTTTCATGACTGTTTCGACATTCGAAGACATTACGGCGTCTAAACCGGAAAAATCCTTATTGGTCAAAGTAACCAATAAGGGCGGTCGTAATAACAGCGGCCGTATGACTGTCCGTCATCAGGGCGGCGGTCACAAACGCCGTTACCGTTTGATCGACTTCAAACGTATTAAAGACAACATCCCGGCAAAAGTTGCGACGATCGAATACGATCCGAACCGCTCTGCCAATATCGCCCTTCTGTTCTATGCAGATGGCGAAAAGAAATACATCATCGCTCCGAACGGCCTTAAAGTTGGCGACGTCGTTTACAGCGGTCCCGAATCGGATATCAAAATCGGCAATGCTTTGCCGCTCCAGAACATCCCCCTCGGTACTCTCGTACACAACGTTGAAATGAAAATCGGCAAGGGCGGCCAGATGGTTCGTTCCGCCGGTGAATCGGCACAGCTCATGGCTAAAGAAGGCAACTATGCACTTCTTCGTCTGCCGTCGGGCGAACTTCGTCAGGTACACATCCGCTGCCGCGCTACCATCGGTGTCGTAAGCAATACGGATTATGAAAACATCACGATCGGTAAAGCCGGCCGTTCCCGCTGGTTGGGCGTTCGCCCGGGCAACCGTGGTGTCGTCATGAACCCGTGCGATCATCCTCATGGCGGTGGTGAAGGTAAGGCTCCTGTTGGTCGTAAACGCCCGGTTACTCCTTGGGGTAAACCTGCTTATGGCGTCAAGACTCGCGACTCTAAAAAAGCTTCCAATAAGTTTATTGTGAAGAGACGTAAATAAGTGTTGAGGAAAGGAGATAACTAAGTGTCCAGATCCATTAAAAAGGGCCCATTCGTAGCACATCATCTCTTGAAGAAAATCGACGCTATGAACGAAGCCAACGAAAAGAAAGTCATCAAAACCTGGTCCCGTGCATCGATGATCCTGCCGAACTTCGTCGGCCACACGATTGCTGTTCACGACGGCCGGAAACATGTACCTGTCTATATCACGGAAGATATGGTAGGTCATAAATTGGGCGAATTTGCACCGACTCGTACATTCAAGGGTCATGCTAAAGCCGAAAAAGTAACCAGATAAGAAGGGGGTAACATAAATGGCAGTAAAAGCTGTTACGAAACACATTCGCATTGCTCCCCGTAAAATTCGGATTGTTGCTGACTTGGTTCGGGGTAAAAACGTCGGCGAAGCTATCTCTATCTTGAAATTCACTCCGAAAGTGGGTTCTCGTGTAGTTGAAAAGACTTTGCGCAGTGCCGTTGCTAATGCGGAACACAATAACGATATGGACGTTGCAAAATTGTTCATTTCTGAAATTTTTGTTGACCAGGATTCCACGATGAAACGTATTCATCCGCGCAGCCGTGGACAGGCTTTCAAAATTCTCAAGCATTCCAGTCATTTGACGGTTGTTGTTGACGAAAAAGCATAAGGAGGGAAATGTAGTGGGTCAGAAAGTTAATGCCCATGGATTCCGCGTCGGCGTTTCCAAACCATGGGACGCAAAATGGTATGCAGAAAAAGATTACGCTGCACTCTTAAATGAAGACGTTAAGATCCGTGAATTCTTAAAGAAACAGTTATACATTGCAGGTGTTTCCCGCATTGAAATCGAACGCTCTGCAAAACGTATCAAATTGGTTATCCATACTGCTAAACCGGGCATGGTCATCGGCCGTGGCGGTGCAGGTATTGAAGATATTAAAAAAGCGTTGAAAGCCTTCACGACGAAGACTGTCGACGTAAACATTGCTGAAATCAAACAGGCCGAAATGGATGCAACCTTGGTTGCTGAAAACGTTGCCAGCCAGCTCGAACGCCGTATCGGCTTCCGCCGCGCTATGAAACAGTGCGTTGGCCGCACGATGCGTATGGGCGCTAAGGGTATCAAAATCATGTGCTCCGGCCGTCTTGGCGGTGCTGAAATCGCTCGCAGCGAAAGCCTCCGCGATGGTTCCATTCCCTTGCACACGCTCCGCGCTGACATCGACTATGGCTTTGCTGAAGCTCATACGACGTATGGCTGCATCGGCATTAAATGCTGGATTTACAAAGGTGAAATCCTCCCGGAAGCTAAAAAAGCTCCGAAAAAGCACGAAGGGAGTGAAGCGTAATGTTAATTCCAAAACGTGTCAAATATCGTAAACAGTTCCGTGGCCGTATGAAAGGCCAGGCACATCGTGGTAATAAAGTCGCTCATGGTGAATATGGTCTCGTCGCTCTCGAACCGTCGTGGATTACGAACCGTCAGATCGAAGCTGCCCGTATCGCTATGACACGTTACATCAAACGTGGCGGTAAGGTTTGGATCAAGATTTTCCCGGACAAACCGGTTACGGCAAAACCGGCTGGTACTCGTATGGGTTCCGGTAAAGGTGCTCCGGAATACTGGGTTGCTGTTGCAAAACCGGGCCGCGTACTCTTTGAAATGGGTGGCGTAAGCGCAGAAGTTGCTCGTGAAGCAATGCGTCTCGCTGGCCATAAGCTGCCGATTAAAACGAAGTTTGTTGTTAAAGGTCAGGAATTAGGTGGTGAATAAAATGAAGGTTAAAGAAATCCGTGCGCTGAGCGCTGCCGAAATGGATGAAAAAGTGGTTAGCCTGAAAGAAGAATTGTTTAACCTCCGTTTTCAACATGCGACCGGCCAATTAGAAAATCCAATGCGTATCCGCGAAGTTAAGAAGACAATCGCTCGCATCAAAACGGTACAGCGTGAAGCAGAACTGAAAGCGCAGGCGTAAGAACGTCCATAATTGGAATCTAAAAGGAGGTCACAAGCACAGATGGAAAGAAATGAACGTAAAATTCGCGTAGGTAAAGTAGTCAGCGATAAAATGGACAAAACAATTGTCGTTGCTGTAGAATATAAGACACAGCATAAGCTGTATAAAAAGCCGATCATCTCGACGGTTAAATTTAAAGCCCACGATGAAAACAACGAATGCCACATTGGCGACGTCGTTCGTATTGAAGAAACCCGTCCGCTGTCCAAACAGAAACACTGGAGAGTCGTGACGATCGTAGAAAAAGCTAAATAAGCTTCATTAATTAGGAGGTTAAGCCATGATTCAGCAAGAAACTATGTTGAATGTTGCCGACAATACTGGTGCCAAGAAAATTTTGTGCATCCAGGTCATGGGTGGCTCGTATCGTAAATATGGCAACATTGGTGATATCATTACAGCATCTGTTAAAGATGCATCACCCGGTGGCGTTGTCAAGAAGGGCGATGTAGTCAAAGCTGTTATCGTCCGTTCTAAAAAGGGTTTGCGCCGTGCTGACGGTTCCTATATCCGTTTCGACGAAAACGCCGCTGTCGTAATCAACAACAATGATAAAAGTCCGAAAGGTACTCGTATTTTTGGGCCCGTTGCCAGAGAACTGCGTGAAAAAGATTTCATGAAGATTATCTCCCTGGCTCCGGAAGTATTATAAGGAGGGGGTGTTCTCAATGGGTAAAATGCACGTTAAAACAGGCGATACGGTCATTGTCATTGCCGGCAAAGAAAAAGGCAAAAAAGGCAAGGTCATCGCAACGTATCCGAAAAAAGACCGCGTCGTAGTTGAAGGCCTTAACCAGGTTAAGCGCCACACGAAACCGAGTCAGAACAATCCTCAAGGCGGCATTATCACCAAGGAAGCTGCTATCCATGTTTCCAACGTAATGCTCGTAGATCCTGAAAGCGGCAAACCGACTCGTGTCAAAATGGTCCAGCAGGCCGACGGCACTAAAGTTCGTACAGCCGTAAAGAGCGGTAAAGCTATCTAATAAGAAGGGAGGCCCTTGAGAGTGTCCAGATTAAAAGACAAATACCTTTCCGAAGTTGTGAAAGGTTTACAGGAAAAATACAGTTATAAAAATGTAATGCAGATTCCGAAGGTTACCAAAGTTGTTATCAACATGGCCGTTGGCGAAGCTGTTACCAACTCCAAAGCCTTGGATGCTGCTGTTAGCGATATGACCATCATTTCCGGTCAGAAACCGATCATCACGAAAGCTAAGAAATCTATCGCAGCTTTCAAAATCCGTGAAGGCATGAACCTCGGCTGCAAAGTTACGCTTCGCGGCGAACGCATGTATGAGTTCCTCGATAAATTGATGAACTTGACGCTTCCCCGTGTCCGTGACTTCCATGGTGTCAGTGCAACCGGCTTCGACGGCCGCGGCAACTACACCCTCGGCCTGAAGGAACAGCTTATCTTCCCGGAAATCGAATATGATAAGGTTGATAAAGCTCGCGGCATGGATATCACCATCGTTACGACGGCTGCGACCGACGAAGAAGGTCGCGACATGTTGAAACTGATGGGCATGCCTTTTGAAAAGTAATAGAGGAGGATAACATACATGGCAAAGAAATCGATGCTTGAACGTGAAAAGAAACGTGAAAAAATGGTTGCCAAATACGCTAAGCTTCGTGCTGAACTCAAAGCAAAAGGCGACTATGAAGCACTTTCTCAGCTGCCGGCTAACGCATCTCCGGTTCGTCTGCACAACCGCTGCAAAATAACCGGCCGTCCTCACGGTTATATGCGTAAATTTGGCATCTGCCGCATCACATTCCGTGAACTGGCTTATAAAGGTCAGATCCCTGGCGTTAAAAAAGCCAGCTGGTAACACGTATTCCATGGAGGGAGGTTTTTAGATTATGGCAATGACCGATCCGATTGCGGATATGCTCACAAGAATCCGTAATGCTAACTCGGCATATCACGAAAAAGTAGAAATCCCTGCTTCGAAGATTAAAGCAGCAATGCTCGACATCCTCAAAGAAGAAGGTTTCGTCAAAAACTACGAATCCGTAAACGAAGGCAAAACGCTGAAAGTTACGTTGAAATATGGTTCTAATAAAGAAAAAGTAATTACCGGCATCAAGAGAATTTCCAAACCGGGCCTGCGCGTATACGCTGGCAAAGAAGAACTCCCGCGCGTTCTCGGTGGTTTGGGGATCGCTGTAATTTCTACGTCTCAAGGTGTTATGAGCGACAAACAGGCTCGTAAACTCGGCTTGGGCGGCGAAGTTCTCGCTTACGTCTGGTAAATTTTGGAGGTGTCAATATGTCCCGAGTAGGTAGAATGCCTATTGATATTCCGGCAGGCGTAAATGTAAACCTCGATGGCCACGTAATTACCGTAAAAGGCCCGAAAGGCGAACTCACACGTACGCTTCACCAGGATATGAAAGTCACAATTAATGACAACGTTATCACTGTAGAACGTCCGTCTGACGATAAAAATCACCGTGCACTGCACGGCCTCACCCGCGCACTCGTAGCCAACATGGTTAAAGGTGTTTCGGAAGGCTTCAAAAAGGAATTGGAAATCGTCGGTGTTGGTTACAGAGCACAGATGAAAGGTAAGAAACTTGCCTTGACTCTTGGTTTCTCCCATCCCCTCGAACTCGACGCCCCGGCCGGTGTTACCATCGAATGCCCGAGTGCTACGCAGATCCACATTTCCGGTGCAGACAACGAAGTTGTCGGTGAATTCGCTGCTAAAGTTCGCGGCTACCGTCTCCCTGAACCGTATAAGGGCAAAGGTATCCGTTATGTTGGCGAACATGTCCGTCGTAAAGCCGGTAAAGCTGGTACTAAGAAATAAGATTTAATTAGAAAGGAGTGAATTCCTTGAATAAGAGTAAAAACACAATCCGTTTGAAACGGCATTGGCGTTTACGCAAGAACATCAACGGCACGGCAGAACGTCCGCGTCTCAACGTTTTCCGCAGCCTTAACAATATTTATGCCCAGGTCATCGACGACGTAAACGGCGTAACCTTGGTTGCAGCAAGCTCTTTGGACAAAGAACTGAAAGATCAGAACGTCACCGGCGGCAACGCTGAAGGCGCAAAATTGGTAGGTGCTTTGGTTGCTAAACGAGCTGTTGAAAAAGGTATTACGACTGTCGTTTTCGACCGTGGCGGTTACATCTATCACGGCCGTGTTGCAGCTCTCGCTGAAGCAGCCCGTGAAGCTGGCTTGAAATTCTAATCAAGGAGGAAATAACACATGGCAAAAGTTGACCATGCAGGTCTCGAATTACAGGAAAATGTAGTATTCATCAACCGTGTTGCTAAGGTAGTTAAAGGCGGCCGTCGTTTTTCCTTCAGTGCCCTCGTTGTTGTCGGTGACGGCAATGGCCGTGTTGGTGCAGGTTTAGGTAAAGCCGGTGAAGTTCCTGAAGCAATCCGTAAAGGCGTCGAAGACGCTAAGAAACATATGATTTCCGTTCCGTTGAAAAACGGTTCCATTCCCCATAAAGTTACGGGTATTTTCGGCGCAGGCCAGGTATTCCTGAAACCGGCTGCTGAAGGTACTGGCGTCATTGCCGGCGGCCCGGTTCGTGCCGTATTGGAACTGGCTGGCGTCCGCAACATCCTCACCAAATCGATTGGTTCTTCCAACCCGAACAACATGGTTCAGGCTACGCTCGAAGGTTTGAGCAGCTTGAAGGATGTCAATAAAGTTGCTGAACTCCGTGGCAAAACTGTAGAAGAAATTTACGGTTAATAAGGAGGATATAACAAGATGGCTCAGGTTAAAGTTACACTCGTAAAGAGTTTGGCTGGCCGTCCTGGCGATCAGCGCGCAACCATCGTTGCCCTCGGTCTCCACAAGACGAACTCCAGCGTAGTAAAAGAAGTAACCCCGCAGATCAAAGGGATGCTTCATAAAGTAGAACACTTGGTAAAAGTAGAAGAAATTTAATATAGAAGGAGGTGCGCTGAATTGAAACTTCATGAAATGAGTATTGTTCCTGGTTCCAAGAAAAAACGTAACCGCGTCGGCCGTGGTATCGGTTCCGGTAACGGCAAAACGGCCGGTAAAGGTATGAAAGGTCAGCTTTCTCGTAGCGGTGGCGGTAAGCGCCCGGGCTTCGAAGGTGGCCAGATGCCGCTGTATCGTTTGCTCCCGAAACGTGGTTTCACCAACATTTGGGGTAAAGAATATGCAGAAGTTAATGTTTCTGTACTCAACCGCTTTGAAGACGGCACGACTGTCGATCCCGTTGCTTTAGTCGAAGCTGGCATCGTTAAGAATGTCCGCGACGGCATCCGCATCCTCGGCAATGGCGAACTCGAAAAGAAACTGACCGTCGTAGCCAATGGTTTCACGAAATCTGCTAAAGAAAAGATTGAAGCTGCAGGTGGTAAGGTTGTAGTACCGGGAGAAGAACCGGTAGCAGAACAGTAGGGGTGATTTGCGATGTTAGAGAACATCCAAAACGTACTTAACGTTCCGGAATTCCGGAAACGGGCGGTCTTCACTCTTATTATGTTCGTCGTTTTCAGACTGGGTGTACACATCCCCGTACCGGGTGTCGACTCGTCGGTCATTGAAAACCTCTTCAGCAGCGGCAACTTGTTCGGATTACTCGACTTGTTTGCCGGTGGGGCACTGAGTAAGTTCTCCATCCTGGCCATGAGCATCACGCCGTACATCAACGCGTCGATTATCATGCAGCTGCTGACCGCCGTCGTTCCAACGTTTGAACAATGGGCCAAGGATAATCAAGAAGGCCGCGATAAGATCCAAAAGGTCACACGGTACGGCACGGTTGTCCTGGCATTGATTCAGGCCTTTGCCATGAGCTATGCACTGAAAGTCAACGGTGCGCTCATCGTCGACAGCTGGGCTATGGTCGTCATGGTATCACTGATTCTTACGGCAGGGACTTGTTTCCTCATGTGGCTCGGTGACCAGATCACAGCCGGTGGCATCGGCAACGGCATTTCGCTGATCATCTTCGCCGGTATCGTAGCGCGTTTCCCCCAAGGCGTCATGACGATTTATCAGTATATTCAGGCCGGTTCGATTAATATCTTCCAGGCCTTACTTTTTGTCGTTATCGCTTTGTTCATGATCATCGTGGTCATCGAAGTTACGCAGGGACAGCGGCGCGTTGCGGTACAATATGCAAAACGCATTGTCGGTCGTAAGATGTATGGCGGCCACTCGACACACATTCCGCTGAAAGTCAACCAGGCCGGCGTTATCCCCATCATCTTTGCATCGTCTGTACTGATGTTCCCGATTACGATCGCACAGTTCGTACAGAATGACACAGTCCAATGGATTGCCAGCTACTTTGCATGGGGCACCGTTACCAATACGGTCATGTACGCCGTTCTGATTATGTTCTTCACATATTTCTACACGGCTATTTCGCTGAACATCCCTCAGCTTACGGAAAATATGCAGAAGTATGGCGGCTTCATTCCGGGCATCCGTCCGGGTCAGCCGACTGCCCTGTATATCGATCGCATCATGACGAGAATTACCCTCGCCGGTGCCTTCTTCTTAGCATTCATCGCCATCCTGCCGAACTTCATCGGTTGGATTACTGGCATTGAAGGGGTTTACTTCGGCGGTACAGCCATCCTCATCGTCGTCGGTGTTGCCATCGATACGATGAAGCAGGCAGAATCCTTAGTTTTGAATAGACAATATCAAGGATTTATGAAATAATAAGGGGGTAGTTTGAGTGTATATTCTTTTAATGGGCCCTCCGGGCGCCGGTAAAGGTACCCAGGCTGAACGATTGATTGACAAATATGGTATTCCCCAGATTTCGACAGGCGATATGTTCCGGGCAGCTGTAAAAGAACAGACTCCGCTCGGTCTTGAAGCCAAAAAGTATATGGACAACGGCCAGCTCGTACCCGATGCTGTTACCGTAGGAATTGTCAAGGAACGTCTTTCTAAAGACGACTGCAAAAAAGGCTTTATCCTCGACGGCTTCCCGCGTACGACCAGCCAGGCTGTATCCCTCGATGCCATCCTTCGGGATCTCGGCATCAAACTCGATGGCGTCATCAACATCGCCGTTCCCGATGAAGAACTCATCAAGCGGACGACGGGCCGTCAGATCTGCCGCTCTTGCGGTACGACATACCATGTCACATTCAAACCGTCCAAGGTAAAGAACGTTTGCGATAAATGCGGCGGTGAATTATACCAGCGCGACGACGATAAAGTTGAAACCGTCAAAAAGCGTCTGAGTGTATACGCTGCACAGACGAAACCGCTCATTGACTACTATAAAAATTCCAATCTCTATATTGAAATTGATGGAGAACAGAATATGGATGATGTATACAAAGACATCATCGCTAGTCTTGAAAAGAGTAAATAAGCATGATCATCTTAAAATCAAAACGGGAAATTGAATATATTCGCGACGCTGGCCGTATTACGGCCAATGCCTTAGCTCTCATGAAGAAGCTGGCAAAGCCCGGCATCACGACGGGTGAGCTCGACCAGCGCTGTGAAGACTATATCCGCAGTTGCGGCGCTTTTCCGAGCTGTAAAGGCTATTACGGATTCCCGGCAACTATTTGCGCCAGCGTAAATGAAGAAGTCGTCCATGGGATTCCTGGCCATCGCAAGCTTAAAGATGGCGATATAATCAGCGTTGATTTAGTTGTAAATAAAAATGGCTACCATGGCGATTCGACGGTAACGATTCCTGTCGGCCACGTGAACCCGGCAACCCTCAAATTACTGAAGGTTACTGAAGAATGCCTTTATAAGGGCATTGAACAGGCTGTAGCCGGCAATCACCTTGGCGATATCGGTCATGCCGTCCAAGCCTACGCTGAATCCTTTGGGTACAGCGTCGTCCGAGATTACGTCGGACACGGCATTGGCACGGATATGCACGAAGATCCGGAAGTACCGAATTACGGTATGCCCGGTCACGGCGAATTGTTGGAACCGGGCATGGTCCTGGCTCTGGAACCGATGATCAATATGGGTACGGAAAAGGTCCGCCAGTTGAAAAACGGCTGGACCGTCGTCACACAAGACGGCAAACCGGCAGCCCACTTCGAACATACAGTAGCGATTACGGAAAACGGCCCTGAAATTCTGACCTTACCGGATGAATGATGGAACGAACTCCGATGATACCTGTCTGCACGGTCGTAGAATGCCTGGCAGGCAAGGATAAAGGCTGCTTGTATGTTGTTGTCGGCAGTTTGGCTTATCCCTACGTATGGATTGCTGACGGTAGAAAGTACAACCTGGATAAGCCGAAGAAAAAATGAACTGCCGGCATCTCCGGATATTGGGAACGAGCGTATCTGAAGGAAGCGCTGGTCCCGTGAGAATCAGCAATGAATGGATACGGTCCGTCTTAAACCGGGCTATGAAGAATTGACCAGGGAGGTTACTATGTCGAAGGTAGATGTCATTGAAGTAGAAGGCGTCGTCGTTGAAGCCTTACCAAACGCCATGTTCAAAGTCAAACTTGAAAATGAACACATCGTGTTGGCTCATGTCTCCGGTAAAATGCGTATGAATTTCATTCGTATCCTTCCGGGCGACCGGGTCACACTTGAATTGACACCGTATGATCTGAATCGCGGTCGCATTACATACCGCTTTAAGTAAGAGTATTACGCAGGAGGTTAATAATGAAGGTAAAACCGTCAGTAAAGAAGATTTGCGAAAAATGCAAAATCATTAAACGTAAAGGCCGTGTCATGGTCATTTGCGAAAATCCGAAACATAAACAGAAACAGGGTTAATAAGCAGGAGGTGAATGAATAGATGGCACGTATAGCCGGTGTGGATTTACCACGTGATAAACGAGTTGAAATTGGTTTGACTTACATTTTAGGTATTGGTCTTTCTTCTTCCCAGCAGATTCTGGCGAAGACTGGCGTAAACCCGGATACCCGCGTTCGCGATTTGACGGAAGACGAAGTACAGAAAATTCGTGAAGTCATCGGTTCTGATTATAAAGTTGAAGGCGATCTTCGCCGCGACACAGCACTCAACATCAAACGCCTGATCGAAGTTAATTCGTATCGCGGCAAACGTCATCGCGCAGGTCTTCCCGTTCGCGGTCAGCGCACCAAGACCAATGCACGTACGCGTAAAGGTCCGAGGAAAAGCTGTAGCAGGTAAGAAGAAATAAGATTCTTTAAGTAAGGAGGGAAACGATTTTGGCTAAGAATGTCAGAAGCAATAAAAGGAAAAGAAAAGAAACATGTAGAATCGGGTGCAGCTCATATTCGTTCTACATTCAACAATACAATCGTTACGATTAGTGATACAAAAGGCAATGCACTGTCTTGGGCAAGTGCCGGCGGCCTCGGTTTCCGCGGTTCCCGTAAGAGCACTCCGTTTGCTGCACAGATGGCTGCTGAACAGGCTGCAAAAGCAGCTATGGAACATGGCCTTCGTCAGGTAGAAGTCTTCGTAAAAGGTCCGGGCTCGGGTCGTGAAGCTGCTATCCGCGCATTGCAGGCAGCGGGTCTCGAAGTAAACTCCATCAAAGACGTAACGCCTATTCCGCATAACGGTTGCCGTCCGCCTAAACGGAGACGCGTATAATCGATGATTAACCAAGGTGTTTTGATTCTGAAATAGGAGGATTTTCCTGATGAGCGAAGATAACAAATTTAAGTTAAAACCGTCGAAGTCAACGACGGCGGTACCTATGGAAAATTCGTATGCGAACCTCTGGATCGGGGTTACGGAATCACATTGGGTAATAGTTTGCGGCGTGTCCTCCTGGCTTCACTGGATGGCGTAGCAATCACTTCGATTAAAATCGATGGTGTTCTTCATGAATTTTCGACCATTCCCGGTGTTCGGGAAGACGTTTCGGAAATCATCCTTAACCTCAAGCAGGTTCGGATTAAATTCTTGGATGATGATGTAGATGAAGTTGACATCACTATCGATATCTCTGGTGAATGTGAATTCACTGCAAACGATCTTAACGTAAACTCAGACATTGAAATTTTAAACCCGGATCTCCATATCGCAACCCTCGATACGGAAGCTGACATCCACATGCAGTGCCATATCGAACGCGGTAAGGGCTATGTTCCGTCCACGCAGAACAAGAAAGAAACGGATATGATCGGCGTCATTCCCATCGATTCCATCTTCTCTCCCATTGTGCGCACGAACTACAGCGTCGGCAATATCCGGGTAGGCAACGAAATGGACTATGATTCGTTGACCCTTGAAGTAACGACAGATGGCAGCATTACGACTGAAAATGCCGTTGCTAAGGCTGCATCGATTATGATCAGCTACTTAAACTACTTCCAGAACATCGCTACCGACGCAAAGGTAAACGATGAAAAAGCTATCTTCACAGACGACGATGGCGAACCTGTGGAAGAATCGACCGAACCCGATAAGGGCAAGATCAAGATTGAAATTCTTGACCTGTCTGTCCGCGCTTCGAATTGCCTGAAACGTGCGAATATTTACACTATAGGCGATCTCACCGAACGGACGGAAGATGACTTGTCGAAGATTCGCAATCTCGGCAAGAAATCTGTCGATGAAATTATTGAAAAGTTAGAAATGCACAACTACTACTTAAAATCGAGTAATGAAGAATAGTTCGAGGAGGATGAACAATGGCTTATAGAAAGTTGGGACGAGACAGCTCCGCACGTAAAGCATTGCTGCGCAGCATTGTCACCTCTTTATTCCAGCATGAACGCATTGAAACGACGGAAGCAAAGGCAAAAGAACTTCGCAAAGTCGCTGATAAGATGCTGACCCTCGCAAAACGCGGTGATCTCCACGCTCGCCGTCAGGTTTTGGCATACATGATGGATGAAGATGTTGTCAAAAAACTGTTTGACGAAATTGCACCGAAATACACCGACCGTCAGGGCGGTTATACTCGCATCATTAAGACTGGCGTTCGTCAGGGCGATGCTGCTCCGATGGTAATCATCGAGTTAGTATAAACGTATGAATGAGAAGGAGCTGTCCTGAGACAGCTCCTTTTTGTATATGCTCATCCGGAAGTTCCGGAAAGGGCGCCATTTTCTGGAAAAGGAGTGATACTATGCCGTATCGTATGATGTTAGCCGTAAATTTCACCCCGGAAAGACTGGAACAAGTTAAACTGTTGGCTTTGCTCACGAAATCGAAGATCAAGGCCGTAACGGATGAAGAAAAGGGAGAAACCGTCGGCAAAGTCCTGGGGCTGACCGATGAAGAAATCGCCGAAATCTCGGCTATGCGACAGGACACGGAAGAAGCCAGAGTTCATGAAAAGATGAATGAAGATGAAAATCTGCCGCCGGTTACGAAAGAAGCCCTCATTCTCTGTGGTTTTGACAATAAAGTCGTCAATCTCCTCTTGGACAGCATTCGCCGAGGCCGTTTGAAAAACGTACCTTTAAAAGCCATGCTGACACCCAATAACATTTCCTGGACCATTGAAACGATTTTGCAGGAGCTTTCGAAAGAGCACGAATATTTCCATAAAAAGAGGTAAGGACTATGCGTCCAACGACACTTTGCTTTCCCGTTCGACCGGACGGGAAAGTTTTGTTAGGCCGAAAGAAACGCGGCTTTGGCGTCCGTAAGTGGAACGGTTTCGGCGGTAAAATAGAAGCCGGAGAAACTTTTTTGCAGTGTGCTGTAAGAGAACTTCGAGAAGAAACGGGGTTAATGGCCGATGAAGGAGATTTTGAATTGGTCGGCTTCCTGGACTTCCATTTTAGTGCCGCACCTGAACTGGATCATATCAGCTACGTCTATATCCTGCGTCACTGGCAGGGGACGGTCTGTGAGAGCGAAGAAATGGAGCCCCGCTGGTTTGCACCTCATGACTTTCCGTACGACGAGATGTGGAAAGGCGACCGGACCTGGGTTCCCATGGTATTAAAAGAAGACTGTGTGAAAGGCATCATTACCTTTGCTCCCGATGGAGAAACCGTTCAGGATATGGAACTTCAGCCCTTTTACCCGCAGCGGCTCGAAGATTAGTTTTTGGTTGAAAGGCGGCAGACCGGAATGAATCGTGATTTCGTGATTTCACAATTTAAAAGCTATGTGGCAGATTTTGACGCTGTCGATGAGGGAGTTTCGCTGAAATTCGCCCATTCTTTACGGGTCAGCGCTTGGTGTGAAAGACTGGCAAAGGCCTTGCACCTTTCGCAGGATGACGTGGATTTAGCTTGGATTATCGGAGTCCTTCATGATATCGGACGGTTTGAACAACTGCGGGAGTACCATACGTTCATCGATTATCAGTCCATGGATCATGCGAAATATGGGGCACGGTATCTATTTCAGGATGGCCATATCCGTGATTTTTGGCAGGATGACAGTCAAGATGCTGTCATGGAAGCCGCTATTTCTCAGCATAATGTGTATCGACTGGCCGATGATTTATCGCCGCGGCAGCGACTGTTTTGTCAGCTCATCCGCGATGCCGACAAGCTTGATATCTTTAAAGTCTGTGCCGATGGCCTGCGTAAAGGTCAGAATGTGTGGCGTGTCGATGACCGGGACGTTGAAAACCAGCCTATTTCAGAGGCCGTCATGAAAGAAGCCCGGCAGAAAAAACTCGTTCCGACCCAGGTGAAAAAGACCTTTATGGATTTTTATGTCGGTACCCTTTGTTTTTACTTTGACCTCGTCTATGATGAGAGCCGGAAACTGGCCAGGGAGCAGGGGTATTTCGCAGAGATCCTCCGTTTTCATTCACAGAATCCGGACAGTGAGGCGAAATTGAATGAAATACGCTGCCTCATCCAAGGCGACTGAATTTTTCCGGCATCTCGATGTCGGATCCTATCAATACGTAATGGAGGGCCTATCAACGTGGAAATTTTGATTACTGGCGGTGCCGGGTTTATTGGATCGCATATCTTGGAAGCTTTACAAGGGCGGCCGGATATAAAGGTCGTCGTTTTCGACAATTTATCTGGCGGGTCCCGAGAACATGTGCCGGCCGGGATGGAGCTGATTGAAGGAGATATCTGCGATCGGGAAGGGCTGGATACCGTATTCAGAAATCATTCCTTTGCGGCTGTCATCCATTTGGCGGCCCAGACGATGGTCCCGTTCTCTGTAACGCAGCCGATTGTCGATTGCCGGATTAATTTAGAAGGCGTCCTTCAGGTTTTGGAAGGCTGTCGAAAATACAAGGTCCCGCACATCCTCTTTTCATCGAGTGCTGCCGTTTATGGGGATAATTTAAATATCCCTCTGGATGAAGGAGAGCGCTTGGTGCCGACGTCGCCTTACGGCGTTACCAAGATGACGACGGAACACTACTTGAGGGTATATCATGAGCTGTATGGGTTGGACGCTACGGTTTTTCGCTTTGCCAATGTCTATGGTGAACGGCAGGGGGAAAAGGGCGAAGGCGGTGTCGTCAGCATTTTCTGTAAACTCTTATCGGAAAATCAAGGGATTACCGTCTATGGTGACGGCAATCAGACGAGGGATTTCGTCTATGCCGGTGATATTGCCCAGGCTATTATCCGGGCCCTGCCTCTTACGGGCTATCATACGATAAATGTCTCGACCGGAACCGAAACCAGCATCAACGAACTGATCGAAAGCTTTGAAAAAGCCGTGGGTCATGCCGTTCCTGTTGACTATAAGGAAGCCCGTACCGGAGATATTTTGCGGTCGGTCTTAAGCAATAAGGCCTTGGAATCGCTCCTTTCCTTTGTACCTCCGACAGACCTTGCCGAAGGGATTCGCCGCACCTACGAGTGGTACCGCCGTGCCGCTTCTAAGTGAGGGCGCTTCACCTTGACAGGTCTGGTAAAACATGACACAATTAATTAGATATGCCTATATAAGTATACAGGAGGAGAGCTCATGGCAGATGATAGAATCATTGTGGCTTTGGATGTCCATTCACTGGAAGACCTGAAGAAGCTCGTAGAAACACTGGGTGACCGTGTTTCTTTTTATAAAGTCGGCATGGAACTGTTTTACAGCGCCGGACCCGATGCGGTGCGGTACTTAAAGGATCAGGGAAAACACGTTTTCCTCGATTTGAAAGTACACGACATTCCCAATACTGTCGGTCAGAGTATTCGTGCCTTGACCCGCCTTGGCGCCGATTTCATGACCCTTCACGGCACAGGCGGCCGGGCTATGATGGAAGCGGCAGCCGAAGCCGTCCATGATGAAGCGGAAAAATTAGGAATAGAACGGCCTCGTCTGCTGGCAGTTACGGTATTGACCAGCATCGATGAAGGGGCTTGGAAAGAGATTGGCGGCAGGGACAACATTGCTGATTCGGTAAAGAATTTAGCGAAGATTGCTAAAGAAGCCGGTATCGATGGTACCGTATCGTCGCCGTATGAAGCGAAAGAAATCCGTTCGATGAACGGGCCGGACTTCCTCATCGTCACGCCGGGCATTCGGCCGACCTTTGCTGTCGCCAATGACCAAAAGCGCTTCACGACGCCGTCTCAGGCACTGCGCGACGGGGCTTCCCATTTAGTTATCGGCAGGCCGATTACCAAAGCGGACGATCCGAAAGAGGCAGCCGCAAAGATTTTAGCAGAAATTCAGGGGGTATAACTTATTATGTTGACAGAAGAAGAAGTAAGACAGTTATTAGTCGAAACCAAGGCCGTGTTGGAAGGTCATTTTCTCTTGACATCGGGACTGCACAGCCCGCTCTATGTCGAAAAATTCAATGTCCTTCAGCATCCGGAATATACGGAAAAGCTTTGCAAGGAACTGGCGGAACGCTTTAAGGATCAGGATGTACAGACCGTTATGGGACCCATGACCGGCGGCATCCTCTTTGGCGCATGAAGTCGGCAAGGCCCTCGGAACGCGGGCCATCTTCACGGAACGAGAAAAAGGCGTCATGACCTTGCGCCGCGGTTTCCATATCGAACCGGGTGAACGGGTCCTCATCGTCGAAGATATCGTAACCACCGGCGGATCGGTTCAGGAAGTCGTCGATGTCGTTAAAAAAGCCGGCGGCGTCATCGTCGGTGTCGGCCTCCTCGTTGACCGCAGCGGCGGCAAGGCTGAATTCGGCGTGCCGAAAGACAAGGTACAGGCCCTGCTTCACTTGACGGTTCCGACGTCAAGCCGGAAGAATGCCCTCTGTGCAAACAGGGTATCCCCAT
>ENA-OQAB01000125-OQAB01000125.1-human-gut-metagenome-genome-assembly--contig:-NODE-125-length-43173-cov-3.868280_pt1 | contig 43173 bp, 30 predicted proteins | sample MGYA00242490_ERZ504517 | MGnify/ENA primary metagenome ERZ504517 (study PRJEB26092, sample SAMD00036298) | human gut metagenome | host: Homo sapiens | study: EMG produced TPA metagenomics assembly of...
GTTTGCCGGCGGTATATTCTGCAGCCAATACGGGCTCCTAAGGCAAAGCCGCTGCGGTTTTTGGCATCATGGGTGATGGTGATGCTGTCCGCCTCGGAATCATAGCGGATGCTGTGAATGCCCGGTACTTCTCCTTCGCGGATAGAGCTGACAGGCAGCTCGTCGGCTGCACATTCAGCAGAGCCCGATACGCTTCCGTCCGGTGCTTGCAGCGTGCCTTTCACCCAACGGTCTTTGCGGTCGAGATTTTCCAAAATACCCTCGGCAAGGGTAATGGCAGTACCGCTTGGAGCGTCCAGCTTATGTATATGGTGCGTTTCGCTCATCGTTACGTCATAAGCGGGGAAACGGTTCATAATCTTTGCCAAGTATTTGTTGACAGCCGAGAATATGGCTACTCCCAAACTGAAGTTGGATGACCAGAACAGTGTCTTGCCGCCTTCGGTACAGAGTTTCCTGACCTCTTCGCCGTGCTCCTCCAGCCAGCCCGTACTGCCCGAAACCAATTTTACGCCGGCTTTGAAAGCTTTCATATAATTGTTATAGGCTACCATTGGATTGGTAAACTCTATGGCAACGTCGGCGCTCTTGAATGCGTCCGATTCAAAATCCTCCTGGTTATTGATATCGATGATGCTGACAATTTCGTGTCCGCGGCTCAAGGCGATTTTCTCAATCTCCTTGCCCATTTTTCCGTAACCGATTAGTGCTATTTTCATTGTTTCTTTGGTTTTTATTCAGTTTATCAACAAACTATACGTCGCAAAGGTAATCTTTTTCTTACATTTGTACACAACATTAACGTCTTGTTAACAATGGAACAATTGCTGCATTACGTCTGGAAGCATAAGATATTTCCTTTAATGCCACTCCAGACGACCTCCGGACAGCCGGTCGAAGTGATAGAACCCGGTTTGCCGAATACTGATGCAGGCCCCGACTTCTTTAACGCAAAATTAAAAATAGACGGTACGCTTTGGGTAGGTAACGTCGAGTTGCATACGCAGGCTTCGGACTGGTTTCGTCATGGACACGACCGGGATAAAGCCTACGATAATGTTATCCTGTATGTGGTGGGCGGTTCGGACTGCGAGGTGTATCATACGAACGGTGATATTGTTCCTCAACTATTATTGCGCTGCACTGACAATGTCCGGCAGCGTTATGATGAGTTGCAACAGGCGGAGATATATCCTCCTTGCTATTCCATCCTTGCTTTCCTTCCGAAACTGACTGTTCATTCTTGGTTGTCGGCTTTGCAGGTAGAGCGTTTTGAACAGAAGGCGCAAGCCGTTACCGCACGCTTGGAACGTTGCAATAATCATTGGGAGGACGTATTTTTTATTACCCTTGCCCGTAATTTGGGTTTCGGGTTGAATGGTGATGCCTTTGAAGCATGGGCCAATCATCTGCCGTTTCGTGCGGTGGACAAACATCGGGACAGCCTTTTTCAGGTAGAGGCGTTCTTTTTAGGACAGGCGGGACTTTTGGAAGAAGATTTTCAAGGGGATAGTTACCATCAGAAACTTCGAAAAGAATTTCATTATTTGCAACATAAATTCGAATTGCCTGTACCTATGACCTGCGACTTGTGGAGTTTTCTGCGACTGCGTCCCGGTAATTTCCCTCATGTGCGTTTGGCGCAACTTGCCTGGTTGTATCATAAGGAACAGTCTTTGTTTTCACGCGTCATGGCGGCCGAAACGCCGGAGGATGTAAAGAAAATATTATCGGCGCAGACCTCAACTTATTGGGAAGAGCATTTCACTTTTAAAAAGGCTTCGCCTCACCGGGAAAAACGGTTGGGGGAGAATGCCTTGAACCTTATTCTTATCAACACCGTCATACCTTTTCTTTATACTTACGGAATGCATAAGGCAGACGAGGAGCTTTGTGAACGTGCTACCCGTTTCCTTGAAGCGTTGAAAGCGGAGAATAATCATGTTACCCGCTTATGGAGCGGTGCAGGGTTGCCCGTCTATACAGCGGCGGACTCGCAAGCATTGCTTCAGCTCCAAAAGGAGTACTGTGACAAGAAAGATTGCCTGCATTGCCGTTTCGGATATGAGTATTTAAAGAGTCAGCGGTAGCATGATATAAATTCCTGTCGGCTTTTCATTGTAAATTCCTGACTTGTTGTATATTTGTACCCTGAATCGAAATAATTCGTATCTATATGAAGGCAATTTACTTTGTTTTTTGTCTGTGTACGGCGCTTATGTTCTCGACTGTCAACAGTCTGGCGGCCGGAGAGGATTTCAAGACGTTTCTCCGGAAATTCACGTCCAGCGCTTCATTTCAGTACTCCCGTATTAAGTTTCCTTTAAAATCTCCTATTGTTTTGTTGAAAGACGATGGTGAGACGGAGCAAACATTTCCTTTTACCCGCGATAAATGGGCACTGCTGGATAGCGAAACTCTGCAAGAGGGAAGGATTACGGAGGAGGAAGGGGGAATCTATATTTCCCGTTTCACCCGTGATGAACCGGTCCATAAAGAGTTTGAAGCGGGGTATGATGAGTCGGAACCTTCGCTTCGTGTTGTTTTTGAATTGATAGATGGTAAATGGTACGTCACCGACTGCTATAACGATTGGTATAATTTTGATTTGCCTGTCAGCGAACTGGAAGAAACTGTCCGCACAATGCAGGAAGAAAATAAAAGCTTCGAGGAACTTCATCCCTAACTGATTAACTTTTGCTTTTGTACACAGAACAGTAATCGCTGTTCTGTACTTTGCAGGGAGAGGCTATAACATTTTTAGACCTCTTCTGTACGATTTATGCCCCTCTTTTTCCTGAAAGAGGGTTTCCTTTGTAAACGGTATTATAGTAACCTTAAATGAATAAATATGATGCAATTTAGTAAATGGACAATGGGAGTGGGGATGCTCCTTGGAACTTTATTGCCGGTAAGTGTAGAAGCTCAGGTAGTAAAGAACGAAAAACTACTTTCTTTTGAAGACCGGCAAATACCGGTGTTTATTTCGGGAACGGAATCCCGTTTAGAAATCAGTGACGAACATTATAAAGACGGTTTGCATAGTTTGAGCTGGACATTTAATCCGGGGGCTGTGCTCTCTATCAAAAAGGACTTGAAGTTCGAGAAGAAAGATCCTACCGGGAAGGATACCTATCTCTCCGCTTTCATTGTATGGGTGTACAATGAACAGGCACAAGACAAAAAGATAGAGTTTGAGTTTTTAAAGGACGGAAAGAAATGCACTTCTTTCCCGTTCGGAATCAACTTTACCGGTTGGCGTGCAGCGTGGGTATGTTATGAACGTGATATGGAGGGGACACCGGAAGAGGGGATGAACGAAATCCGTATTATTGCTCCCGATAGTGAAGGGAAGCTGTATTTAGATCATATCATACCCGCCAGCAAGGTGGATGCCCGCCAGCAGACGGCTGACGTGCAAGTTCCTTTTGTGAATAAGGGAACTACCAATCATTGGCTTGTTATTTACGAACATTCTTTATGGGAACCGGATATAGCCTTGACTCCGGTAAGCGATGTGCAGAAACAGGAAATGCGGATGATAGAGAAACGCTTCAGAGATATGCTTTATACACCCGGCAAGTTGTCGGATAAGGAAATGGCGGCTATTCGTAAGCAATACGATTTCTACAAGATTACATATAGAAACGGTAAGGTGAGCGGTCTGCCTATCTTCATGGTACGTCAGTCGGAAGCTTACGAACGTATGATACCGGATTGGGATAAGGATATGTTTACCAAACTGGGCATGGAAATGGATGAATACTTCAAACTGATGAAGCGCATAGCCGTTGCTTATAACAATGCGACGGATGTCGCTATACAGAATGAGTTGAAGCAAAAGTTCCTCGCTATGTACGATCATATTACCGACCAGGGTGTGGCCTACGGCAGTTGCTGGGGAAATATCCACCACTACGGTTACAGCATGCGCGGTCTGTATGTGGCCTATTTCTTGATGAAAGAGGTATTGAATGAGGCTGGTAAGTTGAATGAAGCCGAACGTACCCTGCGCTGGTATGCCATTACTAACGAGGTTTATCCTAAACCTACCGTAAACGGTATAGATATAGACTCTTTCAATACGCAGACTCAAGGACGTATGGCAAGTATTCTGATTATGGAAGATACCCCGGAAAAACTGCAATATCTGCGTTCTTTCTCGCGCTGGTTGGATTATGGATGCCGGCCGGCTCAAGGTTTGTCCGGTTCTTTCAAGAAAGATGGGGCTTGTTTCCATCATCGTAACAACTATCCTGCCTATGCTGTTGGCGGCTTGGACGGGGCTACGAATATGATTTATCTGTTGAGCGGAACTGAGTTCAAAGTTTCCGAACTGGCACACTCCACGGTCAAGAATGTATTGCTCACGATGCGGTTTTATTGTAATTTGAAGCAATGGTCTCTTTCTATGTCCGGTCGTCACCCTAACGGAAAAGGAGAGCTGATACCTATTCAGTATGCCACTATGGCTATTGCCGGTACACCGGATGGCAAGCAGAAATACGATGCCGATATGGCGGCTGCCTATCTGCGTTTGACGGCTTATTCCAATACGTCGGATAAGGATGCCCCCGATTATTTGCCAAAGGCTTCTACCCGGCAGGAGTTGAAGATGAAAGAATTACTTGAAGCGCAAGGCTTTCGTCCTGAACCTGACCCGCAGGGTAATCTTGCATTAGGTTACGGTTGTGTTTCTGTACAGCGCCGGGATAATTGGGCGGCTGTCGTACGTGGACATTCCCGCTATTTGTGGGCTGCCGAGCATTATCTTCCTGCCAATTTTTACGGTCGTTATCTGGCGCATGGCAGTATGCAGATACTGACAGGCAAACCCGATGAAATGGTGACTTTTGCTACCGGTGGTTGGCAGGAGAATGGTTTTGATTGGAACCGTATTCCGGGTACGACGAGTATTCATCTGCCTTTTGAACAGTTGCGCGCCAACGTATTGAACGTGGACATCTATTCGGGTATGGAAGAAATGCTCTATTCCGATGAGGCTTTTGCCGGTGGCTTGTCCCAAGCGCGCTTGAACGGTAACTTCGGTATGAAATTGCACGAGCATGACAAGTACAATGGTTCGCATCGTGCTCGTAAGTCTTTCCACTTTTTTGATGGTACGATAGTATGTTTGGGTACAGACATTGAGAATACGAATGCAGAGTTTCCTACAGAGACTACCGTTTTCCAGTTAGCGGCTATTACTCCCGAAAACCATCAATACTGGAATAATTACAAGAGTGACGGGCAGACTTATATTGATCCGAACGGGGTAGGGTATTACCTTGCCAAAGCCTCTGTGGCAAGCGCGAAATATGAAAAGAATTTTCCGCAAGTTACCGTAGGAGAACGCAGTACGAAGCCTACTTCAGGCGATTGGGTTTCTTTGACGTTGCAACATGGCAAGGCTCCGAAGGGCGCTTCTTACGAATATGCCGTATTACCTCGTACGGATGCCGTTTCTTTGAAAGCATTTGCGAAGAAACCTTCTTATAAAGTTCTTCAGCAAGACCGTAATGCGCATATCGTTCGTTCACTGACGGATAATCTTACTTCTTATGTTTTGTTTGAAACTCCCCAAACGCTTCCAGCGGACGGTTTGTTACAAAAGGCGGATACTTCCTGCTTGGTCATGATTCGTGAGAATAAAGATAAATTGTTACTGACTGTTTCTCAACCGGACTTGGCATTGTACCGTGGTCCGAGTGATGAGGCCTTTGATAAAGACGGCAAACGGATTGAACGGAGCATCTATTCACGTCCGTGGATTGATGATGAGAGTGGAGAAATTCCTGTAACCGTTACATTGAAAGGCTTGTGGCAAGTAGCGGAAACGCCGTATTGCAAACTTGTTTCAGCAGATAAAAAACAAACCGTGCTACGTTTTACATGTAAGGATGCGGCAAGTTTTGATGTAGAGTTATTACGTAAATAAACTTTAATCGGTTTCTTTACTATGACAGAATTAAAAAATATCATGTTGTGTGCAACCGCCTTTGCCCCTTCTCTGGTAGGGGCAAAGGACTTGCCGAATATCATCTATATTGTAACCGACCAGCAGACTGCTTCCGCCATGAGCTGTGTGGGGAATACGGATTTGCATACACCTAATATGGATCGTTTGGCACAGTCGGGAGTTCTGTTTAGGAATGCTTATTGTTCCGCTCCTTTGAGCGGACCTTCCAGAGCATCTATGTTTACAGGGTATACATCTCATGAGGTTGGTCTGTCCCGCAACAATGTACCTATGGCCGACTCTTTGCGTACCAATAGTTTAGGCTGGTTGATGCAACATGCCGGTTATGAATGTGCTTATGCCGGGAAGTGGCATGTACATACTCCTTCTATGCCTGATAAAGAGTTCGGGTTTTCTACTATTCATCCGCATAATGATAATGGACTGGCGGAGGCTGCCGTTTCTTTTCTTGGACAGAAACATTCCAAACCTTTCTTTTTGGTGGTAGGTTTTGATAATCCTCATAACATCTGTGAATATGCACGTAGTCAGAATCTGCCATTCGGTAACTTGCCTGAACTTCCTCAAGATGAATGGCCCGGGCTACCGCTTAATTTTGCCCGTAATCCTTATGATGCCGATGTCATCGGCTATGAGCAAACATTGAATTATCCGGCTTATCCTACCCGCCATTATTCTCCTGATGATTGGCGGCGTTACCGTAGTCTTTACTTTCGGTTGGTAGAGAAAGTAGATGCCGAGATTGGTAAGATTGTTGATGCTATTGATAGGCTGGGATTGTGGAAGAACACCGTGGTTATCTTTACGAGCGATCATGGTGACGGCGTAGGGGCGCATCATTGGAATCAGAAGTCGGCCTTATATGAAGAAGTGGTGAATATACCTTTGATAGTGACTCTTCCCGGAAAGCAAAATGCAGGTAAAGAGATGCCCCAGCTCATTAATGGAGGTGTTGATTTCTTCGCTTCCGTATGTGATTGGGCAGGTATCTCCCTTCCCGGAAACTTACATGGCGTTTCTTTTAAGTCTTTAGCTGAAAGTGCTGATCCTCAGCAAGCACACCAGCCTTACGTAGTTACTGAAACAACATTCGATAAAGGTATTGCCCGTGGTTGGGCTTTGCGTACTTCACGTTATAAGTATGTATTATATGATAAGGGGCTCTATCGTGAGCAACTTTATGATATGGTCAATGACCGCGGAGAAATGCGGAATTTAGCCATAGAAAAAAAGTATCAGAAGATTCTATTACAACATCGCGTTTATTTGAATGAGTGGATGAAGCTGCATCGTGTAGTCCAAATTCGTCCTGAGGTACATTTGATTCCGGGCATGTAAATCGGTAATGAACCCTAAAAGCCGGATAAAAACTTTTAGGGTTCATTGCTGATTCTGTTCGTTTTATTTGTATGAGGCGAGTAAACTGTCTACTGCCGCCTGGTAGTTGGCCAATTTACCGGTCTTGTGTATGACTTTCTTCGCTTTGCGATCACCGTCGGGTAGCAAATATTCCCAAAAGCTTTTCATTTTCATTAATAACTGCATTTCACCGCCTTGCAGTTGCTCTTCATAGCTATTATACACTGCTGTATGCAGCTGTTTTACTTTAGCCGCCATTTCGTCGGGAGACAGTTTCCTCCCTTGTCGATATTCCCATGCCAAGGCCGGGTTGGCGAGCAAGCCGCGTCCGATTACAAGCCCTGCTAACTTCGGGAAACGTTCGGTAATAATCTGTATATCTTCTATTGTATGCAAGTCCCCATTATATAGCAAGGGTTTGTCGCATCCGTCATAAAAAGCCTCAAATCCGTTTAAATCCACCTCTCCTTTATATTGTTGTTTTCCCAAACGCGGGTGCAGAATGATGTGGGCCAGAGGGAGTGCGTTCAATAACGGTAAGAGCGCAATACATTCGCTGGCATTTTCCCAACCTAATCTAAGTTTGACGGAGAAACGGATCTGGGGATATTGTTCAATTGCGGCGGTAAGCAGGTCTTTTACTTCTTCGGGATATGGCAGCATGCCGGCACCGTTATGTCGTTTGGCTAACATGGGGAAAGGACATCCCAGATTGATATCTGCTTCTTGATAATTATGCTCGGTAAGAAGAGACATTATCTGCTCTAACTTATTGGGACACGACGCAATCAGTTGGGGAATCAAGTGTATGTTCCGGTTATTTTCCGGATGTATATCACGTGCGTCTTTCCGGCGTATTTCACCGTGCTCCACACGTACGAAAGGGGAATAATAGGTGTCTATTCCACCGAAAATGCGGGCATGGGCTTGCCGATAGGCTGCGTCTGTGTAGCCTTGAAGCGGAGCGAAATGGATAGGTAATAAATTGTTCATAAGGGCAAAGATACGTTTTATTCCTTATCTTTTATAGGAATAACCATATTCCAGGAGCGCGATGCATTTTCGAATCCACCGGGACCATCCATGGTGGCGAAAAAGATATAAATGGGTTTCCCGTCTTCGAAAAGGATAAAAGGACGTTCCAATTGCCCTTGCATCTCTATCTTTCCATCTTCCCATTCCACACTGCGGGAATAGGCTTTTGGGGGCCTTATCCACGGTCCATTGGATGCCATCCTTGGAATGTGCCATGACTCCACCGCCTTGTTCACCTGTAAATTTTGGCTACGTGGTCTTTGAAAATGATATGATAACCGTTAGAATCTTTCCAAAGAAAAGGGTCTTCGGCTTCACCTTGGCCGTTTACTTCAAAGATAGGCTCGTTATTATTCAATACTTTGTACGGACCTTCTATTTTGAGGAGCATAAGCTATTCCGAGGCTCATCGCTGAATGTTGATAGCCGTTGATGTAGCGGCGCCCTTTGAAAATCATGACTATCGATCCGTCTTCCTGTATGATAGGAGAGGGATTTGAGGTAAGAAAACTGTAGAATGTACCGGGTTGGGTCTTTAGGATTGGTTCGTCCAAACGTTTCCATGGTCCATAAGGAGAATCGGAAATAGCCAGCCCTATCCGTTTATTGGCGCGGGCGACCGTACACCAAGGGCTGTCCAGGGTAAGTTGGTCATATTCCGGCTCTGCAAACGGATGAGTGGAACCCATGTAAATAAGGTAATATTTGCCGTTTTGTTTTAAGATACGAGGGTTGTGTGTAGAACGTCCATCCCAATATTGCGCGCCGCGTGCGGGCAGAGCTACATCGCTAAAGTGGTAGGGTCCCTGTGGTACATCGGATACCGCATGTACAATCTCGGAGGCTACCATCCATCCCGGATGGAATGGCAATGTTTTAGGAAAGCGAGATACAAACATGTGGTATTCTCCGTCATCACCTTTTACCACCGAACTTCCCCAAACCCAATAGCCTTCAGACTCGAAAGCCGGTGTGCGGGATGCCTTATCCAAGTGATGAAATAAGCAGTTGCCGGATTCTTTTTTTAATTCCACCAGGTTTTCTATTTTTTGCGCAATTGCTGTTATAGATATACATATACAGCAAAGAAGGGATAAACCGTATTTTTTCATAAATGTGTATTGTTAGTGAGGATGTAAAGTTAGAAAAAAGGGAAGAATTTCACAACTCTTCCCTTTCTGCATGTTAAATTAATTAAGGTCTGTTTTTTTTGATTACCGATATAAAAAATAAGGTTAGAAGTTTTGTGGTATAATTAGTATCCTGCATTGTTTGTCCAACCGGCAAGGTCTATTTGCTGGTAAGGTACAGGGAAGTAATAATGATGATTCGCGTTGAAAAGAGAAGCATCCCATTCCTCGGCACGCACGTCTTTTACTTTCTCCAGACGAACCAGTTCGAACCAGCGTTTCATTTCAGCGAAGAATTCCCAACCACGTTCATTGGATACGGCTGTCAGGAAGGTAGCCGCATCGGTAGTCGTAGTTAATGCTATCCCTCTGTCCGGATAGTCTGCGCGTTTCTGTACTTCCTGAATCGCATTCAAAGCATCTGTACTAACCGTATTGGTTGCGCGTGTAGAAGCTTCGGCGTACATCAGGAGTACTTCGGCATAACGGTAGATACAGGTTATACCGTTTGCCTGCGCGCTTTTGCCGGGATCTCCTTCGTCATAATTGTAGTATTTGGAGATAGCGGGTAACTTATCTGCGCTTTCAGTATAAGGAATTGTTTTAAGAATGTCTTTGCCATCCGTATCTTTTTTTCCGCTTTTTACAGGCCATTCCGTCATATAGTTCCAATCCTTGCGTGCATCCTCAGGATAACTCAGGAAGAAATCCTCGTCGCCGTAGTAATCAGACCAACCGGCGTTGGGAGCATAATCACTCGGATAATAAGATTTGCCGTAATTACTTGCTATTTTATGCTTAGAGCTGTGTTGCAAGGCAAACATTACTTCATTGGTCTGCGTTTTGTTGGCTTCCAGCCATAAATCGGAATATTCGGTTGTCAGTTTAAGACCGGCGGTATTGGCGTTGTCTATGATATCTTTGGCCTCGGTTGCTGCCAGACCGTAATATTCGGTTCCCTTGTTCAAGGGCCATCCGGCCATTGTCATATAGACGTCGGCCAAGCAAGCTTTTGCAGCCCATTTGGAAGGTGTGGAGTTGTTACTGCGTCCTTTGTTAGGCAACCATTCCGCTGCAGTTTTAAGGCTGGGAACAATGGCTTTGTCATAGATTTCGGCAACGGCAGTTCGTGGCATGGTAATGGTTATTTCATCGTTTTCCATCAACAAAGGTACGTCACCATACAAACGGGTTAAATAGAAATAAGAAAGACCGCGCATAAAGTAGGCTTCACCTAAAATCTCTTTGAATGCTTTGGCTTCTTCTTCTGTTGTCGGAATTGTTGTTCCTTTAATGATTTTATTGGAACTGCTGATAACTTTATAGAACAGTGTCCAGGTGGTTGAGAAATCAGCATCATTGGCCGTAAGGTTAGGAGTTAATCTTCCGTAATATGCCAATTCGTTATTGGCTTTGGCCGCACGGTACGTAATGTCGTCCGCACATACGTTAAGACGTTGCAGGCGGCTGTTAAATCCGTAGTTACCTTGCCATAAATCGCTATAAAGAGCATCTGCGGCTTTTTGAAGACTTGCTTGGTCTATTGCAGTCCAATATTGTTCTTCTGTGATAAATGATTCTGGTTCTTGGGTAAGGTCTACACAAGAAGTCGTCAATAGCAAACTACCTGTGATTGCTGTTAAATATATTAATTTCTTCATATTAGTCTTATTTAGTAGGTTAATCATTAGAATGAGAAATTCAGACCGATCAAATAGTTACGGCTGTTAGGATAGGACCCCCAATCGACACCTTGTACCAAAGGACTGCCCATAGTAGCTTCCGGATCCAGTCCTGAGTAATTGGTAATATGGAATGGGTTTTGTACGGAAGCATATACACGCAGGTTTGTGATACCTAATGCACGACAAGCTGTTTCCGGGAGAGTATAACCCAAAGTGATACTTTTCATTTTGATGAAACTGCCGTTTTCAACAAAGCGTGTGCTGAAGAAATCTTTATTTTCTGTTCCGCCGTTGACGAAACCCGGTATATTGGTGTTGGTATTGGTAGGTGTCCACCGATTCAATAATTCGCGCATAGGCGTTACCCCGGCTACTTGTTGGCTCTTAATTAAGTTATATCCCATTTGGTGAGTGGCATTATAAATATCGAATCCGTGGAAACCTACAACGAAGAACGAGAAGTCAAAGTTCTTATAATTGAACGTATTGTTCCAACCCCAGTTAAAAGTCGGTTGTCCGCAACCTATAATTCCTTGGTCTGCGTCGTTGTAAACTCCGTCTTTGTTGATGTCTACATATTTGGAGTTACCCGGTTTTACTTTATAAACTTCACCGTTGGTCTTACCGTTTGTTTGTCCGTTGGCGTCTACGAAAGGAGCGTTTACTTCATCTTCCTGCCATATACCTGCGAATGTATAGCCCCAGAACGAACCTAATTTTTCTCCCTCAATCATCTGGAATATCTGGTTTTGATAGTTTCCGGCTTGTTGTTGGCGGTGGTTGGCTGTCGGAATCTTATTGAATGTACCTTTGTTGTGAGACAAAGTTAAGTCAGTGTGCCAATTGAATTCTTTACCGGTAAACGGATCTGCACTGATTGTAAATTCAACACCGGTGTTTTTGATTTCTCCCGCGTTGTCAAGAATAGAGGTGTAACCCATGTGAGAAGGACGCGCTACTTCCAGCAGAATATCTTTGGATAATTTGCTGTACCAATCTGCGGTTAAGCGTATGCGGCCGTTGAGGATTCCGAAATCAACTCCTACATTGAATTGGTCGTTACGTTCCCATTTGAGGAAAGAAGCGGCCGGACGGTCTATTTTATAAGCTGTGGCAGAGTTTCCACTTGCATTTGTTACAGTCACCGGAGCCATTTTGGAATAAATACGGTACGCTTCTACCGCCTGGTTTCCTACAGAACCATAGCCTAAACGAAGTTTCAATTGGTCGATAAAACTATTGTCTTTCAAGAAGCTTTCTTGTTTTAAATCCCAAGCCAATGCGGCAGAGGGGAAATAACTCCACTTGTCTTTCAAGCGTGAAGAACCGTCGGCGCGGATAGAGGCGGTAAGCATGTAACGGTTCATGAATACATAGTTGACGCGCAACATACCGGACATCAAGGTGTTGATTGTACGGTCGGATGCAATAGCTGCCAAATCTGATGCGGACCATGCCAGATTGTTGATGCCAATCATATCGATATAGTCTAAATTGTAGGCTGTACCGGTGTGGTTGTAGTTGTTATCATACGATTGTTCAAATACCGCCGTAGCGTTGATACGATGGTTTTCATTAAACTCTTTTACATAGCTTAGCGTGTTGGTGTTTAACCATGAAGTATTCCAGTAACTGCGTGCCTGTCCTTGCGTCAGACTATTCTTGTAAGAATAATAGCCTTGTTCGTTTTCTACTGATGTGTTCAGTCTGTTGTCAAAGAGTACACCCAATTGAGAGCGGAAGCTCAAGCCATCTATAATGTCAAAATGAACATAGCCTTGTATGCGGTTATTTATAGTTTTGTTGGAATTGTCGGCTTCCCATATGTACCCCATCGGATTATATGCTTTACCGCCATCAAAGAAGTTGTTGTTATATTCTCCCTCTTCATTTTTAGGTTCGATGGTACTTGGAAAATACATACTTTGTTGTATCAATCCATCATATTCACTGATACGGGGTTTGCTTGTTTCGCGGTAGTGACCATACATATTCAAACCCGCTTTCAACCATTTCTTAATTTTGGTATCTACTTTTAAACGCCAGCTATAGATTTGGCTGCTTGATTCTTTAATGATACCTTGATCGTCTTGGTAACGGAGAGAGGCGAGAAATGTTGTTTTTTCACCACCGCCGGCAATAGAAAGTTCATAGTTTTGAGTAACGGCAGGACTGCGGAATATTTCTTTCGAGTAGTCAAAGCCTGCTTTTCCGGACTTGAAAGCCGCAAGTTGTTCCGGACTGTAATAATAATTATCTCCCTTACCGAAATATTCTTTTCCGTAATCATTTACTAAGTTGGCATATTCATAGGGAGATAGGTTGTCCGGATATTTGGCAACGGTTTTGATATTGGCGAATGCATTGAAAGATACGGTCAGTTTATCTTTTTCAGGATTTTTGGTGGTTACTAAAATAACACCGTTGGCACCGCGCGAACCATAAACAGCTGTTGCGGAAGCATCCTTCAATACTTCTATGGAAGCAATATCCGCAGGATTCAATGATTGAAGGGAACCACCGATGAAACCGTCGATAACAACCAGCGGACCGGTTTCTGCGGTAATAGAGTTAATACCACGGATACGGATTGTATTGTCACCGCTCGGGTCACCGGAACCGGAGAGAACAGACACACCGGCCATACGTCCTTGGAGGGCATCGGATACGTTACCTGTCGGAGTACTCTTTAACGCATCTGCAGTTTTCACGGAAGCTACCGCGCCTGTCAGGTCGCTCTTGCGCTGAACGCCGTAACCTACTACTACAACTTCCTGCAGTAATTGGCTGTCTTCACTCAGTTTTACATTGATTTTTGTTTTTCCGGCTACTGCCACTTTTTGTGTCTGATAACCGATGTACGAAAACACCAGAGTTGCGTTGGAAGGAACATTGGGTAAGCTATAATTACCGTCAATGTCCGTGATACATCCGTTGCTGGTTCCTTCCACTTGTATAGAGGCGCCGATGACCGGGCCCAGATTGTCACTTACTGTACCTGTTACTGTAATATTTTGCGCATTTGCTTGGGTGGCAAATAATACAAAAAGTAACATAATACCTAATGTCTTTAGTAGCTTAGATTTCTGTTTCATAAATATTAATTTAATTGGTTATTGAAAAAAGGTTGTTTTTTTAGTTGGATTTACTCGAATCAAAGTGAAAATCACCTCGCAAATGTATAGAGTATTCGAGGCGAAAACATTCACTAATTGTCCGCAAATAATCTGATTTCGTACATTATCTACGGACAGATTGAATTCCTGTTATTTGCTGTCCTGCTGTTCCTTCGCACCTTTTACTTCATTCAACAAAGCGGACAGTTCTTTCACCTTATCCGGATGAGCTTCGGCTATATTCTCCTTTTCTGAAGGATCGGTAGATAGATTATAGAGCTGAGGCTTAGGACTATTCCCCATTTCCATTTTTGTCCAATATTCCAAAGCGGGTTTATCGCTTGGCTCGATGTACTTCCAATTATTTTGAATGATGGATAGGGTATTATTCAGGTTTTGTTGTACCACATAGTCACATCCGATGGTATCTGTGCCGAGGAAGTTGTTTAGCTGGTCACGGCTGTCGGGAGCTACACCTGCGGGAAGTTCATGATTTAACAGGGCTGCGAATGAGGCATACACATCAATCATGGAGAATAGCGCTTGTTGTTTGCCCGGTTTGATTCCATTCGGCCAGCGGACGATAAACGGAATACGGGTTCCGGCATCGAACGCGCTGTACTTGCCGCCGCGATAATGCTTCATGGGGGTATGTCCGTTCAGGAGCTCAAAGGCTTGGTCTTGATAGCCGTCGTCGATGACGGGGCCATTGTCGCTGCATAATACGAAGATTGTATTGTCGGCAATATTCAGGCTGTCGAGGGTATGCATAATTTCTCCGACAGTCCAATCCAGTTGCAGAATAACGTCACCGCGCGGACCTAAGCCGCTCTTTCCGGCAAAACGCGGATGAGGAACGCGGGGAACGTGCACATCCTGCGTGCCCATATACAGGAAGAACGGTTCGTTTTTATGTGAAACGATGAAATCTTTTGCTTTACCGGTAATGACATCCGCAATATCCTCATCCACCCAAAGAGCGGATTTTCCACCGGTCATCCAGCCAATGCGGGGGATACCGTTGACAATGGTGTTATTATGTCCCTGACTGGGCTTCATCTTTACCAATTCGGGGTTTTCAAGTCCGGTGGGCCAGTCGCCTACTTTATGGTCATAATTGACGGTGATGGGATCTTTGGGGTCAAGTCCTACAACATGCGCGTTTTCTACAAAAACACAGGGAACCCGGTCTACCGTAGCCGGGATGATGAACTCATAGTTGAAGCCGATATCCTGCGTGTTCGGCTTGATTTCATGGTTGAAATCCGTTCCGCCCTTAGGACCTAATCCCAAGTGCCATTTGCCTACGGCTCCGGTGTAGTAGCCTTCTTCTTTGAACATGTCGGCCATTGTGACACAGGCTGTATCGATAATCAGTTCGGAGTTACCGGGGGCAATACCTGTATTTTCCTGTCTCCAGGGATACATGCCTGTCAGCAGTCCGAAGCGTGAGGGGGTACTTGTGGAAGAGGTGGCATACGCATTGGTAAACTGCATGCCTTGACCGGCAAGGCGGTCGATATTCGGAGTACTAACTTTAGTGGCGCCATAACAGCTAAGGTCGCCGATGCCTAAGTCGTCAGCGATAAGATAGATAACATTAGGCTTTTGGAGTTGGTCGTTCTTCGCCTCCTGTTTGGATGGACTGCCACATCCTATCAGAAGGACCGTACTTGGAAGATACGGTAAAAGATTAGATAAATGTTTCATAGCCTTTGGACTTTAAAGTTTGATTCTGTGTCCAAAGATATGCGCTATCTTCCGGTCTGTGTGTATAAAGGAGTACACACGGAAGCATAAAAAGTACAAAAAGATACGCTTCTTACCTTCCGCTTGTTACTTCTTCCTCGTCTTTATCGGATTCTTCTCCCTTACGATAAGCCAGCGGACTGACATGATAGATGTCCTTAAAGCACTTACTGAAGTAGCGTGAGGAACTGAATCCTATCTTATCGGAAATTTCCGTAATGTTCAGCTCGGGATTGTTGCGCAGCATCAGAGCGCCTTTTTTCAAGCGGATAGTCAGTATAAAGTCGTTCGGGGTCTGTCCTGTAATCGCTTTTAGCTTGGTGAACAAATTGGTACGCGCCATAGCCATTTCCCTGGCAAAGACGTTGACATTAAATTCCGTATCGTCCAGATGCTGCTCGATGATAGCCATGGCACGGTCCAGAATGTCTTTGTCAATCGGATTGGTGGCAAGCATTTGTGCGGCTGTTTGCGGCTGTTTGCTGAACTTTTCCTGCAAGAGGATGCGGGAGTTCACCAGATTGTTGCAACGGGATATCAGTAAGTTCGTGTGGAACGGTTTGGTGATATAATCGTCCGCGCCGATACGCAAGCCCTCGATATTCAACTCGACGGCGGTACGTGCGGTGAGCAATACCACAGGGATGTGACAGGTGTTAAAATCGCTCTTTATGAGCTTGCACAACTCTGTTCCCGACATTTTGGGCATAACCACATCGCTCACCACAATGCAAGGCATCTCACTGCGTACCAGTTGCCAGCCTTCTTCTCCGTTGGCGGCCGTCAATATCTGGTAGAATGGCTTAAAGATATTAGTGAGCATCTCGCGAATGGACTCATTGTCTTCTACAATCAACATTTTGGCATCCGGAATGCGTGTGATGGGCGCATTTTCTTCCAGTTCTGTTTTCAGGAAGGCATCTGTTTCCGGCTTGGGAATTTCAATCTGACGCACACAATCCGGGTTCCGGCTGATTTGTTCTTCCGTAAAGAGCTTATTGCCTAAGCGAAGTGTAACGATGAAACTCGTGCCCTTACCCAGCTCGCTTTCCACACGAATAGTACCATGATGTAATTCCACAATACCTTTGGTCAAAGCCAGTCCTATACCTGTACCGCTCTTGCCGGCATCGGTGGAGTTAATCGGGTCTATCTGATAAAAACGGTCGAATATCTTATCGATTTCCTTGGCATCGATACCGCTTCCCGTATCTTTCACGCGGATTACGACGTTGTCCTCTTCTTTCTTCACGCTGAGCGTAATGGTATCTTCCGCTTCCGTATGCTTGATGGCGTTGGATAAGAGGTTGTTGATGACTTTCTGCATCTGCTTTTGGTCGTACCACACTTCCAGTTCATCGGTTCCTTTCTCGAAATTGAAGTTAATTTGCTTTGCGCTGGCATATTCAAGGAACAGTAAATAGTTTTCATACAAGAAATTCACGATATTGTGCGGGCCGACTTTAATTTTCATATGCCCTTGTTCCTGCTTGCGGAAATCGAGCAATTCGGTGATTAGCTCACGTAGCTGGATACTGTTCTTATAGATACCCAATATCTTATTATAGATAGCGGGGGTGAAGTTCTGTAATTGCAGCAAAGTTTCCACTTGAGCCACGATAAGAGTCAGCGGAGTGCGGAACTCATGCGAGATGTTGGTGAAGAAGCGCAATTTGGACTGGTTCAGCGCTTCTACATCCTGAATATGCTTCTGTTCGTATTTCAAAGACTCACGCAGCTTGATTCTCGACTTGTAGGCGCGCACCGAATACCATAAAACCACTCCCGTTATGATAAAATATATAAAGTAGGCGAGCGTTGTTTTATAGTATGGCGGTAATACATGGATGATAAGCGGTACTTGCGGACAAAGGCTTTCATCTTTTCCTTCCGGTTTAATGAGCAGTTTGTAGGTGCCCGCATTCAAGTTGGTGTAAGTAATGGTATGCAGTCCGCGCGTGCTTGTCCATTCATTGGAGAAACCTTCCAGTTTGTAAATAATATCGTCTTTGTTGGCCGGAATGTAATTGGATGTGGCGAACTCTATGCTGAACATGGTCTGGTCTGCATCGAGAGTTATCTCTTCAGTATGGCACAAGGAGCGTTGCAGGATGCCGGTTTCGTCTCCTACATGGATTTCCTGCCCGTTGACGATGAGGCGTGAGAGGATAATCTTATAGGGTTTCGGGGTGAAGTTCAGCTCCATTTCGTGGAAAGAAATCATACCCTGTACACCACCCAGAAAAATCTCACCGTCACGGGTTACGCAGAGCGCGTTCTCATTGACGGCTGTCAGCGGGAAGCCGTTCTCGGCGCTGTAATTGTTAAAATCTTTATTCCGGTAATCAAAGATGGAAAAACCTTCGTTTGTGATGAGCAGCAATTTACCGCTGGTGGGAGATTCCTGCGTTTCATAGATACAGTCGCTGGCCAGGCCGTTTTTCCCTTTGTCGAAATTCTCGAAGTCATTGGTTTCAGGACGGTATAAATCGAGACCGCTACCGGAGGTGGAAAACCATAGGTTTCCTTTGCTGTCTTGTGTTATGTTGTTCACGTTATTATTGCTGAGGCTGTTCGGATTGGCGGCATCATGACGGTAGTTCGTCAGTTTGCGGGTATCGAAACGATAGCTGAATACTCCCTCTCCGGTGGCGGCAATCCATAATGTACCTTCCGAGTCGAATACGACATCCGCTACCATTTTAATGGATTTTCCCTCTTTACTGTCTTTAAACAGTTGCCGGCATTGCCCGTTGGCGGGGTTAAAGAGGCATACGCCGTTTTGCGTGGCAATAATCAGAAGGTCTTTGTAGGGGGTGATGTCGCGGATAATATCCGACGGGAGTGATTGCGGATTGTTCCCTTCCATGCGGTAATGGGTAAAATGTCCTGAACGTATATCCAGTTTGTTAAGACCGCCCAGATGAGTACCTATCCATATAATTTCTTTATCGGCGTCATAATAAAGCGCTTTCACATTATTGTGCGAAATGCTGTTGCGCCCTTCCTGAGGGCGGTACCATTTGAATTCGCGCGTGCGGCGGTTGTAATAATTCAGTCCGCCGCCCTCGGTACCTATCCACAGATTACCGTTTTTATCTTCGATGGTACGTCCTACAACCGGATTGCTCAACCCTTTCTTTTCGTTGGAGGAATAAGAGTAGCGGGTGTAGATTTCATATTCCGGATTGAAGTAGTTTACACCGCCGAAGTAAGTTCCCAGCCAGAGCGTACCTTGATTATCCTTTACGATACACCAGATGGAAGAGTGGGTGAGGCCATCGGTCTGTATGTCATTGGCGGTGTGGTTCTGGAATAATCCGGTACTCTTGTTGTAGCGGTTCAGTCCGTTGAAAGTACCTATCCATATATTGCCCAGATTGTCCTCACAACAAGCTCGTACGAAGTTGGAAGAAAGGCTGTGCGGATTCTTGGCGTCGTACCTGAAGTTCTCGATTTTCCCGTCTGTTTTTACATGGAACAATCCTTCCTCCCAGCTGCCAATCCAGAGTTCTCCTTCGCTGTCGCGATAGAAGCTGGTGATATTCCCTTTTTTAATGGGGTGTGTCAGTTCTTTTTTATCTATGTCCAAGCGATACACGCCGTTGGTGGTAGTGCCCATCCATAAGTAACCTTTATAGATGTGCATGCAAATGATTTCCAGGTTTTCGCCGGGCAATTGATAGTAAAGGTCGAAATTGCCCGTCTCCTCGTTATAGCGGTAGACTTCATTTTTCTTACCGATGAAAAGGCCGTTATTGTAGTAAATGCTGCTGATATTACCTTGCAGCAAAGTTGTGAATTTCTGGGTGGAAAGGTTGAATTCGGCCACCCCCTCGGTGCAGAGCAGATAGATTCTTTCGTTGTGATTGCCTACAATGCGCGATACCGTATTACAGAAAAGGCTGTTGGGGTCATTCTTCCGTAGCTTGTAGGTTTTTATATCTTCTCCGTTGTAGCGGTTCAACCCTTCGCGCGTACCAATCCATAAAATTCCGTTTTCATCGACATACAGGCTGTTTACAGAGAACTGCGATAGTCCGTCGTCGGTGGTAAGATGATTGAAGGTGATGTTCTGCCCATGTACATTTGCGAAAGCCGCGCTCGCTAAAATGAAGAATAATCTGATGATAAGCTTCTGCACGTTGAGTTGTTTTTAAGGTTTCAGTCACAAATATAAGAATATTTTATACAAAGATTCTCATTTATTATTTGGATTTTGCGGTTATGTCTGCTTAAATGTATATTTTTGGATGTTCATCGAACAATAATAAACTTATTATATGTGGCAAAGAACGTATATTTGTATCATAAATTAATCTATTTATTATCATGAAAGACCTTTTATCTATCGTATCTCATTTTCAATTGCAGGGTACAGTTCAAGAAATCAAGCCTTTAGGGGCCGGCCTTATTAATGACACCTATAAAGTAAGCACGCTCGGAACCGATGCCCCCGATTACGTATTGCAGCGTATCAATCATGCCATCTTCCAAAATGTGGAAATGTTGCAGGCCAATATCGATGCCGTAACCACTCATATCCGTAAGAAACTGGAAGAGAAAGGTGAGAAGGACATTGAACGTAAAGTGTTGCGTTTCCTTCCCGCCGATACCGGAAAAACTTATTGGCATGACGGAGAGAATTATTGGCGTGTCATGGCGTTTATTCCCAATGCCAGGACATACGAAACGGTCGACCCCGAATATTCGTATTATGCAGGCGTAGCTTTCGGCAATTTCCAGGCCATGCTTGCCGATATTCCCGATGAGCTGGGCGAGACGATTCCCGACTTCCATAATATGGAATTCCGCCTGAAACAGCTTCGCGATGCCGTGGCGGCCGACGCTGCCGGACGTGTAAAGGAAGTACGGTATTTTCTGGATGAGATAGAGCGTCGTGCCGATGAAATGTGCAAGGCGGAACGCCTGCATCGCGAAGGCAAACTGCCCAAGCGCGTTTGCCATTGCGATACGAAAGTCAATAATATGATGTTTGATGAAAACGGCAATGTCCTTTGTGTCATCGACCTCGATACCGTAATGCCCAGCTTTGTCTTTTCCGACTTTGGCGATTTCCTGCGTTCGGGAGCCAATACAGGGCTGGAAGATGACAAAGACCTTGCGAATGTGAACTTCGATATGGAAATATTCAAGGCGTTCACAAAAGGTTATCTGGAGTCGGCCAAATCTTTCCTGCTGCCGATAGAAATAGAGAACCTGCCCTATGCGGCCGCCCTGTTCCCCTATATGCAGTGCGTACGCTTCCTTGCCGATTATATCAACGGCGATACATATTATAAGATTCAATATCCGGAACATAACCTGGTACGCACGAAGGCGCAATTCAAACTGCTTCAAAGCGTAGAGGAACATACTCCGGAAATGCAGAAATTCATAGCTTCATGCATTTAAAGAGGTATATAATGGCGGCGATGATGGGCTGCTGTGTCTTGCCCTTATTCGCGTTAACTCCCAAAAATAAGACGATGAAAGAACTGGATGTCAAGAAAGTGAGTATGGCAAATATACCGGTAGAAGTGGTGCCTGCTCTGTTGGATGAAGAAAAAGTGGCTTTTCAGCCGATTAGTACGGTGAACTGGGCGGCATATCCATATTGCCCGGACGTTAAATTCCGTATTGCCCATACGGACAATGCTATCCTGATTCACTATAAAGTGAAAGAGGCCAGCGTACGCGCGGTCGCGGGCAAAGACAACGGACCGGTTTGGGAAGATGCCTGTGTGGAGTTCTTCTCCATTCCTGCCGGAGACGGAGTATATTACAATATGGAATGTAACTGTGCGGGGCGGCTGCTTATCGGCGCGGGAGCCGGACGCTCCGATCGCCGGCATGCGTCGCAGGAAATTCTTGATAAAGTGCAACGTTGGTCTTCCTTGGGGCGTGAGGATTTTGAGGAACGGGTAGGAGAATGCAGCTGGGAGGTGGCCTTGGTAATACCTTATTCCGCTTTCTTTATGCATAACATTACCTCATTGGACGGTAAGACTATCCGTGCCAATTTCTATAAATGCGGTGATAAGTTGCAAACTCCCCATTTTCTGTCATGGAATCCCATTGATTTGGAAAAACCGAACTTCCACTGTCCGGAATTTTTCGGAGCGTTACGCTTTGAATAAAGTATAAGGTGGCAATCGCCACTTCCCTGTTAAGAACTTGCCGTACCGGAATGGAAAGTCCGTTCCGATGCCATGCAATCTTAAAACAAAGCTTTTATTCTTATAAATTAGACTTTGGTTTATAAGAATAAAGCTTTGGTTTTTATAAATGAAACTTTTATTCTAAGATTGCGTAGCAGCCATAAGTACTTTGCGATATGGGGAAATATACTTTTACCCGGTCGCATCCCAATAAAAAAGAGTGTAGCGAATTCGCCGGGGAACGGCGTTCGCTACACTCTGTATGTTCTTTCCTTATGTACCGGAGGCTACTTTACAATACCTTTCGAGTCGCGGATAAAGTTGATGATGTTATGTATTTCGTCGCTCATCGGAACCTGATCCTCGATTTTCTGCAAAGCGTCCTGTATGCTGAAGTTTCCCTGATACACCAGGCGGTACGCATTTACGATATGGCGCAGGATACGCTCGGTAACCTGATGCTTGTGTTGGAGTACCACCGCATTGATACCGTGATATTCTGCCGGATTACCGTTCATAATAACATAAGGCGGTACGTCTTTCGAGATGCGGCAACCTGCCTGAATCAATACCCAACTGCCGATGTGGCAATTTTGATGCAGGATAACGTTACTGCTCAGGATTGTACAGTCGTCTATGCGGCAGTCGCCTGCCACCGTGCTCTTAATTCCCAGTACGCAGTGATTGCCTATTTGCACGTCGTGGCAGAGGTGAACACCGTCCATTAGATAGTTATTATCGCCAATGCGCGTACATCCGCTTTCGTGCGTGGCACGGCTGATAACCACATTTTCACGAATGTCGTTGTTGTCACCGATAATCAACCGGCTTGCTTCGCCTGTGTAATGAAAATCTTGCGGTTCACTACCCAGTACGGCGCCATGATGTACCTTATTTCCTTTACCTAAGCGAGTACCCTTGAGGATACTTGCATTTGACATAATCACGCAGTCATCACCGATTTCCACATCTCCTTCGATGTAAGCGAAAGGCTGAATGGTTACATTCTTACCGATTTTTGCGGCAGAATCTACAGATGCTAATGGACTAATCATAAGTAATTAGTTATGAGTTATAAGTTATGAGTTATTAGCTATGAGTTATGGGAGATGAGCCGTCAAGAATAACTTATAACCCATAACTCATAACTGATATTATTCTCTCCCTCCGCCCAACGCTTGATACAGGCTGATTACAGACTGCATGCGGTCGAAGGTGTCGGCCACTTCCGAAAGCTGCGCGCTGAGGTAGGACTGCTCGGCGGACAAGACTTCCAAATAGGTTGACGTGCCTAAGTTAAACAATTCTTTTGTATCTTCCGCAGCTTTACGGGCAGAATTCACTTGAATTTCGCGTGAAACCGCTTTATCCGAAGTCATCTGATATTGATACAAGGCGTTGCTTACCTCATTTCCGGCTTGGAGCAGTGTGGTTTGGAATTGGATTTTAGCTTGTTCTTCCTGTGCTTTGGCCTGTTTCAGACGGGCGATGTTGGCGCCGCGGTAGAATAAAGGCTGCGTCAGCGAACCGATGGCGGATGCCAGCAGCTTGCCCGGATTGACGATGGCAGAACCGGCACTGTTGGTCCAGCCGGCGGAACCGCTTAAAGTAATCTGCGGATAGAATGCGGCGCGTGCGCTGTTGGTGTCGTAATAGCTTGCGGCCAACGACATTTCGGCGGCCTTCACATCAGGGCGGTTGGACAACAGTTGCAAGGGAATGCCTGTGGAAAATTCAGACGGCAGTTGTTGTTCCTCCAATGCGCCGCGTGCAATGCTTTGCGCCGGTTGGTTCAGCATCAGGCATAGTGCGTTCTCCGTTTCGCGAATGCTTTGGCGTATATCGGGCAGGGAAGCCAGTACTTGCGCATAGGCGGTACGGCTTTGCTCTACGGCCGCGCTGTTTGCCATAGCGGCCTCTTTCATTGCTTCTACGGTTTCGAGGTTACGTTTCAGAATGTCACAAGTCGCTTCGCTGATTTGCAGTTGGCGGTCGAGCATCAGCAATGTATAGTACATGTTGGCTACGTTGGCAATCACCTGCGTCTGTACGGCTTGCTCATAGAACTGCGTCTGTTTCAGGGAAACCTGCGCTTTGCGCTTGGGATTCAATAACTGGCCGAACAGGTCTATCTGCCAGCTTGCCGTAACCGGAAGCGAATAGGTTTGCGTAGCCTTACCTTTATCCCAGCTGCTGACCGTTCCTTGCGGAGAGAGAGACAGCATCGGAGCATAAGCCAAACGTGCGGACATCAATGCAGCCTGAGCCTGTTTTACGGTCAGTGCCGCACTGCGCAAGTCGGGATTGTTGATTAACGCCTGTTCGATAAGCGCCTGCAACCGGGCGTCTGTAAACACTTCCTTCCAGGGCAGATTACCGAAATTGGCGGTATCTGCGGCAAGCGTATCGCCACCGGCGACGGTGTCGCGATACAGACCTTCCACAGTAATATCTTCGGGTCTGTCATATGATTTGTAGATATGGCAGCTGCTCAATAAAGCAGTTGCGCACATCAGAGTTATTATTTCTTTCTTCATAATCGTTTTTTTTAATGAAGAATGATGAATAAAGAATGAAGAATTACCTTGCAGCGTGCTTGTCGCAGCCAAAATTCTTCATTCATCATTCTTCATTCTGCATTTATTTAGTGTATTGTTCAATCTCAGGTTCTGCATCCGAGTTATCCACATCTTCCCATTCCATCGGTTTCACCTTTTCTTGCAGGTATTGGAAGGCAACAAACAGAGCGGGTACGATGAATATCTGCAATATCATACCGATTAACATACCGCCGATAGCCGAAGTTCCCAATGTACGGTTACCGTTGGCGCCTGCGCCGGAAGCAAACATCAGCGGAAGCAAACCGACAATCATAGCCAGAGATGTCATCAGGATAGGACGCAAACGGGCGGCGGCACCCAGTACGGCAGCCCATGTGATACTCATACCCATCCTGCGGCGGTCGAGGGCAAACTCTACAATCAAGATGGCATTCTTGGCCAACAGACCCATCAACATGATGAGGGCAATCTGCATATAGATGTCATTGGACATCGTACCCAGAATCATTTTCAGTGCAGGTATGATGCCTAAGGAACCTATACCGCTGACAAACAGGAAGCTACCCAGCAAACGAACGGCACGGAGAGCAGTACGGAGAGCGGAAGGATGTAACTTTCATATTGCGCGCTCAACAACAGGTAGACGAATACGAAGCAGAGTATGAAAATCAAGCCTGTGGTGCTGCCGCTGGTTTCAGCCTCTTCACGCGCCATACCGCCGAGCTCGTAAGCAAAACCTGTCGGCAGATTTTCTTTGGCAACCTCCGCGATGGCAGCCAATGCCTGACCGGATGTGTAACCGCTGGCGGGAGCCACCATCACCTTCATGGATGTGTAAAGGTTGAAACGGCTGATGATATCCGGGCCGTATACCTTCTTGATAGATACAAACTGAGTGATGGGAGCCATCTCGTTGCCGTTGCGCACCTTGATGCTGGAGAGCGATTCCAGGTTCTTGGTTGCGTCCGGTTCGGCTTGAATCATGACGCGGTACATCTTACCGAAGCTGTTGAAGTTGGAAGCATACAGACCGCCGAAATATCCCTGCATGGTACTGAGGATGTCACTCGGGCTGAGACCTGCTTTCTTACAGGCGGCCGCATCGATATCCAGCATATACTGCGGGAAGTTGGGGTTGAAACTGGTCTTTGCGGAGTTGATTTCCGGACGTGCTTCCAAAGCGGCGGTATAGTTGTTCACCACATCGAAGAAGTGACTAAGGTCACCGCCGGTTTTATCCTGCATGTTCAATTCGATATCGCTGGATGCGGAGTAACCCGGAATCATAGGCGGAGCAAAGAACAATACCTGCGCTTCCTTGATGATTTTTTGCGCACGCATGAAAAGCGTGGCGTAAACCACCGTTGAATTCTGCATCGTGGAACGTTCTTCCCAGTTCTTCAGCTTGATAATGAGCGAACCGTAAGAAGGTCCCTGGCCGCCGATGAAACTGAAACCGGAAATTACCGTACGCGACTGTACGGCAGGGTCGGCCGCCACAAGGCTGTCTACACGGTCTAATATTTCCATGGCACGTTCTTGCGAAGTACCCGGAGGAAGCGTCACTACACCCATGATGGTACCGGTGTCTTCATTGGGCACCATACCTGTGGGCGTGATGTTCATAAAGACTATCAACAGTACAATGGAACCTGCGACGATGCCGCCGGACAGCCATTTCTTCTGGATGAAGCGAAGTACCTGTTTCTTATATTTACCCAGAATGGAGTCGTAAGATGCATTGAAAGAGTGTTTGAACTTGTCTGTCGTCATACCGGCCAGTGCCAATACGCTGATTACAATCATAACCAGGCAAAGTACGGGATGATTCTCGAAGCTGAACAAACCGAAAATCATACCTAAAATGGCAATTGCGGTAAAGAGCAGTGTCAGACCGGGACGCATCATTTTACCGATGGAATCGGCATAGCGGGCCACCATGATTTTACGGGCCTCTTTCGTGGCAACGCCTATCCGCTCTTTTATGCCGGCATCACTGTTATGCGGTTTCAGGAAGATGGCGCACAAAGCCGGACTCAACGTCAAGGCGTTCAGTGCGGAGAAACCGATGGCGATGGCCATTGTCAGACCGAATTGGCGATAGAACGTACCTGCGGTACCGCCCATGAAGCTTACCGGCACGAACACAGACATCATCACTAACGTAATGGAGATGATGGCGCCGCCCAATTCACTCATGGCGTCGATAGATGCCGTCCTTGCCGATTTATATCCCTGGTCGAGCTTGGCATGGACACCCTCGACGACGACTATGGCATCGTCCACCACAATCGCGATGGCAAGTACCATGGCCGAAAGGGTCAGCAGGTTGATACTGAATCCGATCAGTTTCAGCACGAAGAACGTCGCGATCAACGCTACCGGAATGGCGATGGCGGGAATCAACGTAGAACGCATATCCTGCAAGAAGATGTATACTACGATGAACACAAGGATAAACGCCTCGATTAAGGTCTTGATAACTTCGTGGATAGAAGCGAACAAGAAGTCATTGGCGCTTTGCGCGATATTGATTTTCAAACCAGAAGGCAACGTTTCGGAAGCCTCGTCAAGTACTTTTTCCAAGTCACTGATGGTCTGTGTGGCATTGGTTCCGGCCATCTGGTATACGATACAAGATACAGCCTTGTGGCCGTTTACCTTATTGTTGAAGTTGTATGACAGACGTCCGAGTTCGATGTCGGCGATGTCTTTCATACGAAGTACTTCACCGTTTTCAAGGGCTTTGATAACGATGTTCTCAAATTCCTCCGGTTGTTGGAGACGGCCTTTATAACGGATTGTGTATTGGAAGCTCTGGTTTCCGCGTTCACCGAACTGACCGGGAGCGGCTTCAATGTTTTGCTCGGCCAATGCACCGGCTATGTCATTAGGTATCAGCTTGTACTGTGCCATTACATCCGGTTTCAGCCAGATACGCATGGAGTAGTCCTGACCGAGCACCGTAGCGTCACCTACACCGTTTACGCGTTTTACTTCCGGAATAAGGTTGATGTTGGCGTAGTTTTCAAGGAATTCGATGTCGTACTGGTCTTTCTCATCGTAGATGGAGAATACCATCAACATTGAGGTCTGTCGCTTTTGCGTGGTTACACCGACTTTGGTTACTTCGGCCGGCAGCAGACCCTGAGCCATAGAGACACGGTTCTGTACGTTAACGGCTGCCATATCCGGGTCGGTACCCTGCTTGAAATAAATGGAAATATCGGCGGAACCGTTATTGGAAGCATTGGAGGTCATGTACATCATGTTCTCCACACCGTTGATTTGGTCTTCCAACGGAGCAATGACAGAATTCAACACCGTTTGGGCGTTGGCACCGGTATAGGTAGCGCGTACCGATACCGTTGGAGGTGCAATGTCCGGATATTGGGTGATAGGCAGTGTCGCCAAACCGATAACTCCCAGGATTACTATCAGGATAGAGATTACCGTAGATAGCACCGGACGATTAATAAATCTATCTAATTTCATGTTATTTAGTGATTAGGGGCGTTAAACGTTAATTGAACGCAGTTTGGATATTACCTTCTTTCTGGTCTTTGAGGGCTTTCTGATATTCGGCCTCTTTCTCTTCGGGAGTGATAGGAGTGATGCTTTGTCCGTCTTTGAGGTTCTGTACACCTTCTATCACGATTTTATCACCCGCTTTTAAACCGCCGGTAACATAGAAGTACTTGCCGTCATTCAGGCTGAATACCTGAATCTCGGTATTTTTCAGCGTATTGTCCGGCTGTGCGACGAATACGAACTTCTTGTCCTGTATCTCCGTGGTAGCCGATTGAGGAATCATAATCACGTTCTCCATCGGGTTGGGGAATACTACGTTTCCCGTACCTCCGCTACGCAGAATGTTGTGCTTGTTGGGGAAAAGGGCGCGCATGTTCACCGCTCCTGTAGTTTGGTCGATAACACCGCTGATGGTTTCTACGCGTCCGCTGTCGGCATACATGGTTCCGTCAATCAGCTGCAACTGTACCTGAGGCATCTTTGCCAGGATTCCTTGATGCTGCCACCCTCGCGTATCAGCGATAGGAGTTGTCTTTCGGTCATAGAGAAGTAAGCGAACATTTCGGAGATATCGGCAACCGTAGTCAGCGGAGTGGCCATGGAGGGGCTTACCAAGCTACCTACACGGTAGGGGATAGTACCTACGATACCGTCGCTGGGACTTGTTACGCTGGTATATGACAGGTTGTTCTTGGCATTAACCAGTTGTGCTTCCGCCTGCGCCAGTTGCGCTTTGGTTTGTGCTAATTGGTTTTCGGCCATTTGCAAGTCGTAATCGCTGATGATATTCTTTTGATTCAGCGTACGCTTGTTGTTTACTGTAAGTTCTTGTGTGTTTACAGCGGCTTTTGCGGTTTCAACCGCAGCTTTGGCAGAGTTTACAGCAGCTTGGTACTGCACAGGATCGATACTGAACAATACTTGTCCTTTACGAACGACGGAACCTTTCGTCCACATGCAATTTAGTGATAAAACCACTCACCATCGGCGAATTTCCACGTCTTGTTTACCTTTAATAGTAGCCGGATAACTGTTTGTCAAGTTAGCAGTGGTAGTTTCTACTGCAATCACTGCAAATTCGGGTGCTTTGCCCGTGCTTTTGTCACCTTGTCCACAACTGCTGAGCAGTGCCAGGCAACATGCCAATAATACTAATCTACTCTTCATACTCTTTTATTCTCTGTATAGTTTTGTTCTAGTTAATCTGAAGCTTTTGTGTGTAAATCATAGAAGAAAAAGGATAGCGGTGAAAACTGAATACTCTTGTTTAGTTTTCGGTCGCAAAATTATTCTTTTCTCTGTATATAAGGTGTGAATATCCCTGTTTTTTAACTATGTTTTATATATACTCGGGAGAAATACTTGTTTTTTGATTAAAATACTGTAAAGCATACTGCTAATTGCGGGATAACCTTTATTTTTGCATCATGTTAGATTACAAGCATCATAATACAATGAAACCGTTTGTACGCCGGTTGCTGGGGGCAGTCATAAGTGCGGCTGTTTTATATTCTTGTGCCAGTGTGGGCCGCCTGGAAGGTGGCTCGATTGACGAAGAGCCGCCTCGTTTTGTCACGAGTTCTCCATTGCCGGGCGCTCTCCATAATAAGAAAAGTAAAATATCCATTGAGTTTGACGAGTTTATCAAGTTGGAGAAAGCGAATGAGAAAGTTGTTATTTCACCGCCTCAGGTGCAGCAGCCGGAAATAAAGGCGAACGGCAAGAGGGTAGTGGTCAACCTGCAAGATACGCTGAAGGCTAATACCACATATACTATCGACTTTGCCGATGCTATCCAGGATAATAATGAAGGAAATCCGATGGAGAGCTTTACTTATACGTTTTCTACCGGTGCGGAGCTCGATTCGATGGCTATTGCCGGCACGTTGCTTGACGCGTCGAATCTGGAACCGGTAAAAGGTGTGCTGGTCGGCTTGCATGCCAATCTGGCCGATTCGGCTTTCACGACGTTGCCTTTCGATCGTGTAGGTCGTACGGATAGCCGCGGAAGATTTTCTATCCGTGGAGTTGCTCCGGGTAAATACCGTATTTATGCTTTGATGGATGCCGACCAGAATTTCAAGTTCTCCCAGCCTACGGAAATCATAGCTTTTAATGATTCCATCATTATCCCTTCCATGGAAGAACGTACGCGCCAGGATACTCTCTGGAGAGACTCTTTGACCATAGACACGATTGTAGAGAGAAGATATACTCATTTCTTGCCGGATGATGTGCTGTTGCGCAGCTTCAAAGAAAAGACTTTCTCGCAGCGCCTTATGAAAACAGAACGCCTGACTCCGGAGAAGTTCTCTTTCTATTTTTACGGCTCCGGCCGATAGCCTGCCTCTGATGAAAGGGCTGAATTTCGATGAAAAGGATGCTTTTGTCATTGAGCAGACCACCGGACGGAATGATACGATTCATTATTGGATAAAGGATTCTTTGCTTTATCAGCAAGATACGTTGCGGATGAGCCTGACTTATTTGTACACGGATACTTTGAATCAGCTGGTTCCCCGGACAGATACCTTGAGAATGGTATCGAAGGTAAGTTGGAAGAAACTGCAGGATAAGAAACTGGAAGAGAAGGAAAAAGCCGAGAAAGAGAAGAAGAAAAGAAGGAAAAAGGGTGAGGAAGAACCGGAACCGACCCCGTTCCTGGCAATGGATGTATATGCGCCTTCGGCAATGGATGTGTACGATTATATCACATTGAGCTTTACGGAACCGATAGCCGGCTTTAGTGACACCGCCTTGCATGTAAGGCAGAAGGTGGATACGTTATGGCAGGATGTGCCGTTTGATTTCATGCGGGATTCGCTGGATTTGAAACGCTACAATCTGTATGCGGACTGGAAACCGGGTGAAAGTTACGCCTTTGAAGTAGACTCGACCGCTTTTCACGGATTATATGGCTTGTTTACCGATAAAGTGAAGAAAGAGTTCACGGTGAAAAAACTGGAAGAGTACGGGCAGATATTCTTCAATATTACCGGAGCCGATTCTTTGGCATTCGTAGAACTGCTGGATGCCCAAGACAAGGTGGTACGAACTGTGCCGGTCGTGGAAGGAAAAGCAGACTTTTATTATTTGAATCCGGGTAAATATGGGGCCCGGCTCATTAACGATACAAATGGGAATGGCGTATGGGATACAGGTGATTATGCCACCAAACGCCAGCCTGAAATGGTTTATTATTATCCGCAAGTACTGGAATTTAAGGCCAACTTTGATTTGATTCAGGATTGGAACGTGAAAGAAAAGCCGTTGGATAAGCAAAAGCCGGATGAACTGAAAAAACAAAAACCAGATGAAGACAAGAAAAAGAAAAATAGCCGGAATAACCGTAACAACAGCAATCGCAACAGCGGTAGGGGATATAGTTACTAAAAAGCAACGAATCGCGGGATTGCTCTTGCTGGCGGGACTTATGTGTCTGGGCGGCATGATGCCTGTGCAGGCTCAATGTGTGGCTAAGAATGAGGCGTTCCAATCGGGGGAACATGTAATGTATGATTTGTATTTCAACTGGAAATTTATCTGGAAGAAAGTAGGGCTGGCGAGTCTGACAACGAATGCTACCACTTACCGTTCCCGTCCTGCCTATCGTTTCAATCTTCTTTCTGTGGGCAGTAAGAAGACGGATTTCTTCTTTAAGATGCGTGATACGCTGACCTGCTATGTCAGCGATAAACTCGAACCGCTCTATTTTCGTAAGGCAGCCGAGGAGGGAAAACGCTATACGGTAGACGAAGCGTGGTTCTCGTATAATGACGGTGTGTCTACCGTGAAGCAGAGACGTACCTGGCATAATCCTGTGCGTGAACCGCAGGAAATGGAATACAGTGACAGCCGTTGTATTTTTGATATGCTGAGTATTCTGGCGCAAGCCCGCTCTTACGATCCCAAAGACTATAAGATAGGCGAGAAGATACTTTTCCCTATGGCAACGGGACGCAGGGTGGAAGAACAGACTCTGATTTACCGCGGAAAGGAAGAAATAGAGGCAAACAACGATACAATCTACCGTTGTCTTGTATTTTCTTTTGTGGAATACAAAAAGGGAAAAGAGAAGGAAGTGATTACTTTCTTCGTTTCAGACGATAAAAACCACCTTCCCATACGCTTGGATATGTATTTGAACTTCGGTTCGGCAAAAGCGTTTCTCAAAAGTGTAAGAGGCAATCGTTATCCGATGACTTCCGTGGTTACAAAGTAAAGGGCAATGCGTCCCCCTTTCTGAAAACGCTGGACTCGAATGTGGCTATCAGTTCTCCTTTCTGGTTGGTAACGTCAATCTGATAATATCCGGTAGTGCGTCCGACGTATCGTTCACGGGCTTCGGCGTACAATGTGTCGCCTACACCGCTGCCGCGCAGGAAAGTGATATTGGAAGACAGTGAAAAGGACAGTACGCCGTGAGAGTTGGCGGCTGCGGCCAAAGCGAGGTCGGCTAACGTAAAGAGCGCTCCGCCTTGGGTGCGGTGTCCGGCATTGAGATGTTCTTCCGTAATTACCAGACGCGCTTTGCTATATCCTTCTTTTAATTTCTATCAGTTCTACACCGGTTTTGCCGGCAAAAAGATCTTTTTTGAAAAACTCTTGTGGAGTCATGGAATTTAGGGATTTAATGGTTAGTGATTCAATGATTCACGGACAGCATAAAGAAAAACAGATGCTTTCCGATGCAAATGTAACAATTTTAGCTTTTAATTGGATGATTTAGGTGGGTCATTTCCGTATAACCGCGTTACATTTGCCATCGAAAAAACGACAACAATTAATAAATAAATCCTTTATTATGAAAACAGCTCTTACTACATTGGGTATTTCCCTTCTTGTTTTGGCAGGTTGTACAGGACAAAAGCAGCCTGCAAATGACTTCATCCAGGAGAATATTGATAATGCAGTGGCACAGGAAATGCTTCAGACGGACATTATCGAGAAATCAGGTAAAATTCTTAATCCGCGTACCATTAATAAGGATGGCAGCATTCATTATGTTCCCATTGATGACTGGTGCTCCGGCTTCTTTCCCGGTAATATTTGGTATACATACGAGTTGACCGGTGACGACAAGTGGTTGCCGCTGGCGGAAAAGTATACGGAAGCCTTGGATTCCGTACAATATCTGACCTGGCATCATGATGTAGGCTTTATGATCGGTTCCAGTTATCTGAACGGATACCGTTTTGCCAATAAAGAGGAATACAAACCTGTAATTATTCAGACTGCCAAATCATTGTCTAACCCGCTTCCGTCCGGGTGCAGGCGTTATTCAATCTTGGGATGCCGACAAAGGCTGGCAGGCAGAACGCGGTTGGAAATGTCCGGTAATCATCGACAATATGATGAACTTGGAGTTGTTGTTCGAAGCTACCAAGCTGTCGGGTGACTCTACTTTCTATAATATAGCCGTGAAACATGCCGATACTACCATGGCTAACCATTTCAGGGACGACAACAGTTGCTATCACGTAGTAGATTATGATCCCGCAACCGGTGAGGTTCGCAAGAAACAGACGGCGCAAGGCTATGCTGATGAATCGTCTTGGGCTCGCGGACAGGCATGGGCTTTATACGGTTATACAATGTGCTATCGTTACACTCACGATTCCAAATATTTGGATCACGCTGAAAAAGTTTATGACTTTATCTTCAATAACAAGAATCTTCCGGAGGATTTGGTTCCTTATTGGGATTACGATGCTCCCAACATTCCGAACGAGCCTCGTGATGCTTCTGCCGCAGCATGTACGGCTTCTGCGCTTTACGAATTGAGTACGTATATTCCTAATAAGGGTTATAAGGAAACAGCAGACCGAATTATGGAAAGCCTCGCTTCTCCGGCCTATCGTGCGGAGGTAGGAACTAACGGCAACTTTATCCTGATGCATTCGGTAGGCAGTATTCCTCACGGCGCGGAAATAGATGTTCCTCTGAACTATGCCGATTATTATTTCTTGGAAGCTTTGATGCGTAAAAGAGACTTGGAGAAATGAGAAATCAATTGAATATATTGTTAGGTGGTTTAGGCTTGTTCGCCTTGCAGGGTTGTAAAGCTCCGCAGGCGGAACAGGCCCGACAACCGAACGTTATTTATGTCTTTCCTGACCAGTACCGTAATCAGGCGATGGAATTTTGGGGACAGGAAGGTTTTCGGGAGAAAGTGAACTTCCGGAATGACCCGGTGCATACCCCTCGTCTGAATGATTTTGCGAGAGAGTCTTTGGTACTGACTTCTGCCATGAGCAACTGTCCGTTGAGCAGCCCTCATCGGGGTTCATTGCTGACGGGAATGTATCCTAACAAGAGCGGTATCCCTTTGAACTGTAATTCGGACCGTCCTATCAGCTCATTGCGCGAGGATGTAGACTGTGTAAGCGATGTGTTCAGTAATGCGGGATATGACTGTGCCTATTTCGGTAAACTGCATGCTGACTTCCCGACTCCCAATGACCCCCAGCGTCCGGGAAAATACGTAGAAGACCGTGTACCCGCATGGGACGCTTATACACCGAAGGACCGTCGTCATGGATTTAACTATTGGTACGCTTACGGAACATTCGATGAGCATAAGAATCCGCATTATTGGGACACAGACGGTAAACGGCATGATCCGCGTGAATGGTCTCCGCTGCATGAGTCGGGTAAGGTTGTTTCTTATCTGAAGAATGAGGGAAATGTACGCGACCCGAAGAAACCGTTCTTTATAATGGTAGGTATGAATCCGCCGCATAGCCCTTATCGCTCATTGGACGACTGCATGGAGCAGGACTTCAATTTATATAAGGACCAGCCATTGGATAGCTTATTGATTCGTCCTAATGCTGATCCTACAATGAAGAAAGCGGAAAGCGCACGTTATTATTTTGCTTCAGTTACGGGTGTAGACCGCGCTTTCGGACAGATACTCGATGCTTTGAAGGAATTGGGACTGGACAAAAATACAATTGTAGTCTTTTCTTCCGATCACGGCGAAACAATGTGCAGCCAGCATACGGAAGACCCGAAGAATTCCCCGTTCTCCGAGTCCATGAACGTACCGTTCATCGTTCGTTTCCCTGATAAGATTAAGCCCCGTTTGGATGACTTGATGCTTTCCTCTCCGGATATCATGCCTACTTTATTGGGATTGGCAGGTCTGTCCGATTCCATTCCTACGGATGTGCAGGGACGTAATTATGCTCCGCTGTTCTTCAATGAAAAAGCTGATATTGTACGTCCTACGGGCGCTCTCTATATTCAGAACCTGGACGGAAAGAAAGATGCGGACGGTAAAGTTCGTTCTTATTTCCCTTCATCGCGCGGCTTTAAATCGGCCCGTTACACACTGGCGCTTTATATAGACCGTGATAATCGCAAGCTTGTAAAGAGTTTGTTGTTCGATGACGAGAAAGACCCCTATCAAATGAATAATCTTCCGTTAGAGGAGAATAAAGAAGTAGTAAACGAGTTGTGTGCGGAAATGGGGAAAGTCTTGAAAGAGATTGATGACCCCTGGTATAGAGAGCGCATCTTATCTGACATAATACCATACGATAAATAGAAATAACTGTTGTAAAAGGTTGTTGCAAAGTATTTTGTTATACATCCTTTTGTAGGGAAGAAAGGTTTTGTCTGTGAAGAAGGGCCTTTCTTTTTTTGTGTGAACCGGCGGTAACTCCTTTTACCGGCAGTGAACTATCGGAAGAATAAGTTGTTTTATTTTCTCTTACTCATGTAAATCCATACGAAGATGAAATATAGGTTATTGGGCTGGTTGCTGTTGCTTCCGTTATTGCTTATGGCGCAAGAGCGTCCGAAAGTTGCCGTTGTGCTGAGCGGAGGCGGAGCGAAGGGTACGGCTCATATCGGTGCCTTGAAAGTGATAGAGAAAGCGGGTATTCCGATAGATTATGTGGTGGGCACCAGTATGGGGGCTATTGTTGGAGGCTTATATGCCATAGGGTATACTCCGGAGCAACTGGACAGTATGGTGAATGCGCAGAACTGGAAGTTCGTTTTGTCGGACGCTCCCAATCCTAAAGATGTATTGCTCGACGATCGTTTGCGGTCGGAGCGTTATGTGCTGTCTATTCCTTTTACGTTGAAGTCGGCGGACATTTCGGATGCGGGAATTATTAAGGGAAAGAATATTGCACAGTTGTTTTCGGTATTGACAGAGGGTTATCAGGATTCTGTAAACTTTAGCCGGCTGCCTATTCCGTTCGCATGTGTCTCCGAAAACCTAGTGGATGGGAGCGAGGTTGTGTTTCACAGAGGTGTGTTGGCTACGGCCATGCGCTCCAGTATGTCGATACCCGGGGTATTTGCACCTGTCAATCTGAATGGCAGGGTCTTGGTAGATGGAGGTATGGTGAATAATTATCCGGTAGATGTGGCCTTGCAGATGGGGGCTGATATTATTATCGGAGTGGATGTACAAAGTCCTTTGCTGGATGCCGGGCAACTGAAATCGGTGAAAGATATATTCGGGCAAATCATTAATCTGCAGGGAGAGAAAAAATATCAAGAGAATCTTCGCAAGACCGATTTACATATTAAAGTGGATGTATCGGGTTATTCTGCGGCAAGTTTCACCAAAGAAGCGATTGATACCTTGATAGTGCGTGGAGAACAGGCGGCTATGGCCGATTGGGATAAACTGCTTACATTAAAAAAGAAGATGGGGCTAAGAGAAGATTATCAGCCCCGTCGCCCGGGACCTTTTCCTATCCCTGACGCGGAAAAGAGCAAGACTATTCCCGTTGATCCACAGATAGCCGCTCCTGCCATACGGGAAAACAAGCTGAATGTCGGTATCCGTTTTGATACGGAAGAGCTGGCAGCCTTGCAGGCGAATACGGATATTTATCTGGGAAAACAAAAAGAATCGCAAGTGAGCCTTACCGCCCGTTTAGGAAAACGGACGATGGCAAGAATCGGTTATAATTATCAGTGGAGTAAGGGCTGGCAGACGGGAATTAATTACCGGTTTGATTACAAGGATATTAATATTTATAATGAGGGAAAGCGTACACTTGATTTGACTTTTACCCATCAGCAGCTTACCGCCGGAGTCGCAAAGGATTGGAATAAAATTCAAGTGAGTGCAGGTCTTAATTTCGAGCACTACAACTACCATGATTTGCTGTCGTTGGAGCCGGTGGATGCACTTATGTTTGGAAATAAGTCGCTGTTTACCTATTTTGCCGGGCTGTTGTATAATAATCTGAATGGGAGAAGCGTACCCACCAAAGGTTTGTCATGGTCCGTAATGTATCATCTGTATACGGATAATCTGTTTCAATACGAAGATAACAGCCCTATTTCGGCCTTCTCGGCGCATTGGCAAGGGTGTTTCACTCCGTTAAAGAATTTTACGATTATTCCGTCTATTGACGGGCGTATTCTTACCGGAGGTGATAACTATTCTTTTGCTGTTACTAATATGTTGGGTGGAAATATTGCCGGACGTTATATGCCCCAACAAATACCTTTTGTAGGGATTAACCGTGCGGAGTTGGCTTCCGGTTCATTGATTGTTGCCGGTTTGAAGCTTCGTCAGCGGATATTTAAGAATCAGTATGTATCGGTGACGGGAAACTACGGACGCAGCTCCGATAAGTTGCATGAGTTATTTGAGGATTCCCACTCTTACGACTTGGTAGGAACGGGCATCGGCTATATGTATAATAGATTTTTTGGGACCGTTGGAAATAGAGTTGAATTGGTCTAATCAGACGAAGAAGCTCGGCTGGTACGCCGGCTTCGGATTCGTCTTTTAGATTTTTATTTGTTCAGCTTCCATTCACATCCGTCTTTGGTGTCTTTGATGGCAAAACCTAATGCGGTCAGTTCATCGCGGATTTTGTCGGATGTAGCCCAATCCTTGTTGGCTTTGGCTTTTATCCGCTCTTCCAGCAGCATATCCACTACTTTACCGAAGGCGGCTTCGCGTTCTTCGTTGGAGTTGTTCTCTTCTTTCAGTCCCAATATGTCGAAGCAGAAGAGGTGGAAAGTTTCTTTCAACTCTTGTAAGTCCTCGGCTGTAATGGTGTCATTGCCTGCAATAATGTTGTTTATCATTCTGGCGCCGTCAAAAAGATGGGCTATTACAATCGGAGAGTTCAAATCATCGTTCATAGCTTCATAGCATTTGGCGCGTAATGTTTTTACGTCTACCGTAGAAGCCTTGCCCGGCGTAATCTTTTCCAGCCCATGTACGGCATCCATAAGTCTTGTCAGGCCTTTTTCCGCTGCTTGCAGGGCTTCGTTGCTGAAGTCTACCGTACTGCGGTAGTGTGCCTGAAGGATAAAGAAACGAATAGTCATCGGACTGTAAGCCTGTGCCAGCGTCTTGTTTGAACCGGTGAAGAATTCATCCAGTGTGATGAAGTTGCCGAGGCTTTTACCCATTTTCTGCCCGTTGATGGTTATCATATTGTTATGCATCCAATAGTGTACCATGTCATCGCCCTGTGATGCTACGGATTGTGCGATTTCACATTCGTGATGCGGGAAAACGAGGTCCATGCCGCCACCGTGGATATCGAAATGCTTACCCAGATATTTCTTACCCATTGCGGTACATTCGGCGTGCCAGCCGGGGAAACCGTCACTCCACGGGCTTGGCCAGCGCATGATATGTTCGGGTTGGGCGCGCTTCCACAATGCAAAGTCAGCGGGATTATGCTTTTCTTCCTGGCCGTCCAGTTCGCGGGTGGTATTCAGTACATCATCCAGGTTACGTCCGGACAGTTGCCGTAATGATGGTCTTTGTTGTATTTGGCTACATCAAAGTAAATGGAGCCTTCGCTTTCGTAAGCGTAGCCGTTCTTTAATATCTCTTTTACCAGCTCTATCTGCTCGATGATGTGTCCCGATGCATGTGGTTCGATGCTTGGAGAAAGCACGTTCAACGCTTCCATTGCCTTGTGGTAACGGTTGATATAATACTGTGCCACTTCCATGGGTTCGAGTTGCTCCAAACGGGCTTTTTTCGCGATTTTATCTTCGCCATCGTCTGCGTCATGCTCTAAGTGTCCTACATCGGTGATGTTGCGGACATAACGTACTTTATAGCCGATGTGTGTGAGATAGCGGAAAAGCAAATCGAAAGTAATGGCAGGACGTGCATGCCCCAAGTGGGCATCTCCGTAAACGGTCGGTCCACAAACATACATGCCCACGTGAGGAGCATGCAGAGGCACGAATAACTCCTTTTTTCTATCTAAGGTGTTGTAAATGGTCAGTTGTTGTTCCATAACGTTTGATAATTAGTTCTTTTTGGAAAGGCAAAGGTATAAACAAATATTTGTAAATTAGGGCTATCTGTTCTAAAAAGCATGTAGGAAGTGTTGTTCTACGGCTATGGCTACTCCATCTTCGTCATTGCTTGGAGCAATGTAATCCGCCGCTGCTTTGACAGGTTCCTGCGCATTTCCCATGGCTATGCCGAGTCCGGCATATTTTATCATGCTGAGGTCATTGTAACCGTCCCCCATGGCTATCATTTCTTCGCGGGTGATACCTGTTTTTTCCAGCAATACGGCGAGAGAGCGGGCTTTGTCTATGCCTAACGGTACGAGTTCGAGAAAATAAGGTTCCGAACGGTATACGCTGATTTGCCTTTGCAGACGCAGGCTGAGTTCGGTTTCCGTATTTATGAGTTGTTCCGGTTCGCCTACGATGAGGCATTTGGGAAGGGGGCGGGGCGTCTCTTGCAGAAAGTTATCTACGCGTCGCACCTGCATTTTGTTGAGGAATGCTTCTTTCTTGACATATGGGTCGTCGGGATTTTCGGTGAGGATGAACTCATTGTCGTAGGTGAGGATGGTTTGCCGGTTGTCAATAGCGGTTTCATAAAGGATAGGAAGCACTTCATCGGGAAGCAGGTTTTTGTATAGTAGTTCACCGGTGTTCCAGTTTATGATTTCTCCGCCATTGTAGGAAAGAATGTACCCGTTGTGTTCTTTCATTTGTAACTGTTCTGCCAGGGGAGCAATACCGTAGGTGGGACGGCCGGAAGCCAGCACCAGGCGTACGCCGCTTTGTTGCAGACGCAGTAGAGTACGAAGGTTGCGTGGTGATATTTCTTTCTTCGAATTAGTCAGGGTGCCGTCCAGGTCGAGGACGAGCAGGCGATAATCTTGTCTCATGGTTTGAAATTGATTGATTTTTTTGAAAGTGACAAAGATAGAGTTTTCTCAGGATGAAATACTATTTTTGCAGCATGAACTCAAAAGAACGTGTATTATTGGGTATGAGCGGCGGCACGGATAGTTCTGTGGCTGCTATGAAATTGCAGGAGGCCGGCTATGAAGTAACGGGGGTTACCTTTCGTTTTTATGAGGCGGATGGAAAAGCGGAATATCTGGAAGATGCCCGTACGCTGGCTGATAGACTGGGTATTGAGCATATTATATATGATGCGAGGAAGCTTTTCCGTGAACGTATTATTCGCTATTTTATAGATGAATACCTGGCGGGGCATACTCCTGTTCCCTGCACCCCTTTGCAATAATGAGCTGAAATGGAAGCTTTTGGCGGAAATAGCCGATGAAAAGGGAATTTATTGGATTTCTACCGGACATTACGTGACGTAAACTCCTTTTAGCGGACACCTATTATATCGCTCCGGCAGCCGACAGAGATAAGGATCAGACTTTCTTTTTGTGGGGTTTGAAGCAAGATATCCTGAAACGAATGTTACTCCCGATGGGGGATATGACAAAGGAGGAGGCACGTGCTTATGCCGCTGGACGTGGATTTATGCGTGTAGCCACTAAGAAAGACAGTATAGGAGTGTGTTTCTGTCCGTTGGACTATCGTTCTTTCTTGAAACGTGAAGTCCCTGCGGAACAGCTTCCGGGCAGGGGACATTTTCTCGATGAAAAGGGGGAAATATTAGGATGGCATGAAGGATATCCTTTCTATACGATAGGTCAGCGGCGTGGACTGGGGCTTCATCTGAATCGTGCCGTATTTGTGAAGGAAATCAAAATGGACACGAACGAGGTGGTACTTGCACCGCTTGCCTCCCTGTATAAAAATGAAATGTATCTTAAGGACTGGAACCTTATCAGTACACATCGGGTGTTAGGGGCGGAGACAGTGATCGTAAAGATACGCTATCGTAAACAAGCAAACCGTTGTATGGTTACTTTGGAAGGGGACGGACATCTGCGAGTATCGTTGTTGGAACCGTTGGAGTCTATCGCTCCGGGGCAAGCCGCCGCTTTCTATGATGCAACCGGCTTGCTGTTGGGCGGTGGTATTATTCTTTGAAATTGAGTTTCAACATTTCCTCAATATGTTCCCTCGTGTTACTGAGGCGCGGTACCTTATGTTGTCCGCCAAGCTTGCCTTTACTGTCCAACCAATCATGGAACAGGCCTTTGCGAGCGACAATTATCTCTAATGGCTGCAAAGCCAGGTCGTTCTGTCGTTTAGCTTCATAATCGGAGTTTACTTCTTTGAGGGTGTCATCCAGTATTTGGGCAAATTTCTCCGGACTGTCCGGCATTTGAGCAAACTCAATCAGCCATTGATGGCGGCATTTGGCATGTTCGTCCATAAAAACAGGAGCGGCGGAATAGTCTATAATTTGTGCTCCCGTGGCAGCGCAGGCTTTAGTCAGCCCTTTTTCCGCATTGTCTACAATCAGTTCTTCGCCGAAAGCGTTGATGAAATGCTTAGTACGTCCGGTAATGACGAATTTATACGGGTGGTTACCGGTGAACTTCACAGTATCTCCAATCATATAACGCCAAAGCCCGGCAGAAGTGGAGATAACCATTGCGTAGTTTTTATTGAGTTCCACTTCTTCCAGACAACAGATACGAGGATTTTCCTTACCGACATCTTCCAATGGAATAAACTCATAGAAGATACCGTAATCGATCATCAGCAGCATAGCCGGATCGTTCGGGTCGTTCTGTGTGCCAAAATAGCCTTCGGACGCATTGTATGTTTCTATATAGTGCATCTTGGAGCTTTTGATAACCTGTCTGTATTGCTCCCGGTAAGGAGTAAAAGCTACTCCGCCATGGAAGAATACTTCCAGATTAGGCCATACTTCCTCTAAAGACTGTTTTCCGGTTTTCTCGAGTATATGTTTGATAAGTACCAGCATCCAGGAAGGTACACCCGAAAGATTGGTGACGTTGGTATGAAGCGTGCTGTTGGCTATGGCTTCCATTTTGGGTTCGAACTCGCTCATCAGAGCGATTTCCTTGCTTGGTACGCGAATGTGGTTGACCAGCGGGTGTACGTTCTGTATCAGGATGGCGGACAAGTCGCCCACCAGACTATGATTGGAGTTTAGGTTAGGGCTGTGACTGCCGCCGAGAATCAATCCTTTTCCGGAGAAAAAGCGGCTTTCGGGATTTATTCCCAAATAGATGGCGACGGCATCTTTTCCGCCTTGATAATGAGTATCTTGCAGAGATTCTTTGCTGACAGGTAAGAATTTACTTTTATCATTGGTGGTTCCTGAAGACTTGGCAAACCAGCGTATTTCCGAAGGCCATAGCAGATTCTGCTCACCGGCACGCAAACGGGCTACATAAGGTTTGATTTCTTCGTAAGTTTGTATAGGAAGGCGTTTTTTGAAATCTTCATAAGTACGAATAGAAGCGTAGTCATATTTCTTTCCCCATTCCGTATTGGCGGCCATGCGTACCAAACGTCTCAGGACACCCGCTTGCAGTTCGCTTGCATGGTCGGTATACAGTTCGATTTCTTTCAAGCGGGGGTGAAGTATACTTATTCAGAAATTTTGTAATATTCATCGTTCTTATTGAAATCTGTTTAAGTGCGCAAAAAATAATCTTATTTTAACGGGGCATCTCTACTTTTTTTTCCTCTTTTTTTTTCA
>ENA-OQAB01000126-OQAB01000126.1-human-gut-metagenome-genome-assembly--contig:-NODE-126-length-43091-cov-3.741854_pt1 | contig 43091 bp, 46 predicted proteins | sample MGYA00242490_ERZ504517 | MGnify/ENA primary metagenome ERZ504517 (study PRJEB26092, sample SAMD00036298) | human gut metagenome | host: Homo sapiens | study: EMG produced TPA metagenomics assembly of...
GTATTTACCATGCTGTTCTCCGGCGGTATGATTCCAAACTATCTGGTTGTCAAGGGACTGATCTTCTGGATTCTTACTGGGCCTTAATCCTTCCGGGAGCAATCAGTGCCTTTAACCTGATTATTGTAAAAGAACTTCTTCCAGGAGCTTCCGGGAGAGTTAGAAGAGGCGGCCAAGATTGATGGCTGTTCAGATCTGGAATTTCACCAAAATCGTACTTCCCTTATCCAAACCGGCTCTGGCTTCTGTGGGACTGTTTTATGCGGTATCACACTGGAATGACTTCTTTAATTCCATGATCTACTTAAACAGTACGGAGAAATTTCCGGTTCAGATTATTCTGCGTCAGATCGTTCTTCTGGCACAGGGGGCCAGCGCAGATGGAAGCGCAATTGACTTCGGAGCAGGCGGAACACCTCCGGAGCAGGCAGTAAAGATGGCAGCTACTGTAGTAGCATGTCTCCCTATTTTATGTGTATATCCCTTTGTTCAGAGATATTTTGAACAGGGCGTTATGGTAGGCGCTGTAAAGGGTTAATGAAAAATTTATGGAGGTAGCAAAATGAAAAAATCAACTTGGAAAAAAGGCTTGTCAGTAACGCTGGCAGCCGCAATGACGGCTGGTCTGGCAGCAGGCTGCGGAAGCAAAAAGGAAGCATCTTCCGGCACGGCAGAGGATGGAAAGTACAATCTGAAGATCATGAGCTATGACTTCTTTGGAAATCCCATGAAGGGTGATGTGGGGGCAGGCATCATGAAGCAGGTGGAGGACTATACAGGAACCCATTTGGACATCATGTGGACGCCAAAGGATAACTATGACGATAAGCTGAACCTGGTGCTGGCTGGCGGTGGCGATGATATGCCCCAGATTATTGCCACAGATACAAAGTCTCCGGCGATTATCAACGCTGCAAGAGCAGGCGCTCTGTGGGATGTTGAGGAGCTGATGAAGGAATTCCCTCATCTTAAAAATGCAAAGCCTGAGGTAAATGACAACATCCGTATCGACGGAAAGCTTTACGGCGTATACAGAGGACGTGCTCTGGGAAGAAACGGCTTGACCTTCCGCAAGGACTGGGCCGACAATCTGGGCCTGGAAGCTCCTGAAACCATTGAGGATGTTTACAATATGCTTCATGCATTTACATACGATGATCCGGACGGAAACGGACAGGATGATACTTACGGTCTGGCTCTGTCCAAGTCAACGGCTCCCATTGATATTATCCAGACATGGTTCGGCGCTCCCAACGGCTGGGGTGAAAAGGACGGAAAACTGGTTCCGGAGCATCAGACAGAGGAGTATCTGGAAGCATTAAACTGGATGAGAAAGCTTTGTGAGGAAGGACTTATTAAAAAGGATTTCCCTACCAGAGATATTGCTACCAAGTCAGATGATTTAAAGACACAGAAGGCCGGTATGATGGTAGATGCTCTGGATGACGGACGCCGTGTGCAGGATTACTTTGAAAATCAGGGGATTGAAGGACCTGAGATTAATTTTGTAGGAGCCATCAAAAAGGATGAGGCATCTGAACCCAGAACGGGAGCAACGCTTGGATGTCAGGGCTTTTTCGTAATCACTAAGGCAGCTAAGACAGAAGAGGATGTACGTAAATGTCTGGATTTCCTGGACAAGATGAATGATGAGGAAATGCTTACATTGGCTAACTATGGTCTGGAGGGCAACCATCACACGATTGAAGCAGATGGAAGGCTTACACGAAGTCATGACGCGACCTTAAATCAGGAATATCAGGCGTTAAATCAGCTGGTGTCCTATACCGAGTACCCTCCGAACATGGATCCATATGTAGAACTGAATGAGACAGAGTATTACTATATGCAGCAGGATACCATTGCAGCCAATGAACAGTATGCAGTTTCTGACCCCGCAGCCGGAATTCTGGGCGATTCTGAGGAATACATCAAGAACGGTGTTGCTCTGGACAAGATCATTGAGGATGCAAGAGTTCAGTATATCGTAGGACAGATCGATGAGACACAGTTAAAGGCACAGTGGGATCTGTGGTCTCAGAGCGGTGGCGACAAGGTAATCGAAGAAGTAAATGCAAAGTACGCAGAATTAAAAAATAAGTAACAGGAAAGCTTTTGAAGGGCGCGGAAACAGACTGGGTGATAAAATCGGATCCGGCTGGTTTCCGGGCCCTTTTCCGAGATATGCCGCAGGGAAAGCGGCGAACAGGAGGAAATAACAATGGTATCAGAAAAAGCATTTGCAAATCCGCCGGTGAGCAGCCGGATTAAGCCCTTCTGGTTCTGGAACGGAACCATGACAAGGGAGGAAATCAGCCATCAGATCAAAGAAATGGCAGACAAGGGTCTGGGAGGTATGTTTATCTGCGCCAGACAGGGAATGGATGTGCCGTATCTTTCTGGTAAATGGTTTGAGCTGGTGGATTTTGCCTGCAGAGAAGCAAAACGGTATGGCCTGGAGGCCTGGTTATATGACGAATATCCTTATCCCAGCGGTATGAGCGGCGGCGAGGTGCTGCTGGAGCATCCGGAGGCAGAGCATAAGATATTAAAACATAAGAAGTTTCGGACAGAGGGAAAAATACGTGTGACAGAGGAGCTGGGCTGGAGCCGGATTTTGTATGCAAAGGCATTTCCGGTGGATGAGAATGGAAAGACAATCTGGGAAAATCCTCTGGATTTAGAGTCCTCTGTGGGAATCCTGCAGACAGAAAAAATCTACCAGCAGACCGGCCTGACCCGGTATAATAATAAGCGTTTCTTTTCCTATGGTCCTAAAAAAATTCTGGATGCAGTGCTGCCTGAGGGCCAGTGGGAGATTCAGATATGTACGGAAGAGGCTATGGGGGATTTTAAGTATTACGGAGGATTTTTTGACCCCTGTAACCGGGAGGCAGTAAAGACGTTCCTTGATACGACTCATGATCGGTACGCAAAAACAAATGGGGAAGAATTCGGCGTCAGCGTATTTGGCATGTTTTCTGATGAAGTGGGTCTTTTAAGCCCCATTCCCTGGTCCTCCAGGCTTCCTGAGGCTTTTAAGGTCCGCAACGGGTATTCTATTTTAGAGGTGCTTCCGGGCATTTATGAGCCGGATTATCCGGGAGCGGCAAAGCTACGATATGACCTGTATGAAACGGCTCATGAGCTTTTCAGGGAGAGCTATCATCATCAGGTCGCATCCTGGTGTGAGGAGCATCATCTGCTGTATGCCACAGAGGTGCCGTCCATGCGCCACAGCACCCAGAAGTTCAGCCATATTCCAGGAGGTGACACAGCCCATGAAAAGCTTGGAAAATCTCTGGAATGGATTTATGATGAATATATCCGCAACTATCGCAGCAACGCCAAGGCAGTAAGCTCTCTGGCCCGTCAGTTAGATCGGAAGTACGCTATGATCGAGAGCTTCCACAGCGTTGGCTGGACCATGAATATGCAGGATGCAAAGTGGATGATTGACCGTCTGGGAAGCAGCGGCATCAATCTCTACAATTTCCATGCCTTTTATTATACCATTCAGGATATTACAAAGCATGACGCTCCTCCTTCCCAGTTTCTCCAGAATCCTTACTGGAAGGATTACAGGAAGCTGGCAGACTATGTGGGAAGAATGGGAGAGATCATTACCAACACAGAGGCAGATATCCATATAGCAGTGCTGGATCCAATCGCAGCCATGTGGACTCTTCTTGGAAACCCTTCCAGGGCTTTGTATACAAAGGCGAGTCGGAGGAAGAAAAGGCAGCCTGTGATCGGATCCGGGACGGCTGGGTGGCTGTGTGCAAGGAGCTTTTGTTTGCACAGCTGGATTATGACCATCTGGACGGCGAGCTTTTAGAAGAGGCAGAAATCTGTGATGGAAGTATCCGTATGGGAAGAGCGGCCTATTCGGTGGTGGTTCTTCCGGAATGCCACTGCATGGAGAAAAAGACCAGAGAAATGCTGGAGCGGTTTGTTCAGGCAGGAGGCCATGTGATCGCAGTGGGAGAGCTTCCTTCCGTTTCTATTGATAAGGAGGAAACAGATCAGGAGACAGAGGCAGCCTGGAAGGCGCTTACGGCCCATGCAAATGTAGTTTGCCTGAATGGAAGCAGAGAGGCGCTTCCTGACTGCTGCAGAGGCTATATCAGGGAAGCAGGCCGTGTGGAGGTTCTGGAGGGAGACAGAAAATCCGTCATCGGTGTGTGCAGACAGGATGAGGCAGGTTCTGTTTACCTGTTTGCAGCCAATCAGGGCGCAGAGCCTGTGAAGGTGAGATTCAGCAGTGAAAATGGAACAAACAGTGCCGTGTGGATGGATCTGGAAAAGGGGCGGCAGATTCCGGCAGAAAATCCGGAAAATAAGGGAATTGCCGTCACTCTGGAGGGCTTTGAGAGCCGGTGGCTGAAGCTCTCTGATTTTGAGGAGGAAGCAGTGGGAAGAGAGCCGGAAGGCACTTTGGGAAATTCCTGTCTTTCCCTGGTTCAGGCTTCTATGATGGATGAAGGCGGCAGGAGCCGGTGTGCAAAGCATATTTCCATGGCAGGAAAGTGGAAATGCTTTCCTCAGAGTTTGAATGTGTGCAGATTCGGAGAAACCGAGGTTTCGGTAGACGGAACAAATTGGGAAAAAGTGGAAGTAAAAACTTTTATTGAGCAGTGTGCCCAGACGAAGAGGCTTGGCGGAGAACAGATCGCCATGGAAGGGGAATTTGGAACACCCAGAAAGCTTAGACCCGCTTATCCCATTACCTGTTTCTATAAAGTGGGATTTAAGATAAGGAAGGGCGAGCTGCCTTCTGAGCTGTTCCTTCTTATGGATCGGGAGACCATCAGCGGAAGCAATGCCATAGAGATCAACGGAAGGGTTGTGGAGGCGTCTCTCTGGAAGCCGGTGCGGGTAAATGATTTTAACAATCAGGCAGCGGACATCCGTTCCTTGGTGCGGGAGGGTGAAAATGAGATCCGTATCCGGGTCTGCATTCGGAAGGATGAGGACGGCCTGAGAGATCCCTTCTATCTGTGGGGAAGCTTTGGCGTTGGTTTTGAGGATGGCTGTCATGTGCTTACCGCCCAGCCTGAGCAGGTATGCCCGGATGCTCCTTGGATCCAGGGCTTCCCATATTACAGCGGAACCATGGAATTTGAAACAGAGATTGAATTTGATAGCAGCGAGGCCTGTATTCTTGCCCTTGACTGGGCGTATCCCTGCCATGAGAACATAGAGGTACTGGTAAATGGAAGGAGTACCGGAATCTGTGCCTACAGCCCTTATCTCTGGGAATGTGGGCAGGGAACGGCAAAGCAGGGAATGAACTGCGTGACGGTTCGTATTTCCAATACACTGGCTAATATGCTGGATGGAACGTATTTTGACTATAAGGAACACCGCCTTGCGGATATCAGACAGGAGGCAGAAGAGCGATGACAACGTATTTTGACAGAGAACAATCGATTGAGTACCGTCTTGGCAGTGAAACGGGGCCTGTTTTGCAGACCATAGCCAACCGTTTCTGCGCCGACAATCCGGCTGTGCCCGTGCAGTACAGTTTAAGAAGCACACAGGGATTTTCCATTACGAAGGATTATCTGGACGAAATTCTTCTCCATGAAAAATTTCCACAGATGGAACGGGAGCAGTATGTATACGCCAGAGCGGGCTTACGCCCCAGGCACCCGGCCCTTTCATTTTCGCTTCGGCGCATATGGCCCTGTGACCATCTATGTAAACGGAAAAAAATCATTTCAGACCAATCATACCCAGGAGCGCTTTTCCGAGACGCTTTCCGATATCTGTCTAGATTTAAAGGAGGGGGTAAATGACCTTCTCTTTGAATGTGTCAGCACTCCCTTAGGCTGCGGATTCCGTATCGGGAGCAGCTCCTATAAGGGCCGCAGGATCCAGTTTTTTGCAGTAGATGAAGCCCATAAGGGAATGAATGGATTTGTCTATACAGAGCCTCAAAAGACTGCCATGGATCCTGCAGATGCAGATTCCGTATGCTGGCTTCCGAGAGCTGTATGGACGGAAGAAGAGAAACAGGAATCGGTCTGCAGCCGGCTTTTTGACGGCAAAACCATGCTGTCGGTGACAAGGGTTTTTGTGCCTCAGGAGGGAATGATACGGATCCTTGGATCCTGCGGGAGAACAGGACAGGAGCCGGTGGAGGTCTTTGCAGACGGAAAGCGGGCGGGAACCAGTAAGGACGATTCTCTAACGCTTGAGCTTTTCGCTGGCAAGCGGATACCATACCCTGGCGTTTCTGGGAGGAGACCCGGATGTGACAGTGGAGGACAGGCAGGGGACGGTTCTGGAATTGGAAGCTCCGGTTTTATGTATGGGACAGCCCCAGACCTGGATTTATGCAGGTCCTTTTGACCAGGTACGCCCTTCCGAGGAGGAGATTTCCAGGATGCTTTCCTTTAAAAAGCCCTTTGAAACCGATCTGGGAAAGGAATTCTGGCGGGTGGATGGGCCAGATCTGTATCTTCGCCCGGTCAATGAGGGAACGCTTTACGGAGAGTGGAATTACCCTCTGGGCGTGACCCTTTACGGAATGATACAGACCGCAAGATATGAACATGATAATGCTCTGGAGTGTTATGTCCGGGGGCATATGGAGAAATGCACCGGATTTTATGAGTACTGTATGTGGGATAAAGAGCACTACGGAGCAGCTCCCTTCCACAATCAGCTCACAACTATTGACAGCCTGGATGACTGTGGCTCCTTTGCTTCCGCCCTGCTGGAGGTAATGAAGGATTATGAGATCCCGGAGGGGGATGTTATCAGCGCCATGGTGGCGGATTATATGAAGGACAGGCAGCAGAGGATGGAGGACGGTACCTTTTACAGAAACCATTCTTACCTGCCTGTTATGAATGAAACCATCTGGGCTGATGATCTGTATATGAGCGTTCCTTTCCTGTGCCGCTACTATAAGCGCAGTGGGGATGAATGCTGGTTAAAGGAAGCGGCGGGACAGTTAAAGCGCATTTTTGGCTATCTGTATATGCCGGAGGAAGGGGTTCTTTCCCATATCTATGATACTCACTACGGGGTTCAGACAAAGGTTCCCTGGGGCAGAGGAAACGGCTGGGCTCTCTTCTCCGCTGCTGAACTGCTTTCTGTGATGCCAAAGGAGCATGAGAACAGAGAGGAGATTCTGGATATTTACCGGACGCTGTGCCGGGGATATTTAAAGGTACAGGATCCGGACGGAATGTGGCATCAGGTGCTTACCATGAAGGAATCCTATGAGGAAACCTCCTGCACGGCCATGTTTATATACGGCTTTGCAAAGGGCGTAAAAAATGGCTGGCATACAGACGGGGAGGCATACAGAAAGGCGGCCATAAAGGGATGGAGGGCGCTGTGCCGTACCTCCATTGACTGGAAGGGAAATATCTACGGCGTATGCCGGGGCTCCGGCTATTCTTTCAGCAGAGAGTATTATGCTTATGAGCTGGGCTGGAATTTTAATGATACCCACGGCACGGGCATTGTGCTCTTAGCCGGAATCGAGACAGAGCGTATGCTGTGTCCGGAAGAGTAAGAGGAGGAAAGAGAACATGGAACAGATATTTGATCCCAGAGAATTTGGTGCGGCAGGAGACGGAAAGACGCTGGACACACAGGCTATTCAGGCTGCCATTGATGCGGCTGCCAAAGAGGGAAGAGAAGGAAACGGTCTGTTGTCTGCCTGAAGGCAGGAACCTATCTTACCAGCTCTCTGTTTTTAAAGAGCCATATGGAATTTCGGATGGAGGACGCAGCTGTGCTTTTTAGGCACCACAGAGGAGGAGCAGTATCCGATTATGAGAAACCGGGTGGCCGGAATAGAGATGGACTGGCCGGTGGGAATCCTCAATGTGATGGATCAGGAGGATGTGCAGATCGACGGGAGAAGGCTGTATCGACGGACAGGGCCCCTACTGGTGGAATAAATACTGGGGAGAGGATCAGAAAGGCGGTATGCGTGCCGAGTATGATCCTATGGGCCTGCGATGGTGCGTGGATTATGACTGCAGACGAGTGAGAAACCTGGTGGTAATGGACAGCCGGAGGATCGAAATTGCAGGAATCGGAAGCCGGCGCTCAGGCTTTTGGAATATGCACATCTGTTATTCAGAAGATGTGCATGTGGACGGTGTCTGGATCCGGGATAATGAGGGGCCCAGCACAGACGGAATCGACATTGACTCCTGCCGCCATGTAGTAGTAGAGAACTGCCGGGTGGCCTGCAATGATGACAGCATCTGCGTAAAATCAGGAAGGGATGCAGACGGACTCAGGGTAAACCGTATCTGTGAGGACGTACTAATTCAGAACTGCCAGGTACTCACAGGCTGCGGAGTAACCCTTGGAAGTGAGACCTCCGGCGGCATCCGCAATGTGACGATCCGCAATATGAAGTATCACGGCACAGACTGCGGCTTCCGCATCAAATCCGCTGCCACCAGAGGCGGCGTGATGGAGGATATCCTGGTAGAAGATCTGGAGATGGTAAATGTAAAATATCCCATCAATATGTGCCTGAACTGGCACCCGGCTTACAGCTACTGCGAAATCCCGAAGGGCTATGAGGGGGAAATCCCGGAGCACTGGAAGGTACTGGCACAGTCTGTTTCCAGAGAAATGGGCGTTCCCCAGGTGAAAAACCTGCAGATCCGCAATGTGCGCTCCTGGAATGAGGAGGGCTATGAGGGCTGTTCCCGTGCCTTTGAGGTAGACGCTTTCCCGGAACGCCCTATGGAGAATGTAGTGCTGGAGCATGTGGATATAAAGGCGAAGGAATTTGGCCGTATTGCGGGAATTAAGAACTGGCAGTGGAAGGATGTAAACATTTCTGTGGAGGGAAGAAACCAGGATGAGAATAATGTGTATGATGTGAGGTAATTCCACCATTTTCCATTGACAAATCCTGACAGAAAGAATATACTTTATTACGTTGTGTAACAATTTTGTAACAATTACAGCCGATTCAGGTATTCTAAAAGTCAGGGGATTTAAGATTTGAAGCTGGATGTATTTCGCAGGCTTGCAGTGAAGGCTGCAGCTGGAGTATTTATTTTCGCAGGACTTATGATGATGGATCCGCAGGAGAGCATGGCGGCGGCCAGGACAGAGGTGCAGACCCGATCCTCTTATATGGTGACCATTGAGGCTCCATCTGTGGATGTATATACATATAAAAGCAAGGATTCCAAAACCGTAGGTCAGGTAAAAAGAGGACAGACTTATGAGGTGCTTAAAAAGGAACAGGACGGCTGGGTACAGATCCGCATGGGAAACCGGGAGGGATACATTTCTGCGGCAGGAAATGCCTCTCTGGTAGAAAAGAACCGTCAGACTGTGGACAGCGGGGCCAGACAGCGGCGGGAAGTAGTGGAATTTGCTCTTCAGTTTCTGGGAGGCGAATATAAATACGGCGGAACCGATCCGAACAAGGGAGTAGACTGCTCCGGTTTTACACGATATGTCATGAAGTATGGCGCTTCTGTGGAGATTCCTCATTCTTCCACAGGACAGGCTGCCTGCGGAACGGAAGTTTCCGAAGAAGAGATGCAGCCAGGAGACCTGATCTTTTACAGCAGTCCCTTTGGCAGGATCAATCATGTGGCTATGTATGCGGGAAACGGGCAGGTTGTTCATGCTTCTACAGAAGAAACAGGCATTAAGCTGTCTCCTTATAATTACCGGGAGCCTGTGAAGATTGTAAGTGTTTTGGAGTAAATCTTAAAAAAATATAAACAGGTTGACGAAAATCTTATGTATGTTATAATAAAATCGTAATGAACGTAACAAATATGTAACAATTCAAATCGGATTTGTAATAAACGGGGATGACGAAGAACATGCATAATTTTTTCAGGAAACTGGTTGGAACAGGTGTTGTGTGCGGGATGCTGGTATTTGCGGCTCCTCTTACTTCTATGGCAGCCATTGGGCCGGGGTTTGCAGCAGGTACGTACGTGGCGACCGTGACAGCGGAAAGCGTAAATATCAATAAGAACCGCGACAGCGAGGAGGTTCTTTTTACAGCGAAGGCCGGCAGTACATATGAAGTATTAGAGGACTGCGGAGACGGCTGGATGAAGGTTCGGGTTCACGATACAGAAGGATATCTTCCGGTTTCTGAAAATGCAGTGGTGGAAGAGGCAGAGGAAGGCGAGATCGCCATGATCCAGAAAGAGGCCAGGGAGTCATCCGCTTCCTATAAGAGACAGCAGCTTGCAGACTATGCCCTGCAGTTTGTAGGAGGCCCCTATCAATACGGAGGGAGCGATCCTCATACAGGTGTGGACTGCTCCGGCTTTACCAGATATGTGTATCAGCACGGTGCAGGCATTACATTAAACCGTTCTTCCAGAGGACAGGCTCTTCAGGGAAAAGAAATCAGTGCAGATCAGATGCGTCCGGGAGATCTTTTGTTTTACGGAAGCAAAAGCAACATTGACCATGTTGCCATGTATATTGGAGAAGGAAAGATCGTCCACGCTTCTACGGAGCGCACAGGCATTACGATTTCCAACTGGAATTACAGAAATCCGGTAAAGATCAGAAGTATTATGGAGTAGATTACGGGGGAAACCCACGCACGGTTCGGATTCCGTGCAAAGGATTAGGATAAAAAGATAGAGAGAAAGGCCGGGATAGGGGAGCTATCCTGGCCTTTTCTCAAAGGGGAGTATAAATAATTAATAAGGATGAGGGTGCAGCTTAAGGGAAACTGCATTACCTCATACTCATTTATAATACAAAAATTTCAAAAAAGCAACCGCTTTGAGGAATTTGTATAAAACCACAGTTTTCCGCCATACTAGAGGGTGTATCGTAAACCATCCCGGCGGCGGAAATTGTTTCGCCTGTCAGGAAAATCATTTCAGGAGGTATTTGCCATGTCAAGCAGAAATGACAACATGAACAGCTACAGCAACAGCCAGAATAACGCACAGAACAACAGCCGAAATAACTCTTCAAACAACGCATCAAACGGCCGTTCTAAAAATAACATGAAGAATTCCGCTGAGAATAAGTACGAGAACTGCGGAAGAAACAACGCAAGAAACGATTCTAACGACTGATCTTTGAGATCAGAAAGATAGGCATCCGCATAAAAATGGCATCTGCAGAGAGAACTCTTTTTGCAGATGCCGTTTTTTAGGCTTCTTCGTGAGGAACCTGTCCGGAGCAGACGCATATACTACAGTAGGACACGCCACAGACAGAAGGAAAACAGAAAGCGGGGTGGAGTGATGAATGATTTTCCGATGATCTCGTACAAACAGCTTGATCAATGGCTGGAGCAGGGAAACGTCCGCCTCCTGGCAGATGTGAGAGAACCGTGGATGTATGGTGAGAACCGCATTTTGGGCAGTGTGAATATACCATATGAAGAGGTAAGAGAACGTTTGGAAGAGTTTCCCAGACAGGGCATGATCGTATGTTACTGCGACCGCGGCGCCAAGAGCATGGTGGTCTGCAGAGACCTCTGGCGCCTGGGATATGAGGTGTCTGATCTGGCAGGAGGAATGTTGGATTACAGGGGAAATACGTTGACAGAAGACCTCTGTGGGATTTAAAATAGAGGAAACACTTCAGGACGGCGTGAAACAGGCGGGAGCCCGTGCGTCAAGCTCGCTTGTAAGCACGGGTTCCCGCCTGTTTTCACATCGGATGAACATTCGATGCTTCTTGTCCGGCCCACAGCCGGACAAGAAGCCCCATCCTGAAATGCCTCACCTTATTACTAAAAAAGAAAGGAACCATCATCTCATGAAATTATTATTCGCATCTGATATTCACGGCTCTGCTTTTTACTGCAGGAGACTGTTAGATATTTATAAAGAATCCGGTGCCTCCCGGCTGGTGCTGCTGGGAGACATTCTGTATCATGGCCCAAGAAATGACCTTCCAAAGGAATATGCTCCCAAAGAAGTCATTGCCATGCTGAATCCATTAAAGAACCAGATCTATGCTGTTCGGGGAAACTGTGATACGGAGGTTGATCAGATGGTTCTGGAATTCCCCATTCTGGCAGATTATGCCCTTTTTTCTGTGGAGGGAAAGACCCTTTATGCTACCCACGGACACATTTTTAATCAGGACAATCTTCCGCCTATGCAGGAAGGTGATATTCTCATACACGGCCATACCCATCTGTTAAAGGCTGAGGAGACAGAGGGAGACTGCGGCAGGATCAGGGTGTTAAATCCCGGTTCCGTGTCCATTCCCAAGGGAGGAAATCCGCATACATATGGTATTTTGGAGGACGGCGTATTTACCATCCGTACACTGGACGGTGAAGCGGTTAAGGAAATGAAATTGTAAAAGAGAGGAGAACCAGTTGAAGCAGACCTATGAACTGATCGCCCCTGCCATTTCGGCCTGGAGGCAGTACTAAAAAAAGAAATCCTGGATCTGGGATATGAGATCGCTTCTGTAGAAGATGGAAGAGTAACCTTTATCGGAGATGACGAGGCAATCTGCAGAGCCAATGTATTTTTAAGGACAGCAGAACGCATTTTATTGAAAGCAGGCAGCTTTAAGGCAGAAACCTTTGAAGAACTGTTTCAGGGCACCAGAGCCATTGCATGGGAGGAACTGATTACGGAAGATGGAAAATTCTGGGTGGCAAAGGCGTCTTCCATCAAGAGCAAGCTGTTCAGCCCCTCCGATATTCAGTCTATTATGAAAAAAGCCATGGTAGAGCGGATGAAGAGCCATTATAAGGTGACTTGGTTCCCGGAAAATGGAGCCAGCTTCCCTCTGAGGGTTTTTCTGTACAAGGATATTGTAACCATTGGAATTGACACCAGCGGAGATTCCCTTCACAAAAGGGGGTATCTACTCTTACCAGCAAGGCACCAATTACGGAAACACTGGCGTCGGCCCTGATCCTTTTAACACCCTGGAATAAGGATCGGATCCTGGTAGATCCTTTCTGCGGCAGCGGCACCTTCCCTATTGAGGCTGCTATGATCGCCGCCAATATAGCTCCGGGCATGAACCGGTCTTTCCTGGCAGAGGATTGGAAAAATATTATCGGGCGCAAATGCTGGTATGAGGCTATGGATGAGGCAAACGATCTGGTGGATGACAGCGTGCAGGTCGATATTCAGGGCTATGATATTGACGGGGATATCGTAAAGGCCGCCCGCTTAAATGCCCAGTCTGCAGGCGTGGACCATATGATCCATTTCCAGCAGCGGCCTGTAAGCGCTTTAAGCCATCCGAAAAAATATGGCTTTATTATTTCTAATCCTCCTTACGGAGAGCGGATTGAAGAGAAGAAGAATCTTCCGGTTCTCTACAGGGAAATCGGAGAGCGGTTTGCCGCTCTGGACGCCTGGTCTATGTACCTGATCACATCCTATGAGGATACGGAAAAATGCATTGGGCGCAAGGCGGATAAGAACCGAAAGATCTATAACGGCATGCTGAAAACCTATTTCTATCAGTTTATGGGGCCGAAGCCTCCCAGACGCAGTCAGGAGAAGAAAATTGATAAACAGAATAGGAGGGCTTTGGGGGCTGTTTTGGCCGTTTGCATAGCTGTTATGACGGCAGGCTGCGCTGTTTTGGCAGATAAAAGGAGTCCAGATAGTTCGTTCGGATATGAAGATGTCCGCGAGCGGAAACAGAACAAACGGAGCAGAGCCTTTCTGCCCTTCCGGAGGTGGGAGAGAAGGATGCTTCCTGCCAGATTTGGAACCGGGGGCTTCCTGAGGATACAATTCTGCCCCGTTCCTATGATTACAGGGAGGAAGGACGTGCGCCCCAGATTGGAAATCAGGGCTCTCTTGGAACCTGCTGGGCCTTTGCCTCCCTGACGGCACTGGAATCGTCGCTTCTTCCTGAGAAGAATGAGTCATTTTCAGTGGATCATATGTCCATGCATAATAATTATACGCTGGGACAGGATGAAGGCGGAGAATATACCATGTCCATGGCATATCTTCTGGGCTGGCAGGGACCCGTGTGGGAATCCGAGGACCCTTATGGAGACGGCGTTTCCCCCTGCGGCCTGAAGCCCAGGCTTCATGTACAGGAAATCCAGATCCTTCCGTCTAAGGATTATGAGGCGATCAAGAGGGCTGTATATCTGGAGGGAGGAGTTCAAAGTTCCCTTTATACTTCCATGCAGGATTATGACAGTGAATCCGTGTATTACAACCGGGATACGAATTCCTACTGCTATGTGGGAACGAACGAGCCGAACCATGATTCTGTTATCATTGGCTGGGATGATGATTATCCAAAAGAAAATTTCAATATGGATCTGGAGGGTGACGGAGCATTTATCTGTACCAACAGCTGGGGAGAAAACATTTGCGTGAAGGCTATTTTTATGTGTCCTATTACGATACCAATATCGGCGTTTCACAACATTGTATACACGGGGCAGAGTCCGCCGGGCTTTATGAAAAGATCTATCAGAGCGACCTGTGCGGCTGGGTAGGGCAGATCGGCTATGGTCAGGATACCGTCTGGGCGACCAATACCTTCCGGGCAGGTGAGAAGGAAGAACTGGAAGCCGCCGGATTTTATGCGACCGGACCCGATACGGAGTATGAAATGTATCTGGCCAGATATCTGCCGGAAGTACAGGAGGGGATTTCCGGGGCTGAAAAGGAAAGCCAGAGCGCCCGTATGGATCGGGCTTTGAATGACCGAAGGCCCATAGCCAGGGGAAAACTGATGTATTCCGGCTATTATACGGTTCCTTTTGATGAAAAAATACTATTGGATGCAGGAGAAAAATTTGCTATAATAGTTAAAATAAAAACTCCGGATACCGTTCATCCGGCAGCGATCGAATATGATGCCGGAGACGGGATCGCCAGAGTCGATCTTACAGACGGAGAAGGATATCTGAGCCATGACGGCAGTCTCTGGGAGCGTGTGGAGGAAACTCAGAAATGCAACCTCTGCCTGAAGGCATATACCAATACAAAAGGATAGAGGATTATGGAACAGAAGATCATTTTTGCAACAGGGAATCAGGGAAAAATGAGGGAGATCCGGGCCATTTTGTCCGATCTGGGGCTTCCTGTGCTGTCCATGAAGGAGGCAGGAGTTTCTCTGGATATTACAGAAGATGGAACGTCTTTTGCCGAAAATGCCCGTATCAAGGCCAGAGCTGTCTGGGAGCATACAGGCGGGATCGTATTGGCAGATGATTCCGGTCTGGCAGTGGATTATATCGGCGGCGAGCCGGGCGTTTATTCTGCGCGGTATATGGGAGAGGATACCTCCTATGAGATTAAAAACAGAAATATCATAGACCGGCTTTTGGGGGCAGAGGGAAAGGAGCGGAGCGCCCGCTTTGTCTGCAATATTGCAGCTGTGCTGCCCGATGGACGAGTGATCCAGACAGAGGCATATATGGAAGGTGTGATCGCAAAGGAACCTGCCGGAACGGGCGGCTTTGGTTATGATCCTATCCTGTATCTTCCTGAATTTGGAAAAACCTCTGCGGAACTTACCATGGAGGAGAAAAACAGGATCAGCCACAGAGGAAAGGCATTAGAGGCCATGAAGAGCGCGCTGAAGCAGGAGATTGCGGTGACAGGTGGGAGAATGGCGTAAGATAAAGGAAGGAAACAGGGGATGAAAATACTGATTGTCAGTGATACGCACAGAAAAGATGGAAATCTCCAGTGGGTCATGGAAAAGGAAAAGCCCTTTGATATGCTGATCCATCTGGGAGATGCCGAAGGAAGCGAACAGTACATCGCTCATTGGGCCGAACCGGGTTGTGAACTGGAGATGGTTCTGGGAAACAATGACTTCTTTTCCCATCTGGAGCGGGAACGGGATCTTATGATCGGAAAATACAAAACGCTTTTAACCCATGGCCATTACTATCATGTGTCTTTAAGCACAGAGTATTTAAAAGAAGAGGCAAGGTCAAGAGATTTTGATATCGCTATGTTCGGTCACACCCACCGGCCTTTTTTTGAGATTGACCGGAAGAAGGGACAAAAAGATCTGATCGTGCTTAATCCCGGAAGCCTGTCTTACCCCAGGCAGGAGGGCAGGCGGCCGTCCTATATGATCATGGAGATCGGGGAGGACGGAGAGGCGGCATTTAACCACTATTATCTGTAAACAGGAGAGAACTGCTTTTTAGGGAGCGGTTCTTTTTTGTAGAAATGATAGTAAGGGCGGCTGCTTCCACACGAACAGGTATTTGCTTGCAGTCAGGGAACAGCGTCTGAAAAAAAGGAATATTTTTAAGAGTTGACGATACAATACTTGTGTGATATGATTAAAAAAATAAAAGAAATGGAACGTGAATAGTTGAATTTTGACAAGGCTTATATATGCTCATAATTGGTTGAGCGTTTCTACCAACTACCGCAAATAGTTGTCTATAAGTTTTCACAGCGGGAGTGTCTGTGAAAGCATGAAGGCAGCGGTGGTTTTTTTGTGCGGATAGAGAGTAAAAACCTGGAAAATGGTGTTTCAGAGCGCAGAAAGGAGGCACAGAGCTTCATGGAAGGAAAGAGCAGTAGACAGGACAGCAGCTCCTTAAGAGAGCGGATTCTGGCGGCTTCGGGTGAAAAAAGGGCAGGTCTGGTGTTAAAGGGCGCCAGGGTAGTGAATGTATTTACCGGGGAGCTGGAGGAAGCCGATGTGGCAATAGAAGCTGGATACATCGCAGGAGTCGGTTCCTATGAGGGAGAAACGGAGGTGGATCTGTCAGGAAAGATTATCTGCCCGGGCTTTATAGACGGCCACATTCATTTGGAAAGTTCTATGGTAAGGCCGGCTGAGTTTGAACGGGCGGTTCTGCCCCACGGTACCACGGCAGTGATTACAGATCCCCATGAGATTGCCAATGTAGCAGGCACAGAGGGAATCGATTACATGCTTTATGAAACAGAAAATCTGATGCTGGATGTGTTTTTTATGCTTCCATCCTGCGTACCGGCAGCCGATTTAGAGGAGTCCGGGGCTGTGCTCCGTGCAGAGGATCTGAGAGCCTACTATGAAAATCCCAGGGTGCTGGGGCTGGCAGAGATGATGAATGCTCCCGGTACTGTAAAGGCAGAGGAAGGCGTTCTGGCTAAGCTTAAGGGCTGTTCGGACAGGGGAAAACGGATTGACGGCCATGCTCCCGGACTTTCAGGATATCAGTTAAATGCCTACTGCGCTGCGGGAGTGGCTTCAGATCACGAATGCTCTGAAGTAGAAGAAGCGCTGGAAAAGCTCCGGCGGGGACAGTGGATCATGGTGCGTGAAGGGACAGCAGCCAGAAATCTGGAAGGACTTATTTCATTATGCAAGCAGCCTTATGTAAACCGATGTATGTTTGTTACGGATGATAAACATCCGGGAGATCTGCAGAGAAAGGGCCATATGGATGGGATCATCCGAAAAGCAGTCCGGCTGGGAGCAGATCCGGTGACAGCGATTCAGATGGCAACGCTTCATCCGGCCCGGTATTTTGGTCTTCGTGAAAATGGGGCAGTAGCGCCGGGCTATCGGGCAGATCTGGTGGTTTTAGAGGATCTGGAGCAGATAAAAGCAGTGCAGGTCTATAAAAACGGGAAGCTGGCGGCGCAGATGGGAGAGCTGATCTCACAAGAGAAGCGCAGAGAGAAATCCGAAAGCCCGTCCTTTGACCGCGTGCATCATTCCTTCCATATGAAGGAAGTTTGTGAGCAGGATTTCAGGCTGGAGCCGGAGGGGGCTTACTGTCGGGTGATTGAGCTTACACCAGGAGAACTTTTGACAAAGGAGCGGAATGCAGCCTGGGTACAGCTTCCTGGCTTTGCTCCCGGGGTAAATCCTCAGGAGGATATTATAAAGCTGGCTGTTCTGGAACGCCATAAAGGAACCGGACATAAGGGGATTGGATTTCTGGGAGGCTATGGCTTAAAGGCCGGAGCAGTGGCGACCAGTGTAGCGCATGATTCCCATAACCTCATTGTAGCCGGCGTCAGTGACCGGGATATGGCTCTGGCCGCGGAGACGGTGAGAAAGGCGCAGGGAGGGATTGCCGTAGTAAAGGACGGAGCGGTACTGGGGCTTCTTCCTCTTCCAATCGGCGGACTTATGAACCCAATGGCAGCAGAAGCAGTAGATGAAAAGCTGGAGGAACTTAAGAGACTGGCGGCCGGTCTGGGTGTCAGAGAGGGGATCGATCCCTTTATGACTCTGGCATTTGTAAGCCTTCCCGTAATTCCAAAGCTGCGTTTAAATACCTGTGGCCTGATAGATACACAGCTGCAGGAAATCCGGGCTGTTTCTTTTTCATAAAAGAGCGGCAAAACGGAACATGGAATGAAAAAGTAGGAGGAAACTTGTATGGATCTGGAGAAAATATTTCACCTGAAGGAAAATAAGACAGATGTAAAAACAGAGGTTATCGCAGGAATTACCACTTTTATGACAATGGCCTACATTCTGGCAGTTAATCCCAGTGTACTGAGCGCCTGTGGAATGGACAGCGGCGCTGTATTTACCGCTACCGCTCTGGCGGCTCTTATCGCGACGCTCTTAATGGCGGCATTTTCCAACTATCCCTTTGTACTTGCTCCCGGTATGGGCTTAAATGCGTATTTTTCCTATACCGTTGTTTTGCAGATGGGGTATAGCTGGCAGACCGCTCTGGCAGCCGTATTTATTGAAGGTATCGTATTTATCCTTCTGTCTTTGACAAATGTACGCGAGGCGATTTTCAATGCCATCCCTATGAATTTAAAACATGCGGTATCTGTGGGTATCGGACTTTTCATTGCATTTATCGGCCTGCAGAATGCGCATATTGTAGTAGACAGCGCGACTTTGGTAGGCGTGTATTCTTTTAAAAGTTCCGTAGAAAATGGTCTGTTTAACAGTGAAGGGATCACAGTCGTTCTGGCTCTGGTGGGTATTCTGGTTACAGGTATTCTGTTGTAAAGGGCGTAAAAGGAAACATCCTCTGGGTATCCTGATCACATGGGGTCTTGGCATTCTCTGCCAGCTTCTTGGAATCTATCAGGTAAATCCTGAGATTGGCATGTACAGTCTGCTGCCTGATTTTTCCAATGGAATCAGCGTTCCCAGTCTGGCGCCTACCTTAATGCAGATGGACTTTTCCGGTATTTTATCCCTGGATTTCTTTGTAGTCATGTTTGCATTCCTGTTCGTAGACCTGTTTGATACCCTTGGAACCCTCATTGGCGTGGCTTCCAAGGCAGATATGCTGGATAAGGATGGAAAGCTCCCAAGGATCCGCGGCGCCCTGTTATCCGACGCCATCGGAACCTCTGTAGGCGCTATGCTTGGTACCTCCACCACTACCACATTTGTAGAGAGTGCATCCGGCGTGGCAGAGGGCGGACGTACGGGACTTACCGCAGTTGTAGCTGCAATCCTTTTTGGACTGTCCCTGTTCTTGTCCCCGATTTTCCTGGCCATCCCGTCCTTTGCAACGGCTCCGGCTCTGGTAGTAGTAGGCTTTCTGATGCTGACCTCTATTACAAAGATTAACTTTGATGACTTCACAGAAGCTATTCCCGCATACGTTGCCATCATCGCAATGCCCTTCATGTACAGCATTTCCGAAGGAATTGCAATGGGCGTTATCTCCTACGTTGTAATCAATGTAGTGACCGGAAAAATGAAGGAAAAGAAGATCAGCCCGCTGATGTATGTGCTGGCGGTGCTGTTTATCGGGAAGTACATTATGCTGTAAGATACATAAATTTATAGTTCAGTTGCAGCACTGCAAAAACAGGCGGGAAAGGAGGCCGCAGACCTTACCCGCCTGTTTTTGCGTGAATTTAGTAACAGTTCAGACTAGCCATAGATAAACGTGAGAAATTGAAAAAAGATTTTTTCTTTTTGGTTTATTTCTGGTAAAGATGAGGGAATTTTGAAAAAACAGTTGACAATTCCCTCATCCTGTTTTATAATACCTCTTGTTCGTGCAGGTGTAGTTCAATGGTAGAACACTAGCCTTCCAAGCTAGATACGTGGGTTCGATTCCCATCACCTGCTTTTTTTGTGCCTAAAAACAGCTTGACTAAATGCCCTGACGGGAGTATACTGACATCAGATACATTCTTCGGGGCAGGGTGAGATTCCCTACCGGCGGTAGAGTCCGCGACCCGCATATGCGGTTGATCCGGTGTGATTCCGGAACCGACAGTTACAGTCTGGATGAGAGAAGATGGGCAGAGCAGACCTGGATGCAGATTTGCTGTATAAAATGCGTATTTTATCCCGGAGGATCCAAGATCAGCCGGGATTTTTTTTGTCAGTGGGAGAGAAAGCGGAGATGTTTTGGTTAAGCCTGCTGCTGTCATTCTTTACCCCGGCAGATTACATCAAAACAGGAGGATCTGACAATGAAGATGAAAACAAAGCAGGTAGTATTGATGGGAATGTTTGGAGCTCTGGCGGCAGTTCTGATGCTGTTTGAGGTGCCTCTTCCTTTTATAGCTCCCAGTTTTTACGGCCTTGATATTTCTGAAGTTCCGGTACTTGTGGGAACTTTTGCTATGGGACCTGTAGCAGGTGCTGTGATGGAGGGAGTGAAGATCCTGGTAAAGCTTCTTCTCAAACCGACTTCTACCGGTTTTGTGGGAGAGTTTGCTAATATTGTGATCGGCTGTTCTATGGTCGTGCCTGCAGGAATGATCTACCGTCTCCGTAAGACGAAAAAAGGAGCAATTGAGGCAATGGCAGTGGGGACTATTTTAATGGCTACAGTGGGGGCGATGATCAATGCCCTTGTAATGATTCCGTTTTATTCCCGGTTCATGCCTCTGGATAATATCCTGGAAGCGGGGGCTGCAATTAATCCGGCGGTAAGCAGTGTGTGGGGATTGGCGATTTTCTGTGTAGCTCCGTTTAATTTATTAAAAGGAGTGATCGTTTCTCTTCTGACTGCCCTGGTATATAAGAGGATCAGCTGTATGATCCATAGCGCAGACCGGGAAATATGTGGAGACATGTAAGTGAAATCCCGGTTAAAAGCGGGATAAAATTTCAGAATAAAAAAACTAAAAAAATATAAAAAAAGTGCTTGCATTTCTTGATAAAGTATGATAAAGTATAACACGTTGATGCGGAAAGCATCACGGATGAGTCTGTAGCTCAGCTGGATAGAGCAACGGCCTTCTAAGCCGTGGGTCGGGGGTTCGAATCCCTTCAGGCTCATTGAGCGTAAGCTCTAATTGAATGATATATGGTGGGTATGGCGAAGTTGGTTATCGCGCCAGATTGTGGCTCTGGAGGCCGAGGGTTCGAATCCCTCTACTCACCCTTTCCTCTTTTCGTGATGATGAGAAGAGGATTTTTTAATATAATGGGCTGTCGCCAAGCGGTAAAGGCACAGGACTTTGACTCCTGCATACGAGGGTTCGAATCCCGCCAGCCCAGTAAAAAAGCGCCGTAGTTTCCGTAGCAGATAGGAAGCGACGGCGCTTTTTGTAATTCTGGTTTCAGAACAGATTATTTCTCATCCATATAGGCAGAGGGGGCGGGTTCTACACCGCGGCTCCATTCGATGGCATTTACAAGGAAAAATACAGCTACGCTGACTGCACAGCCGAATACCACAGGAAGAATGCCAAATTTAAAGCCTCCGCCGCTGAGATACTGCCAGAAGCAGAAACCGATCGTTCCGCCGATCAAAGAGAGAATACCGGAATTTTTAGTCGCCTTTGGTACGATCAGGCCAAGTCCGTAGGCTGCAAAGGGGCCCGCGCACCGGATGCCAAAGGCAAAGGTGTTCATAGTTACGATGGGGATTCCTGCCATGGAGATGATCATGGCAATGATTGCTGCCACAACGTTGCAGGTACGGGTGTAGGCGATAACCTGCTTATCCTTAAGCTGTTTGCCGCCGTATTTCAGATACAGGTCATTCATCAGCATGGTGGACATACATAACAGATTAGAGTCCGCAGAGGACATGGTGGCGCAGATGATAGCGGCAGAGATGATGCCGACGATGGCTCCGGGAGCATGGGCGGAGGTAACGGCCATCATGGCATTTTTTCCGCCGTCGGCCAGTTCCGGCATGGTAGCCAGAGCTGCCAGGCCCAGAAGTGTCGGGAAAATGGACATGGCCGCCATCAGTACAGCAGAAAGCCAGGCGGCTTCCTTTGCGACCTTTTCACTTTTTGCAGTTTCAAAACGTGATACCATCTCAGGGCCTGCGAGGAAGGTGCAGAAATAGTTGAAGATGTATCCGATGATCGTTACCCAGCCGATTTTCGTAAAGCTTAAATGAGCAGGAGGAAGAGCCGCAGAAATGGCGTCCCATCCGCCGCATCCGTGGATTACGATGGGGGTGGCAACAGCAAGACCGATCAGTATGATGCCGAACTGGACCAAATCTGAAATCTGGTCTGCGATCATGCCGCCAAAGGTAGTATAGAGAATCACTACAGCGCCTGCGATCAGCAGAGCTACATTGGTAGGAATTCCGGTCAGGCTGGCTACTACAGTGCCGGAGGCTGCAATCTGGGATGAGGTAAGGCAGAAAAGGGACAGGATACTCAAAACCGCAGTCAGAGTACTGGATGTTTTTCCGAATCTGCGTCCTACAACCTCAGGAATGGTCACAGCCATGGTTTTGCGGATCTTCGGGGCGAAATAAGCCAATGGGATCATAGCGATGGATGCGGTCAGTACATACCAGATCGCACTCATTCCCCATTCGCCGTAGGCTTTCTGCGCCAGTCCTGTAGTAGAACCGCCGCCGATATTGTTGGCTGACAATGAGAATGCCACCATAAAAAGTCCCATACGCCGTCCGGCCAGCATATAGTCGCTGCTGTCTTTGATCTTCAGTTTCCCCACGATGAAGCCAACCAACAGCATGCCGATCAGATAGGCAGCTACGATAATAAGAGCTTGTGTTTGCAGTACCATAAGAAACCCTCCTTAAATATTAAAAAATTATAAATAAATTATAAATGATTCAGAAAAGAATGTAAATAAAGATTCTGTGTCAAAATAAATCAAATGAAAGAAAATATCTGCTGCAGCTGTCGGAAAACAACTTTTTATGGAGATGTAAAACTGACAAAAACAAAAAATAAAATAATGAAAAAAGATAGTTGAACATTTGAAGTTTTATCGCAATATAATTAATCTACGTAGCTGAGGCAGACAAGCCAAAGTAATGAAAGATGCGTCAGTAGCTCAGCTGGATAGAGCATACGGCTACGGACCGTAGTGTCGGGAGTTCGAATCTTCTCTGGCGCATGATAAAAACCTCGTAGGTGTTTTGCTTACGAGGTTTTTTGCAATTATTCTATCTTTTTCTTTACATCACTGTAGCCTTCCAGCTGTCGTTCGATTTCTTCCAAAATATCCGCATAAATTTTAAAATCCCGGCTCAGCTGTTCCCGGCCATGAGGATTCTTTTTGTAACAGATACGGTGTTCCATACTGGCCCAGAAGTCCATGGACATGGTGCGCAGCTGAACCTCTACGGGAAAATATTCCATTGTATCAAGGCAATAAACCGGGATTCCGGCGATATCTAACAGATAATCTCTGGCATTGGCAATGCTGTTTGTTTTTCCCGAGCGCTTAAGCTTTTCCTCAATACTGTCTTTTGACTTGATCCGGCTTTGGATGGTATGGACAGGCCCGCTTTCGGTATGGTTCCCATACAGGCTGTGATCCAGTATTTCCAGTCGGGAAATCAGGATTTTTCTGGCATCCTCATAGGACTGGATCAGGCTGTAATACTGTTCATTGGTCATAATCTGGTGTTCCCTCACTTTAATGTAGTTCATATACCAGAATAGAATACGATTAAACTGTGACAGAATTGTGTAAAAACTGTGTAGGAATTTTACCTGCAGGAATTTTGCCGCAGTTGAAACCTGCCCCGGAATATGGTATGATGATAAGAAGCTCTGCAGATATTTTTGCAGGCAGCGGCGATAAAAAATGACGCAATCGGATACAGAACAGGTGGAGATTTATGACAATACAAAAGCTGTCCATCCAGAATCTGCTTCTGGTAGGATTTACTTTATTTTCGATGTTTTTCGGTGCGGGAAATCTGATCTTTCCTCCGGATCTGGCTGCACGGGCAGGCGCTCAGGTGATTCCGGCTATGGCCGGCTTTTTGATCAGCGCAGTGGGGCTTCCGGTTCTGGGAGTGGCTGCGGTGGCTGTTTCAGGAGGACTTGAAAAGCTGGCGGGAAAAGTGGGCGGGAGATTTTCGCTTTTATTTACTTTAACCGCGTATCTGGCGATCGGCCCCTTCCTGGCGATTCCCAGAACTGCAAGCACTTCCTTTGAGATGACGCTGCTTCCTGTTCTCAGCGGTGCGGGAGTCCAGCTGGGAGATTATCTGGGCCATACGGGAATGACGGTTCGGTTTTGGGCTCAGTTGGGATATTCCTTTGTGTTTTTTGCCATTGCCCTTCTTTTGTCCGTTCATCCGGAAACCCTTTCAGAACGTTTGGGCAAGGTGACCTGTCCGGCACTGTTGATCCTGATTGCAGTATTATTTACGGGAAGGCTGATCTGGCCCATGGAGGGGGTGGGCGAGACAGCGGCAGAATTTGCGGCAGGAGCTTCGGTGAGAGGCTTTATGGAAGGGTATCAGACCATGGATACGCTTGCGGCTTTAAATTTTGGCATTATCATTTCTCTTAATATAAGAAATAAGGGGATTTCCAGAGAGGATTCCGTAATCCGGGAAACGATAAAGGCCGGACTTATGGCGGGGATCCTTTTATCTCTGGTCTATGGTGCTTTGGCCTATATTGGAGGCCCTGTAGGACAGCAGGCGGGAGCAGGCACCAACGGAGCCAGAATCCTGACCTTTGTGGCCGGAGATCTTTTTGGCATTTCGGGAATGGTGATTTTGGGGATTATCTTTTTTATCGCCTGCCTGAATACCTGTGTGGGACTGATCTGCTGCTGCAGCCAGTTTTTTTCTACTCTGGCGCCATGCGTTGGATATCGGATATGGACGGTGGTTTTTGCAGTTATCAGCCTTTTGATTTCCAGCGCGGGACTGGACCGTATTTTGAAATATTCCGTTCCTGTTTTAAATGCCGTTTATCCGATCGCGATTGTTCTCATTGCTCTAGCTTTTATGGAGCGGTTTACAGGGCGCAGGATCTGGGTGTACCGTCTGTCGATCCTGTTTACGGCGGCGGTAAGCGTTGTCTGGACCATGGATCAGGCAGCTCTTGCGATTCCGGGCATAACGGAAGGTATGAGGCATCTTCCAGGCTATGCTCCCGGTCTTGGATGGCTGCTGCCGGCTGTGATTGGCGGGCTGCTTGGAAGGATGATTCCCGGAGGAAATGAAACGGGGGATGGGCAGGGGTAAGAAAAATCCCCAGAAATGACATAAGAGAAAGGACAGCAGGATGACAGGATCAATCTGGATGCTTCATGCAAAAAAAGCTGATTTTAACGCTCTGTCAGGACGGTTTCACATCAGTCCGGTGACAGCCAGAATTATACGAAACAGGGATATTGAAAGCGAAGCGGAATTTGACCGCTATCTGAATGGAAGCCTGGAGGATCTTTATTCCCCCGGGCTTTTGCCCGATATGGAGGAGGCGGTTCAGCGGATCTGCCGGGCAGTACAGGAAAAACGGCGCCTGCGGATTGTGGGGGATTATGATATCGACGGCGTATGTTCCACCGCTATTTTATATAAGGGATTCAAACGGATCGGAGCCTGTGCGGACTATGTGATCCCAGAGCGGATCCGGGACGGTTACGGCATCAACGAGCATATCATTGAGGCTGCGGCGGCAGATGGGATACAGACCATTGTAACCTGTGACAACGGCATTGCCGCCATCAGCCAGATTGCCCTGGCAAAGGAGCTGGGGCTGGAGGTGATCATTACAGATCACCACGATATCCAGACCAATGAGGAAACAGGGGAAGACCTGATGCCTCCCGCAGATGTAATTGTAAATCCCAAGCGCAGGGACAGCCGGTATCCGTGGCCGGAGATCTGCGGAGCCATGGTGGCCTTTAAGCTTGTTGGCGCTCTCTATGAAGCATACGGCATCAGCCGTAAGGAATGGCTTGAACTTCTGGAGCTTGCTGCCATTGCTACGGTGGGAGATGTGATGAAGCTGAAGGATGAAAACAGGATTGTGGTAAAGGAGGGCTTAAAGCGTCTGTCTGTGACCGGAAATCCGGGCCTTAAAAGCCTGATTTATAAAAATGCGCTGGATCCGGCAAATATCAGTGCGTACCATATTGGTTTTGTCCTGGGGCCCTGTTTAAATGCCAGCGGACGGCTTCAGACGGCCAGACTGGCCATGGAGCTTTTGCTGTGCGAAGATACTGCAAGGGCGGATTCTATTGCAGAGGAATTAAAGGAATTAAACGACCGGAGAAAGGCTATGACGCAGGAGAATGTGGATGCGGCGGCGCTTCAGGTGGAAACAGAGCTTAAGGATGACAAGGTTTTAGTGGTCTTTCTGCCCGACTGCCATGAGTCCCTGGCTGGAATTGTAGCCGGACGGATCAGAGAGCGGTACAATAAGCCTGTTTTTGTCCTTACAAGGGCAGAAGGATGCGCCAAGGGATCCGGCCGTTCTATCGAGGCCTACCATATGTTCCATGCCCTGGTAGAGGTAAAGGATCTGCTGCTGAAATTCGGAGGCCATCCCATGGCGGCCGGTTTTTCGCTGGAAGAAGCAGATGTAGGAGAATTCCGCAGACGGCTCAATGAAAATGCGGCAGATAAGCTTACGCCTGATGATTTTATCCCCAGAGTATGGATTGATGTGGCAATGCCCTTTGAATATATTTCGGAGGAGCTGATCTGCGATCTGGAACGGCTTGAGCCTTTTGGACAGGGCAATGAAAAGCCCCAGTTTGCTCAGAAGGCCATGGGGATACGAAGCGCCCGTGTAATGGGAAAAAACCGCAATGTAGTGCGTCTTTCTCTTGTAAATGAACGGGGCTTTTCCATGGATGGGATTGTGTTCGGGGATGGAGATGCCTTTATGGAGGAAATGGGTTCAAACCGTCAGATTGACATTATTTATTATCCCACTGTAAATGAATATAATGGAAACCGGAGCCTTCAGGTAGTGATAAAAGCATGGAAATTTAAGAATTGACAGTTATTTTGCAGACAAAACCGAAAATGTGTCCGTATCAGGGAGTATTGCATTTTATAATCAGATAGGTTATAATCGCAGAAAAGAGCGGAAAGGACGGTAGGCTGCAATGGTAAATACAGTTATGGATTTTATTACAGGCTATGACAAGGAAGTGGGCGAGGCGATTCAGGCGGAGTGCAGGCGCCAGAGACAGAATCTGGAGCTGATCGCTTCTGAAAATATTGTTTCGGAGCCGGTAATGATGGCAATGGGAACAGTTCTTACAAATAAGTATGCGGAAGGATACTCAGGAAAGCGCTATTACGGCGGCTGCCAGTGTGTGGATGTAGTGGAGGATCTGGCAATCGAACGTGCAAAGAAGCTGTTTGGCTGTGATTACGCCAACGTACAGCCCCATTCCGGCGCACAGGCCAATATGGCGGTATTTGTAGCCATGTTAAAGCCGGGAGATACGGTTATGGGTATGAATTTGGATCACGGCGGCCATCTGACCCACGGAAGTCCTGTAAACTTTTCCGGCCTTTATTTTAATATTGTACCCTACGGCGTAGACGATCAGGGATTCATTGACTATGACGAGGTAGAGCGCAAGGCCAGGGAATCGAAGCCAAAGCTGATCGTGGCGGGAGCCAGCGCCTATGCAAGAACCATTGACTTTAAGCGCTTCCGTGAGATTGCGGACGAGGTAGGCGCCTATCTGATGGTGGATATGGCCCATATTGCAGGTTTAGTGGCAACGGGAGAGCATCCAAGCCCCATTCCATACGCAGACGTAGTGACTACTACCACCCATAAGACGCTCAGAGGCCCCAGAGGCGGCATGATCCTGGCAAATAAGGAGGCGGCAGAGAAGTTTAACTTCAATAAGGCCATTTTCCCGGGAACCCAGGGCGGTCCCTTAGAGCATGTGATCGCAGCCAAGGCAGTGTGTCTGGGCGAAGCCTTAAAACCTGAATTTAAGGAATATGCCCATCAGGTTGTTTTAAATGCAAAGGCCCTTGCAGAGGCTCTTAAAAAGCAGGGATTCAAACTTTTAACCGACGGTACGGACAATCATCTGATGCTGGTTGACCTGCGCGGTCTGGATATTTCCGGAAAAGAGCTTCAGAACCGCTGTGATGAGGTATGCATTACATTGAATAAAAATACCGTTCCCAATGACCCCAGAAGCCCCTTTGTTACCTCCGGCGTCCGCATCGGTACACCGGCTGTCACCACCAGAGGTTTAAAGGAAGAGGACATGGAAAAGATCGCAGAATGTATCTGGCTGACTGCAACGGATTTTGAAAATAAGAAAGAGTATATTAAGGCGGAGGTTGCAAAACTTTGCGATAAGTATCCGCTGTATGAAGGGTAAAATAAAAGATTAACATACAAAAGCAAAAAGAGGATCCTGCCATATCCATCGGGTGCGGCAGATCCTCTTTAATTTTACACCTGAACCTTCGGTTCCATCTCTTTTTTCAGATTTTTATGCGCCGTTGCCAGCATAAGCTTGATGCGGTTTAACTGGTTGACCTCGCTGGCACCGGGATCGTAGTCTACGGCAATAATATTGGAGTCGGGATAATTCCTGCGAAGCTCTTTGATCACGCCCTTTCCTACGATATGGTTTGGCAGGCAGCCAAAGGGCTGGGTGCAGACGATGTTTTTCACGCCGCTGTGGATTAGCTCCAGCATTTCTCCTGTAAGGAACCATCCTTCTCCGGTCTGATTGCCCAGGGATACAAAGCCCTTTGCCATATCAGCCAGCTCATTGATGGCTGCGGGAGGTGCAAAATGTCTGCTTGCAGCCAGCTCTTTTCTGGCCGTCCGGCGGAAGTATTCCAAAAGGGCAATTCCCGCATTGCACAGCCGGGCAGTGGACTTCTTCTTGCCCAGATGCTCTGCCTTGAAATTGTTGTTGTAGAAGCAGTAAAGCAGGAAGTCCATCAGATCCGGCATCACGGCTTCCGCTCCTTCGGCTTCCAGAAGCTCTACGATATGGTTATTTGCCAGGGGAGAGAATTTGACAAGGATTTCTCCTACGATTCCTACCTTTGGCTTTTTGATATCCCTTCGCTCCAGACGGTCAAAATCGCGGATGATTCCCTTGATGTTCCGGCCAAACTCCATCATAGCTGCAGAGCGCTTGGACAGGGAGGCGATACAGCGTTTCTTCCATTTTTCATGGAGCGCATCTGCGCTTCCCGGAACTGCTTCATAAGGTCGGGTCGCGTAGAGAACCCGCATAAAGATATCGCCGTATACCACCGCCTGCATAGCCTTTGTAAGCAGAGGAAGGGTGATGGAAAAGCCCGGATTGGTTTCCATGCCGTTTGCATTGATGGAAACCACAGGAATCTGGCTCATGCCGGCTTTTTCAAGGGCACGGCGGATAAAGCCTATGTAGTTGGAGGCGCGGCATCCGCCTCCGGTCTGGGTCATAAAGATGGCTGTACGGTTTAAATCGTATTTTCCGGACAGAAGTGCATCCATGATCTGCCCAATGACGATGAGAGAGGGATAGCAGGCGTCGTTATTCACATAGCGAAGCCCCACATCTACTGCATTTTTATTGTGGTTCTGAAGGATTTCGATATTGTAGCCAAAGGCCCGGATCGCGGGCTCTACCAGATCAAAGTGGATGGGCGACATCTGGGGGCAGAGAAGGGTGTAGTCCTTCTTCATTTCCTTTGTAAATACCACGCGGTTATAGGCGCTGGAAATGATCTTGCGCTCATAATGGCGCTGGTCTCTTACACGGATGGCCGCAATGAGGGAGCGGATCCGGATGCGGGCAGAGCCAAGGTTATTCACCTCGTCGATTTTAAGCACAGTGTAAAGCTTTCCGGACCGTGTGAGGATGTCGGAAACCTGGTCTGTGGTAACGGCGTCCAGACCGCAGCCAAAGGAATTGAGCTGGATCAGATCCAGATTGTCCTGGGTTTTTACAAAGCTGGCTGCCGCATAGAGGCGGGAATGGTACATCCACTGGTCTGTTACCACTAAAGGCCGTTCTACCTTTCCCAGATGGGAAACAGAATCTTCCGTGAGCACCGCAAAGCCATAGGAGGTGATCACATCCGGGATTCCGTGGTGGATTTCCGGATCCACATGGTAGGGACGTCCTGCCAGAACAATGCCGCGCCTGCCGTGTTCCTTCATCCATTTCAGGGTTTCTTCGCCCTTTCTCTTGATATCCTCTCTGGAGGCGGTTAATTCCTGCCAGGCAGCATGGGCTGCCATACGGATCTCAGCCGCAGGGATCTGGAAAGAACTGGAAAACTCCTTTACCAGCGCATCTGTAAGGATTTTTTCGTTTGTAAATGCCATAAAGGGGTTCATAAAGCGAACCTGTTCCTCTTCCAGGGCTTCTACGTTATTTTTAATGTTTTCCGCATAGGAGGTGACCATGGGGCAGTTATAATGGTTTCCGGCCTCAGGGCTTTCGTTGCGTTCATAGGGGATGCAGGGATAGAAGATAAACTTCACACCCTGGCGGATGAGCCATGATACATGGCCGTGGACCAGCTTGGCAGGATAACACTCCGATTCGCTGGGAATGGATTCAATACCCAGCTCATAAATCTGCTTTGTGGACTGGGGAGAGAGGATCACATGGTAGCGCAGCTTACGGAAAAATACAGCCCAGAAGGGGAAATTTTCATACATATTTAAAACTCTGGGGATCCCTACGCAGCCCCGGTCTGCCTCATCCATGGGAAGGGGCTCATAGTCAAACATCCGGCGGTATTTATAGTCAAAAAGGTTCGGAATTTCCTTTTTGGCTTTTTCCATTCCAAGGCCACGTTCACAGCGGTTTCCGGAAATATACCGGCGGCTGCTTCCAAACTGGTTCACAGTCAGGACACAGTGGTTATTGCATCCCTTGCACCGGGCCATGGAGGTGGTATATTTTAAGGAAATGATCTTGTCTAAAGCCATAGTAGAGGTTTCTTTTTTCACCGCCCAGGTGGTAGCGCTCTCTGGCGATCAGGGCTGCTCCGAAGGCGCCCATGATGCCTGCGATATCAGGACGGACAGCCCGGCAGCCGGAGATCCGCTCAAAGCTGCGGAGCACGGCGTCATTGTAGAAGGTTCCGCCCTGCACCACTACATGGCTTCCAAGATCAGAGGCATTTGTGATTTTGATTACCTTAAATAAAGCGTTTTTAATCACAGAGTAGGGCCAGTCCGGCAGAGATATCTGCTACGGTCGCTCCCTCCTTCTGGGCCTGCTTTACATTGGAATTCATAAATACGGTGCAGCGTTGATGCCAAGATCGATGGGATTTTTTGGCAAAAAGTGCTTCCTTTGCAAAATCCGCTACACTGTAATTTAAGCTTTTGGCAAAGGTTTCGATGAAGGAACCGCAGCCGGAGGAGCAGGCCTCGTTTAGCTGTACGCTGTCTACGGTGCCGTCCTTGATGCGGATACACTTCATATCCTGGCCTCCGATATCCAGGATGCAGTCTACCTCAGGATCAAAGAAGGCGGCCGCATAGTAATGGGAAATGGTTTCCACTTCTCCCTCGTCCAGCAAAAAAGCGGCTTTTAACAGGGCTTCTCCATATCCCGTGGAGCAGGACCATGCGATTTTTGCCTTGTCTGTCATCTGCTCGTTTATCTCTCTGGCCGCCTGGATGGCTGCTGCAAGAGGGTTTCCGTTGTTATTTTCATAAAAACGGTATAAAAGGGAGCCGTCCTCGCCTACAAGGGCCACTTTTGTAGTGGTAGAGCCGGCATCAATACCCAGATAACAAAGCCCTTCATAGGAAGAAAGATCCGAGGATCTTACATGATTGTGAGCATGGTCTGCAAGAAAAGCATCATACTCTTCCTGGTTTTTAAAAAGAGGTTCCATGCGCTTTACCTCAAAATCCATCTGCACCCCGGAGGAAAGGGTTTTGATCAGATCCGCTATGGAAAGGGGCGTCTGATCTTCTTTAGGGTTCATAGCGGCGCCCACCGCAGCAAACAGGTGGGAGTGCTCCGGGGCAATGGTCTGCTCCGGCGTCAGGTGAAGGGTACGGACAAATGCCTTTCTCAGCTCCGGAAGGAAGTGGAGGGGACCGCCTAAAAATGCCACGTTTCCCCGGATAGGCTTGCCACAGGCCAGGCCGCTGATGGTCTGGTTTACCACTGCCTGGAAAATAGAAGCCGCCAGATCCTCATGGGTAGCGCCGTCATTGATCAGGGGCTGGATATCCGATTTGGCAAATACACCGCAGCGGGCTGCAATGGGGTAGATCGCCTGATAATTTTTGGCATATTCATTTAAGCCGGAGGCGTCCGTCTGAAGCAGGGAGGCCATCTGGTCGATGAAGGAGCCGGTGCCTCCCGCACAGATGCCATTCATGCGCTGATCGATTCCGCCGGTAAAATAAATGATCTTTGCGTCCTCACCGCCCAGCTCAATGGCTACGTCAGTCTGGGGCGCATAATCCTGAAGAGAGGAGGCAACGGCTACGACCTCCTGTACAAAGGGGATATGAAGATGGGAGGAGAGTGTCAGGCCGCCGGAGCCGGTGATCACAGGAATAACAAGAATATCTCCGGTCTGTGATACCGCTTTTTTTAAAAGCTTTGCCAGAGTTTCCTGAATATTGGCATAATGGCGTTCATAGTCGGAAAAAAGGATACGGTTTTCCTGATCCAGCACAGCCACCTTTACGGTGGTGGAGCCGATATCGACACCTAAACGGTAAGTTGTACTCATCTGATTCATAGATACGGGTTTTGACCCTGCCCTCCTTTGTAGTCTGATCCAGGACTCTTCTGTATGAAAGAGGCAGCCCCAAATAACATGGGCTGCACTGGTTTGGCGTATATTTTATAATAAAATTCGTATAAAAACTGTGACAAAAGCAACAGACAAAAATGTTCACGCTAAAGTGTAGCACAAATCCAAGGCAAATACAATCAGGGAAGAACGTTAAAAAAACGTTAATAAATTGTAGGATGTTTGTAAAAATTGCGTTTTATGTAAAATGGAGTTCTAATCCATTTGACAAAATCGTAGGCAGTCACTATAATTAGGGGTAAAATTTCAGAATGGGGGAGAGTTCGCATGATACGGATTTTTAAAACCGAAGATGGTACGATTCATGAAAAGCAAGAGATGCAGCCCGGAAGCTGGATCGCTCTTACGAACCCTACCGCTTCTGAAATCATAGATGTAGCGGATGCCTGCCGCATTGATCCGGATCATTTAAAAGCGCCTCTGGATGAAGAAGAGCGTTCACGTATTGAGGCAGAGGATGAATACACTCTGATCCTGGTGGATATACCATCTATAGAGGAGCGAAACGGGAAAGACTGGTTTGTTACGATCCCTATGGCGATCATTACTACCAGGGATGTGCTGATCACGGTCTGCCTGGAGGAAACGCCCATTTTAAGCGCTTTTATGGACGGCAGGGTGAGAGATTTCCATACATTTATGAAAACCAGATTTATCCTGCAGATTCTTTATAAAAATGCCACTCAGTATCTGCAGTATTTGAGGATCATTGACAAGAAGAGCGAAGTGATCGAAAACAAACTTCATCAGGCTCAGAAAAATGAAGAGCTGATCGAGCTTTTGGAGCTGCAGAAATCGCTGGTATACTTTACCACGTCTCTCCGTTCCAATGAAGTGGTGCTGGAGCGTCTGTTAAAGCTTGACAAGATCAAGAAATATCCGGAGGATACAGATCTTTTGGAGGACGTTATCATTGAGAACAAGCAGGCCATGGAGATGACGAGTATTTATAATGGAATTTTAAGCGGTACTATGGATACCTTTGCTTCCGTTATTTCCAACAACCTGAATATTGTTATGAAGTTTTTGGCCACAGTGACCATTGTCCTGTCCATCCCGACTATGGTGGCGAGCTTTTACGGCATGAATGTGCTGCCAAAGGGGATGCCCTTTGCAGACAGCCCCTATGGATTCTGGATCGTCCTGGGATTTGCAGTGGCCCTGTCCTTAATTGTGGCGTATATTTTTAATAAGAAGGATCTGTTTTGAAATGAGGGGATTTTAAATGAATCATTTTGTAAATAATGCAAAGCGCAGTCTGAGGCGTATGATGGGAGGCAGTATCATTGACATCGTATGCGGCCTGCAGATCCTGGGCGTTGTGACCTATCTGCTTTCTCCGGAGCTTTTTGGCTATCTGATCCTGAATCCTGCGCTGGTTGTCCGGGGACAGATCTGGAGAATTGTAACGTTTCTTGCATATCCGCCGGCAGTTACGGGCGGAGATGCGATCAGCTTTGTTATTTTCAATGCCATTGGCATTTACTGTGTCCGGCTTTTTGGATTGCTGGTAGAGCAGGTCTGGGGACGGTTTAAGTTTAACTGTTATATTATATCCGGCGTACTGCTTCATGCGGCTGTTTCCGTGCTGATCTACCTGATCACAGGTATGCCTCTGCCGCTGTTCCCAAATTATCTGGTGTACTCATTCTTCTTTGTGTTCGCACTGATGTTTCCGGATATGCAGGTGCTTTTTATGATGCTTATTCCCTTAAAGTCCAGCTGGATTGCCGTATTTGAAGGGGTAATGTATATCTATTCTTTTGTGAGAGGCAGCCTGATCGACCGGATAGAGATCCTGTTAAGCATCGCTCTTATGGGTATCTTTTTTGGATGGCTTACCTTTGGAAAAAAAGGCCCGGTTTATCAGAAAAAGCGTTCCAGAGAGTTCCAGAAAAAGACGGAGAAGATCCGGGTGGTGAAAAATACCCACCGCTGTGCAGTCTGCGGACGCACCTCAGAGGACAGCCCTGGGATGGAATTCCGCTACTGTTCCAAATGCGAAGGCAGTTATGAGTACTGCATGGATCATTTATACACGCACAAACATGTCCAAAAAAGGAGAAAAGCCTGAGGAAATAGTCCGGGTTTTGCTTCTTTCCATAAATTCCCGGAAGCAGCTTCCCCACATATTAAAGCCTGCGCCGGATCGCTTTACACAACTTACGTTTAATAATGGAGGATTAAAATGAAAAAGACAAAGATCATCTGTACCATGGGTCCCAATACCAATGACAAGAATGTTATGCTGGGGCTGGCAAAGAATGGCATGGACGTTGCCCGCTTTAACTTTTCTCATGGTGATTATGCAGAGCATCTGGGACGTCTGGAAATCTTAAAGGAAGTGCGCAAGGAACTGGATATTCCGGTTGCAGCCCTTCTGGATACAAAGGGACCGGAGATCCGTACCGGCATTTTAAAGGACGGAAAGAAGGTCACTTTAAAAGAGGGACAGATCTATACGCTGACTACCAGAGAAATCGTTGGCGATGATACCATCGGCCATATCAATTACAGCGGCTTAAATGAGGACGTTTCTGCAGGAAACACCATTTTGATCGATGACGGCCTGATCGAGTTAAAGGTAAATGAGGTAAATGATACAGATATCGTATGTACCGTTGTAAACGGCGGCGAGCTTGGCGAGAGAAAGGGCGTAAATGTTCCTAACGTAAGCATCAAGCTTCCGGCTCTGACTGAGAAGGATAAGGAAGATATCCGTTTCGGCATCAAGCAGGGCTTTGATTTTATTGCAGCTTCCTTTGTCCGCACGGCAGACTGCATCCGGGAGATCAAGGCTATGCTGGATGAGGCAGGTTCTTCCATAAAGGTAATTGCAAAGATTGAGAATGCAGAGGGAATTGAGAATCTGGATGAGATTATCGCTGAGGCTGACGGCATCATGGTTGCCCGCGGCGACATGGGTGTTGAGATCCCGGCTCAGAAGGTTCCAAATATTCAGAAGATGATCATCCGCAAGTGTAATGTGGCCTGCAAGACTGTTATTACTGCAACCCAGATGCTGGATTCCATGATCCGTAACCCAAGACCGACCCGTGCAGAGGTAACAGACGTTGCAAACGCAGTGTATGACGGTACAGACGCCGTGATGCTTTCCGGCGAGACTGCCATGGGTAAGTATCCGGTTGAGGCGTTAAAGATGATGAGTTCCATTGTTGAGGAGACAGAAAGCTATCTGGATTACACTGCATACCGCCAGCGTAAGGTAAGCGCAGAGAACATGAAGAACGTTTCTAACGCTGTATGCTGCGCTTCTGTTTCCACTGCCCATGATATCGGCGCTGATTATATCATTGTTCCAAGTATTACAGGCTTTACCTCTATGATGCTCTCCAAGTGGAAGCCGGCTGCCCGTATCCTGGGAATGTCCCCAAGTATGTCTACTGTACGTCAGATGCAGCTTCAGTGGGGCGTAACTCCCGTATGGTCCCGCCGCGCAGATTCTACCGATGAGCTGATCGAAAATTCCATTGAGGAGCTTAAGGAAAAGAATTTCGTGGAAAGCGGAAAGCTGGCTGTACTGACTGCCGGTGTGGTAAGCTATGCGAGACGCCATGAGGAGGCTGCCCAGACCAACATCATGCGTGTGGTAGAAATTAACTAAAAATTGAACTGGACAAAGAAGTCTGCCCGGGAGTACAATGTTTGGCAAGGACATTGTGCTTTCAGACAGACTTTTTACAGTTTTGGAGCAAAGCGGACGAAGGAGGAAATTTGCTGTGGAGAAGAAACCATTTGTTACAAAAGAGCAGTTGGAGGAGATTACAAAGACGTATCCAACGCCGTTTCACCTGTATGATGAAAAAGGGATCAGGGAAAATGCCAGACAGTTAAAGGAGGCATTTTCATGGAATAAGGGATATAAGGAATACTTTGCGGTAAAGGCTACGCCTAATCCCTTTATTTTAAATATTTTAAAGGAGTATGGCTGCGGTACGGACTGCTCCTCCATGACAGAGCTTATGATGTCAAAGGCCTGCGGTTTTTCCGGAAACGACATCATGTTTTCTTCCAATGATACGCCTCTGGAGGAATTTGCCTATGCTGCAAAGCTGGGGGCGATCATCAATCTGGATGATATTACCCATATTGAGTGTGTGGAGCAGACGCTGGGGTATATTCCTGAGACCATCAGCTGCCGCTTTAATCCCGGCGGTGTTTTTAAGATCAGCAATGATATTATGGATAATCCCGGCGATTCCAAGTATGGTATGACAACGGAACAGATATTTGAGGCATTTAAGATCTTAAAGGCCAAGGGAGCAAAGAATTTCGGCATTCATGCCTTTTTGGCAAGCAACACGGTGACAAATGAGTATTACCCCATGCTGGCAAAGATCCTGTTTGAGCTGGCAGTCCGCCTCCATGAGGAAACGGGGGCTCATATTTCCTTTATCAATCTTTCCGGAGGTATCGGCATCCCTTACCGTCCGGATCAGGAGCCTAATGATATCCGCGCCATCGGCGAAGGGGTGCGGCAGGTCTATGAGGAGGTTTTGGTGCCTGCGGGTATGGGTGATGTAGCGCTGTGCACAGAACTGGGCCGTTTTATGCTGGGCCCCTATGGCTGTCTGGTTACAAAGGCCATCCATGAGAAGCATACCCATAAAGAGTATGTGGGTGTAGACGCCTGTGCGGTAAACCTGATGCGTCCCGCCATGTACGGCGCCTACCATCATATTACGGTGATGGGAAAGGAAAATGCACCCTGTGACCATATGTATGATATAGTGGGTTCCCTGTGCGAAAATAATGATAAATTTGCCATTGACCGGATGCTGCCTGAGATTGAAAAGGGTGATCTGCTGGTGATCCATGATACTGGAGCCCACGGTTTTGCCATGGGATATAATTACAATGGAAAATTAAGATCAGCAGAGCTTCTTTTAAAAGAAGACGGCTCGGCAGAAATGATCCGGAGGGCAGAGACGCCAAAGGATTACTTCGCTACCTTTGATTTTTGTAACATACTAAAGGATGCAGAATAAGGAGGTCTTAAAATGGCTGAGATCGGTTTTATCGGAATGGGAAATATGGGCCTGGCGATCCTGCACGGTCTTTTAAAGACCTGTGAGCCGGGAAGATTTATTTTTACGGCAGCTCATGCAGAAAAGATGGCTGCGGTTACAGAAGCTACCGGCGTGCCTCATGCAGAGTCCAACCGGGCCTGCGCGCAGAGCTGCAAATATCTGATCCTTGCGGTTAAGCCCCAGTATTTTGATGTAGTATTTGATGAGATCCGCGAGGTATTAGAGGAGGATCAGGTGGTGATCTCCCTGGCTCCGGGACAGACCATTTCCAGTTTAAAGGAGCGGCTGGGAGATGAGATCCGTGTGGTGCGGGCCATGCCAAATACTCCGGCTATGCTGGGAGCTGGAATGACGGGGATCGCCTTTGGCACCGATCCATTTACAGAGGAGGAAAAGGAGCAGATCTGCGCGGTCTTTAAAAGCTGTGGCGGCGTGGAGCTGATAGAGGAGAGCCAGATGGAGGCTGTGGGCTGCGTCAGCGGCTGCTCTCCGGCCTTTGTATACATGTTTATCGAGGCACTGGCAGACAGCGGCGTGAAATATGGGCTTCCCCGTAAAACAGCCTGTGAAATGGCAGCCCAGACCGTTCTTGGAAGCGCGAAAATGGTACTGGAAACGGGAAAGCATCCGGGGCAGTTAAAGGATGAGGTCTGCTCTCCGGGCGGAACCACCATTGCGGGAGTATCTGCTCTGGAAGAATTTGGATTTCGCAATGCAGTGATCAAAGCGGCAGACGCCTGCTATGAAAAAAGCCAGAAAATGAAATAGGGGAGGAAAAAACATGGCACAGAAACCAGAAAATGAAGGAATGCCGGTGATCCGTCTGGATCGGCAGCTAAAATATCAGGGAAATATTTTAAAGATTTACGAGGATACGGTTCTTGCCAACGGCCATGAGGCCCATTGGGATATATCCACCATGACGGAGCTGCGGCAGTGCTGCCGGTAACGGATGAAGGAAAAATCCTCATGGTGCGCCAGTACAGAAACGCACTGGATCGTTTTACTCTGGAGATCCCGGCAGGAAAGCTGGATGATCCCAAAGAACCCAAAATTGAGTGTGCGTACCGGGAACTGGAGGAGGAAACGGGCTTTAAGACAGAAAAACTGGAATATCTGATCAGTGTTAATACTACGGTAGCCTTCTGCGATGAGGCCATTGATATTTTTGTTGCCCACAATCTGGTGCCAAGCCATCAGCATCTGGATGAGGATGAGGTCATAGAAGTAGAGGCCTGGGAGCTTAAGGATTTAGAGGAGCTGATCTTTACGGGAAAAATCACAGACGGAAAGACCATTGCCGCCATTATGGCTTACGGACGTAAGTACCGGAGTGTGGATAAGAAGGACGAGTTTGTATAAAACAGAAGGGTGAGCAGGATGGAAGAACGTGCGCCGGGAATTTATGAAGTGAAACTGTACAGCACGGGAGCCGGTGTGGATGAAATTCGTATTTTCCTGTCTGGAATACCTCTATGATGAGGACTTTGCCTTAAGAGAGAACCGAAACGGAATCCTGTACTGGGAGACTCCCTGATACATACGGATCCCTCCGGCCGCATACACCTGTTTAAGGGGAAACAGGGAGAAACGGGAATGAAGATCAGAGGGAAAAAAATGGCGCTGGCAGCCAGAACGGTGACAGCTTTCAGACAGCGGCGTTTTTCCTATGAGGACTGGCTTATATTCTGCTTTGGAGCCGGGATCATAGGGGGAACAGCCGTTGTGCTTTATTTGGAGAAGGAGCACTGGGAAGGGGCTTGCTTGCAGGAGAAGGCAGGGAGGATCTCTGGGGGAAGGGGATGATTTCCTGCCTGACAGAGACATTGAAAGATGGGGGGCTGGAACAGGCAATGAAGGAAGCCGGCGTTGTGAGTCTGCTGGCAAAGCGGCTGCTTCAGATGACTGCAGGATGGGTGGCAGGTCTAACGATCTGCAGCCCCTCTTTTTTGGCTGCATTACCTGCTGGGGCGGAATGTGCCTTTCCGGGGCCTTGGCTTTTCTCACATTGGAAAAGGGCGTCTGGGGACTTCCAGTGTTTCTCTGGCTTTTGTTTCCACAGGGGGTGATTTATGGGATTACCTGGGCAGTCCTTGCAGGCTGGGCCGGAGGACGGGAACACCGTCTTCATCTGGCAGCTTTTTTTCTTCTGCTTCTTTTTACCGCAGCCGGAGCTCTGTTAGAGGGGATTTTTCATCACCCGTAATGTTTTCAGCCCTACTGTTCCAAAAGCCAGCAAAAGAGCTGACTGAAGTAGGTATCTGCGGCCTGGGGCTGTGAAAACAGCGAGTCATCATAAAGCACATAGGTGAGAGGGGACTTGTAATCCTCCCGGAAGGAAGGTTCCTTAAAGGGGCCAAACTGAGGGAGGAACAGGCCCTCTTTTTTTGTGTAGCAGGTTCGGGCAGTGGCCTTTTTCCGGGCAGACCGATCTACATACTCCCCTACGCTTTTATGGACGGCTGTGTCTTCAAAGGGGAGATAGTAGTAATCCTTATAATCGGGATAAAAATATTTAAGGCAGCCGCGGCAGAGGCGGATGGTGCAGACGGCTTTATTTTCATATAGCTCCAGACTCACCGGACCGGAAGAATATTCCAGCGGAACGGGAACAGAAACAGAGCCGGTACCCATAAGATGCAGAAGGGGCGTGTCCGTGGGCTCTGTACAGTCACCCTCCCATAATTCAGGAGCCTGAGGGAAAAGAGGGGATGAAAAGAAATCTGCATAGCTTAAAATGGGAAGGATAGCGGGCATTCCCTTTAAATCATCCTCATTGTGAAGGATCAGCAGATCATAGAGCGATTTTTCATGGGTGTGCAGATAATCGCGGTAGACCTCAATTAACTGTCCTCCAGTGTACTTATCCTCACGGGAAATGCCTAAAAACTGCTCAATGGCCTTCTGCTTCATGCTTTCTAATCCCAGAAGCTTCCGGTAAGGACGGATTTTTTTGTAGATATCCATACTTTTCCATGCCCTCAAAGCTGTGGGAAAGACCCAGCCTTGCGGCAGCATTTTTTCCAGATAGGGAATGTCAAACCGGTCGCCGTTAAAGTGGATCAGGGTTTTTAAAACGTTTTATAAAGACAAAGAATGCATCTAAAAGTTCTGATTCCGCCTGTCTGGTATCTGCAAACCACTGGATCAGCTTCCAGCCAAAGCCGTCATGGTACACGCAGCCGATCAGGTAGAGCTGGGAAGTGTCTCCGGAAATCCGGTTGTTTCAATATCGAAGAAAAGCAGCTGTTCTTTTGGCCCGATCCGATCCAGGGGATAGGTTTCCGGAAAATCAATGGGATGCTTAATGGTGATCATGGTGTTCCTTTCTGATATAGTTACTGAGGACAGTTTAGCGGAAAATAGGGAAATATGCAAGCATCTGTCAAAGGTGTATTTTAAAAACAGAAAATACGTTCGATACACCACTTGCATTGCGTGTGGCGGTATGTTATGATGAAGGTCAGAAATAAAAGCTGCCGGGAGCGGCAGAACGCACAGAGAAAAGGAACTGGATCGATGATATCATATATAAAAGGAACCCTGGAAGCAGTGGAAGAGGACATGATCATAGTGGAGACAGGAGGCATTGGCTATGGGATCCGTGTGCCTTTGTCCCTCTTAGAAGAGCTTCCGTCCCTGGGCTCTCCGGTGATCGTTCATACGTATTTTCAGGTCCGTGAGGATTCCATGACGCTTTACGGCTTTCTTAACCGGCAGGACAGAGAGATGTTTAAGCAGCTTATCAGCGTAAACGGCATCGGCCCCAGAGGCGCTCTGGGGATTTTGTCTGTTATGCGGCCCGACGACCTGCGGACGGCTATTGTAAGCGGCGACGCCAAGGCCATTTCCAGGGCACCCGGTATCGGCCCCAAAACGGCCCAGAGGCTGATTTTGGATTTAAAGGATAAGGTGGATCTGGAAGAGGTGATTTCCGGCTTTGGGGGCGGAAACGGCAGTGCAGTCCGGACCGAGGAACTTTCCGGGCTGGCATCAGCTGCAAAAGAAGCTGTGGAGGCCCTTACGGCCCTTGGCTATACGGGGGCAGAGGCTTCCAGGGCGGTAAAGCGCGTGGAAATGACAGAGGGAATGAATTCAGAGGATGTGCTTAAGGCTTCTTTAAAATTTCTGACCTTTCTGTAAGGGAAGAACTTAAAGGAAATAATTGGAAAATAATGAGGGACTTATGGAACGCAGGATCATAACAACAGAGGCAACAGAGGAGGATGTGCGTATTGAGACTACGCTGCGTCCCTCAGTGCCTTGAGGACTATATTGGGCAGGAGAAGATCAAATCCACTCTGAAAATCTATATTGAGGCAGCCAAATCCAGAGGGGAAGCGCTGGATCATGTGCTGTTTTACGGCCCCCCTGGCCTTGGAAAGACCACCCTTTCCGGGATTATTGCAAATGAGATGGGAACGAAGATGAAGGTAACCAGCGGCCCGGCCATTGAAAAGCCCGGGGAAATGGCTGCAATCCTGAACAATCTTCAGGAGGGCGACCTGCTGTTTGTGGATGAAATACACCGCCTGAACCGGCAGGTGGAGGAAGTGCTTTATCCCGCCATGGAGGATTATGCCATTGACATTATGATTGGAAAAAGCGCCTCCGCCCGTTCCATCCGCCTTGATCTGCCGCATTTCACCCTGGTGGGGGCAACGACAAGGGCCGGCTTGCTGACAGCGCCCCTGCGTGACCGCTTCGGGGTCATCCACAGGCTGGAATTCTACACGGTGGAGGAACTCAAATCCATCATCCGTCATTCCGCCAGGATACTGGATGTGGAAATCGATGAGGGCGGCGCCAGGGAGCTGGCAAGAAGAAGCCGTGGAACGCCGCGCCTTGCCAATCGTCTGCTTAAAAGAGTCCGTGATTTCGCCCAGGTACGCTTTAACGGCGTAATTACACAGGAGGTGGCAAATCAAGGCGCTGGATCGTTCTGGATGTGGATAAAATGGGGCTGGATCATGTGGATCGGAACATGCTGGACACCATGATTATAAATTCAGCGGCGCCGGTGGGGCTGGATACGCTGGCGGCGGCATCGGGAAGATGGCAGGCACCATCCGAATGAAGGATCGTACGAGCCGTATCTTCTGAAAAACGGCTTTATCAACCGCACACCCAGAGGAAGAGTGGTGACCGGACTGGCTTATCAGCATTTGGGACTTGAAATTCCGCAGTAG
>ENA-OQAB01000128-OQAB01000128.1-human-gut-metagenome-genome-assembly--contig:-NODE-128-length-43012-cov-4.011426_pt1 | contig 43012 bp, 33 predicted proteins | sample MGYA00242490_ERZ504517 | MGnify/ENA primary metagenome ERZ504517 (study PRJEB26092, sample SAMD00036298) | human gut metagenome | host: Homo sapiens | study: EMG produced TPA metagenomics assembly of...
GATTGACGAACTAAAAAATAAAATAGGGAATGAAGAAACACATCTTTATAATGATGCTCTTTGCGCTGTGCCTGACTTTTAACCAGGCACACGCACAAAGATACCTGCCGGGCATGAAAGGCTTGCAGGTCACGGCGGGCATGGCGGACGGGGTACATTGGAACGCCAATACAGATTTTGCCTACCACATCGGGGCGGCATACAGCGTTTACACCAAGAACGCCAACCGCTGGGTGATTGGCGGGGAATACCTGCACAAGAAGTATGACTACAAGGATATGCAGATACCAGTCGAACAGTTCACCGCAGAGGGCGGCTATTACCTGAAATTCCTGTCGGACAGGAGAAAGACTTTTTCCTCTCACTGGGATTGTCGGCTCTCGCCGGGTATGAGGTGAGCAACAAAAGCGAAAAGTTATTGCTGGACGGCTCTACCTTATTGGATAAGGACTGTTTCATCTACGGCGGTGCGCTGACGCTGGAACTGGAAGCCTACCTGACAGACCGGGTGGCTCTGCTACTGAACGCAAGGGAACGGGCATTGTTCGGCTCGGACATCGGGAAGTTCCATACGCAGGTATCTTTGGGACTGAAATTCATTATCAACTGATTGCTATATAATAATGTATATGAAGAATGTAATGTATAAAATCATCATGGGCTGCTACATCGTGGCCGCCCTTGTACTTGTCGCCGCCTGTAATGACAGCTTGGATATTCAGCAGGCGTACCCGTTCAGCATTGAAACGCTGCCAGTGCCCAAGAAACTAAAAGTCGGGGAAACCGCCGAAATACGTTGCCAACTGGTGCGTGGCGGCTATTACCAGCCGACTACCTATCAAATACGTTATTTCCAGCCGGACGGCAAAGGGAAGCTGGAAATGGATAACGGCACGGTGTTCCTGCCCAATGACCTGTACCCACTGGAGAAAGAAACGTTCAGGCTCTATTACACCTCCGCATCGACCGACCAACAGACGATTGACATTTATGTGATTGATAGCTGTGGACAGATGCAGCAACTTTCGTTCTCGTTCAATAACAATAGCAACAAAGAAGAGGAATAAACCTTTTTATATGAATGTGTTAAGAAACACTCAATAAAATATTGTTGGGTGTTTCTTTGTGCTTAACTTTGCGGAAAAAAGAAATGATTTACAAATTCCAAGTTCATATTTCCAATAAAGATTTGTATCCACAAGAAACATTGGATGTAATAAATATTTTATCTGATATTCCAAGAGACATTTTTTTTAGATTGTTTCTATTGTATAGAAATACTTATTTAAATAAAGACATTAGAGAAATTCTGAATAACATTAAACAATATGGTTATTGGAGTTTTGAGAAAGAAATAAATAAAAAATTATCTGCTTATCATAAGCAACAAAAGCCATATCATCCCAGCATAGAAAGTGATAGGAATATATTATTATGCGAGGTTTCAATGTTGGAATTGCTAAGACGGGAATTGTCGATTTCTCCAACTAATAATAATATGTCAGATTTAGATTATCATGCCAGGTTTATTAAAGCCATCTTGTTGGTAAATGATGAAATATTTGACATCGAGGATTTAAGAGAATCTGATATAACCACAGAGAATGTGAGAATGGAAAGGATGTTATTAACAAATAACTTCTCTTTCTATTCATTGACTGGACTTCGAGATAACGATTTAGGACTGATGGAAATTATTAAACTACTCGAATTTTGCCGTTTCTGTGAAACTAATAATCAATTTAATGATTACTTATCTCAATATATGCAGCAAGAAAACATTAAATCAGCTCAACATTATGGCTTCAAATATTTAGCGATATATTTCGCCTTTAAAAAATCAGGAGCTTATTCATGTCCTACGCTTATTAATGATTACCAACCTTTCAATAAAATTCAGATTAACGATATTGTTCCATTAGACCAAAATCTTGATTATAAAAAATTTAGACAGATTCCATTGATTGAAATTAAACCAGATATGTACCTATTGTCTGATATGAAATTTATATTGCAACGTATGTATACAGGTTTAATATTTGATTTAATAGGAGTGAGTAAATTATCTGTACAACAGTTCTTTGGTGACTTTGATAAATTATTTTCTGAAGAATACCTATTCTACAAATTTATGGAAAACGCATTTAAATCTATGCACAAGGCTGTTAAGTTAAATGGAAATCAATTAAAACAACTATGTCCCGATTTGGACGGAGAACCTGATTATTACATAAGAATTAAAAATACGATTTTCATATTTGAACACAAAGATGTTAGAATTGCCGCCAAAGACCGTATGGCTCGCAATTATGATATAATAGAAAAAGCTCTGTTTAAAAAATTTGTAGAAGTCGAACAGAAGAATAAGAAAAAAAGCAAATTAGGTGTATCTCAATTAGCTGTAAATGTAGATAAAATATTAAGTGGAAATTTTAAGTATGATAAAAACATAAAACATAAAAAAATTCATATTTATCCCATACTAATAATTTTTGATGGACTATTTAACTTACACGGATTGAATACTCTTCTTAATAGAGAATTTAGAAGTAGAGTAAAAGGTAATAAGCATAAAGTGAATGATTTAACAATTATGGACATCAATACTTTGATAAAATTTGCACCCAAAATAGCGAATGGGGCGTTGGATTTTAAAAGTACTATTGATAAATACCATAAGTATATAAAAGGCAAAGAGAGAATCATGTATCATGGTATGAGTATTGATAATATTTTCGAGCGATTTATTTCATACCCTGATTTTATGGATGGTACATATAAGAGGGCAAAACATGGTGAAATTTATAGATACATATAAAAAACAATTCAAAGAAGTTATTTTTCCACAAGATTAGCATTAGGTTTCTTTGCTATTCCTATTCTTTCCGTTAATGATTCAATGAAGAAGTAGTCCGACTGGATTTCTCCTATCGGATTTCCTTTTTATTTCTGAGTTTTTACCCATCCGTCCTGTTATTTACGAAACTCTGTAAGTGTTTTAACCAATGTGGAAAACTATTTTCATTAAACTATCGAAAGAAGCAAAAGCAGAGTCACAGCCAGCGCATAAAAGGCGGACAGGCAGACCCGGAACAGGAAACAGACGGTACGAAACACGATATATGCCACTATCGCTGTGCCTGCTCCGACGGTGCTGATAAGCCACCACACAAGGCAGAAGCTCACCGCCCGCCAAAGGATTTTATAAATGCTTTTCCGTTTCATCGCTTGGTTGTTTTTAGTGGGCAGGGCTTTGACACCCCGCCCGGATTGGTTATCACTATGCCGCCCGGAACACAAAGCCGTCATCAAACCAGTATTCACACATAAAGAGGTCACGGGCAAACTTTTCATAATCGAAATAGGTCTTTGCGAACTCCGGCAGGTCGTAACATTCATCCACAATTTCATAGGCAAAATCTTCTTCATCGTCATATTGTCCTATATACTCGTCTTGAAAGGCTTTTATCAAGTCATCCGCATCTTCTTCGCTCAAATCATGGCATTTATAGTTGCACCACACGAAAAAGGCTTCCTGCTCGGTGTCGCTCAAATCTTCCACCGCATCACGCAGGGCGAAGAAGTTTTCAGAAATCCAGCTTTCGCCGATTAAGCCCTCCGGCACGTTCTCCCAATCCTGAAACATGTATTCCGCATCTTCCTCGTCCCCGTGCAGTTCCCGGCAGGCTTCGTAAAAATCTTCCTTGTCTGAATACTCCGACAGGTCGAGCCATGCGCCGGACAGTGAACCGTTGTTGTACTTGCCATAAGTGCCTACATAAACTCTTGCTTCCGATAATACCTTTGCTTCCATATTCCTGTAATTTTTAAGTTTTTAATTTTATGCGGATTTGAGAGGTGAGGGAGTTGAAGTTTCACTGAACTTTTTTCCTGTTTCCCGTAATCCGACTTTTTTTTTATGCGTCTTCCGGTCGGGTCGGTCGTTTTCGTTTCACATAGGCTTCAAAGGGTAGTGTTTAGAGTTTGCAAGGTTTCGGGCAAAAAATACCTCGCACCCGGTGGGCGCAGGGAAGATTTTTTTCGCCGAACCGGGACGGCTTGACCTTGCAAAGTCGTGAAGAACACGTAACTACCTTTGCCTATTGAAATGATAAAAACGACTGTTCCGGCTGGGGGACTGCGCAAGAGGAAGATTTACAGGTAGGGAAACAGGGGAAAAGTGCTTGTTTCTTTTCATCCTTTAGGGAACACTCCATGTGGGTGGGAAAGGCAAGGGTGTTGTGAGCTTGCTTGCAATACGCTTGTGCGGGTTTCCAACGGCTCTTTTCACGGAATACAGTCAGCCATGCCATGCACGGCTGGCGTTTCGGGGAATGTGCCAGCTTGGAAAAGGATATAAAAAATGCGGGTAGTCGCCGGACTGCCCGCAAGGTGAAAGAATATACTTTATTGTGATATAGTTTGTTAGGTGGAATTTCGTTACCGAAATCGTTACCTATTTGTTACCTGAACGGTCATAGGTAACGAAACCTATCGGACGGCGTTCTTTCTGCTGCTGCGACTGGCTCAAAAGCTGGGTAAGGGCTTGGTACAGTTCATTGAACTGCGCATCGGTGCTTACCTCCAGTTCCTCGATGCGCTTTAACAGTTCCTCGTAACCGATTACCATTTGGCGCATGAGGACGAAAGCCCGCATGATTGAAATGTTTACCTCTATGGCTACTTTGGAGCGGAGAACAGAGGACAGCATGGCTACGCCCTGTTCCGTGAAAGCCATAGGCGGCGTGGGCGTATGACGGATATTGTCGGGGAACTTATCACAATTTGTGATAAGTCCCAACCACTCGTCTTTACTCAATTCAAACATAAAATCACTGGGGAAGCGGTCTATATTACGTTTGACCGCCTGTTTCAAGGCTCGTGTTTCTACTTGATAGAGTTCCGCCAAATGCAAGTCAAGCATCACCCGGCAACCCCGTACTTCAAAAATCTTGTTTTGGATAATCTGCAAGTCCATAATCATTATTTTTAAGTTATTATTGATACCGCTTATATTCTTCTGTTATTTAGCTTATTAGCAAAAACATCCATATCCTCGCTAAGTTTGGTGTCTATGATTTTTGCGTAGATTTGGGTAGTTCTTATGTTGGTGTGTCCCAACATCTTGGAAACGCTTTCAATAGGTACACCGTAGCTTATACTAAGGGTCGCAAAGCTGTGGCGCGCAACGTGGAATATACAAGGTGATGCAAGTAATAGTGAATAGGTAAAGATTAAACGTAAGTCGTTTGAAATGAGCTGTATTTCTGTATTCTGCAAAATGTGGAAAATGCAAACGACAACGGAATATTGAGGTTGTTCAGTTACCAAACCGTTAGCCGGGCAGTTACCGAAACGGGAATAGGTAACACAAAGCGATGAAAAGAAAACCTCACCGTTTTGTTTGCGCTCATACACAGTGTTTTGCGTATCAAAGAGCGCTTATATGGCAAGTAAACTTTGCACTAAAAATATAAGCGTATGAAAGTAGAAAAATTCAAGGTGTTGCTCTACCTCAAAAAGAGCGGACCGGATAAGTCGGGAAAAGCTCCCATCATGGGACGCATTACGGTAAACAGGACAATGGCACAGTTCGGATGCAAACTGTCCTGCACTCCCGAATTATGGAATCCACGTGAAAGCCGTCTGAACGGCAAAAGCAAGGAAGCGGTTGAGATCAATGTCAAGATTGAAAAGTTACTGTTAGCGGTAAACAATGCCTTTGACAACCTTGTGAATCGTAAGGTTGATTTTGATGCTACCGATGTGAAAGACCTTTTTCAGGGCAGCATGGAAACGCAAATGACGCTCATGCGAATGACGGATGTTGTCTGCGATGACCTCAAAGCCCGTATCGGCATAGACAGGGCAAAAGGGACTTATCCCGGTTATCACTATATGCGCCTGACAATCGGGGAGTTCATCAAGACCAAGTACAAGGTGAAAGATTTGGCATTTGGACAACTGACAGAGCAGTTCATCCACGACTATCAGGCATTTGCCACCGGTAATAAGGGTTATGCGATTGATACCGTCCGCCATCATCTTGCCATCCTGAAGAAGATATGCCGTCTGGCGTATAAGGAGGGATATGCCGACAGAATCCACTTCCAGCATTTTACCTTACCAAAGAAGACAGAAACGACACCACGGGCATTGAGTCGTGAATCGTTTGAGAGAATCCGTGATGTGGAAATACCCGCTTACCGCAAATCCCATATACTGGCAAGGGATATGTTTCTCTTCGGGTGCTACACCGGGGTCTGTTATGCGGATGTTGTCTCGATTACCCACGAGAACCTATATACGGATGAGGACGGTGCTTTGTGGTTGAAGTATCGAAGAAAGAAAAACGAACTTCGTGCCAGTGTGAAACTGTTACCGGAAGCGATTGCGCTGATTGAAAAATATCATAGTGGGGATAGGGACACCCTGTTCCCTTTGCTGCATTGGTCAAATCTCAGACGACACATGAAAGCGTTGGCGGCACTGGCAGGCATCAAGGATGATTTGTGCTATCATCAGGCGAGGCACAGCTTCGCCTCGCTGATTACGCTTGAAGCAGGTGTGCCGATAGAAACCATCAGCAGGATGCTGGGACATTCCGACATTTCTACAACACAGGTCTATGCCCGTGTCAGCCCGAAGAAACTTTTCGAGGACATGGACAAGTTCATAGAAGCCACCAAAGATTTTCAATTAATTCTTTAATACAGGAAACGATATGCGAAGTACATTTTCACTATTACCCTATATCAACCGCAGCAAGGTAAAGGCTGACGGTACGACTGCCATACTCTGCCGCATAACCATTGACGGCAAACAGACTGCCATCAGTACGGGGATTTATTGCCGACCGGAAGAATGGAACAGCAAGAAAAACGAGATTAAATCCGTAAGGGAAAATAACCGTTTACGAGAATATTTACGACTGACAGAGGAAGCCTACAATGAGATACTGAAATCGCAAGGCGTGGTCAGTGCCGAGATTTTGAAGAACCACATATCCTTGAACAACATCCATCCGGCCACTCTTCTACAGATGGGTGAATGGGAACGTGAGCGGTTGAAGAAACATTCCGAAGAAATAGACTCGACTTCTTCCTATCGAAGTTCAATGTATTACCAGAAGTACCTGACGGATTTTCTTACGTCCATCGGTAAAAAGGACATTCCCCTTGAAGAAGTGACGGAGGATTTCGGCAAGTCCTATAAAGCCCACTTGAAGAAAATGCAAGAACTTCGGGGTTTCCCAGACCAACCATTGCCTGCGTTGGTTGAACCGCCTGTTGTATCTGGCAGTCGATAAGGAGATTCTTCGTGTAAATCCCTGTGAGGACTTGGAGTATGAGACAAAGCCGGAAGCAAGGCACAGGTACATCAGCCGTGAGGAGTTCAAGAAGATACTTTCCACCCCGATGTATGACAAGCGTATGGAACTGGCAAGACGGGCTTTCATCTTCTCGACCCTGACGGGACTGGCGTATGTGGACATCAAACTTCTTCATCCCCACCATATCGGAACAAACGCTGATGGCAGACGGTACATCCGCATCAACCGGAAAAAGACAAAGGTAGAGGCATTCATACCCTTACATCCCATAGCGGAGCGGATATTGTCGCTGTATAACACGACCGATGACGAGAAGCCCGTGTTTCCTCTTCCCAACCGTGATGCCTTATGGTTTGAGGTTCATGAATTGGGAATAACCATAGGGAAAGAGGAAAACTTGACCTATCACCAAAGTCGGCACAGCTTCGGCACTTTTTGATTTCGGCGGACATACCGATTGAGAGTATCGCCAAGATGATGGGACACTCCAATATCAGGACGACACAGGGATATGCACGGATAACCGATGATAAAATTTCCAAAGATATGGACAAACTGATGGAACGAAGAAAGGAAATATCGGCTGGCGAAAAAGAAGAAATAGCAAATAATCATCATAAAATAAAGGAATTATGAGCAGAGGCATAATAACAATCAGTGAAACGGGTGCAGTCACTATGCCGACCGCACCCGTATGGATGATGCAATTTGAGATTGCCGACCTGTTCGGGGTGTTCTCGTGCGATGTCCGCAAGACGATACGGGCAATCTATAAGAACAATGAACTGAATGAAGCCGATACGATGCGATATATCAGGCAACCGGATGGTATCAGTTATGACGTTTACAACCTTGAAATGGTTATAGCCATTGCATTCAGGATATGCAGTAAAGAAAGTGCTTTGTTCAGACGGTTTATAATAAATGAAATCAGCACCACCAAAAGAGAAACGCCTGTTACGTTGTTTGTTTCCTGTGGCAGGAGTAATAACCGATGGTATAGTTGAGGTTCATCCCGTCAGCCACTTGTTTCCGTTGCCACACGTTTGAAAGGCATCCGGCAACGAAAAATAAGCAACTGATGGGTAAAGAGCAGAAAAGGAACGGCTTACAGACGAAGCGCAGTATTGACACTTCATCCGTAAGCCGTTCCTTTTTTCTTTTTGTCGAAAGTCTATTGCTGCCGCAATACAGGGCATACGGCAAACTACACTCCTTCAAGAAAAATCAAGTTATCCTCTATCGGTAGGCGGAGCGGTAGCCGTCATTCAGCATCCGTTCGATGTCGGATTCACGGTAGAGAATTTTACCGCCCAACTGGATATAGGCTATATGCCCTTCATTGCGGTAGTCCTGAAGTGTCCGGCGGCTCACCTTCAGCCGTGCCGACACCTCCTTGTCGGTGAAGAAACGCTCTCCGCCCAATGTCGGGCGGTAGTTGGCGGTCAGATGCTCTACATTATCAAGCAGTCGGTCAAGACTGCCCATAAAGTGGATTATCCACTTGTTGTCCTTGTTAATCAACTCATTCATATTACTCTGGATTTAGTGGGTGTTGTCATTATATTTAATTCATATAGTCTTTCCTTTGAACTTCGCTTCCTTTCTTCTATCCTCCACAACGGAGACAATGAACTCCACGTCTTCGGGACGGTAATATGTCTTGTGGTTTATCTGTGAATAAGCCAGCGTGCCGTTATCCCGAAGCGTCTGTAACGTGCGAGGGCTGATGTTGAGCATACGGCACACATCCTGATTATCCATCCATTCGCTCATTTTCTTTTCCCCGTGCCGATGGCAGATGGCATCCATACGGCTGACGAAACGGTCGAACTTGGCGACCATTGCCTCAAAGGTCTTTCTTTCGATTGATACAATTTCCATATTGCCTTTCTTTTAATTGTTACTGTTTCTTTTGCCACAAATGAAATACATTTATCTGCATGTCATGCAATGGATTTTCAAAAAGTGGCAGCGTGTTGCGCCGATACGGTAGTCATTGTCCGGGGTACTGCTTGCCGATTATCTGTGAGCAAGCCGGTGGAATACGATTTCCGTTCAGCCTTTAATTCCCATTTTTATAAGGAAGCCACAGCCAAAATAAGGGCTTAATTTAAAATAGCCCCCAATCGTACCTTTGTCCTTTCAGCTATTCATATCCGGTAAATCGGTGAAGTCCGCACCGATTTGTCAGTCTCCATAAAGCAAAACCGTACAAAAATGCCTAAGAAAATCCAAGTACTTGACTGACTGCATTAAAGCACCTTACTTCGCTCCCGATAATCGGTCGAGGTATAGACCAAGACCACATTCAATAACTTAATCAATTTGTTTTTACAATGAAAAAAGAACCAAACATTACAGAGCAGCAGGCTCGTGAAATCGTGGAAAAAATGGGGCGCAGGGAACCCTACACCTCCAAGTCGATAGACGACTTCTACAGGAGTATCGGTCTGGAACCGGAGGAGCCGGAACAGCTCGGCAAGACCGTCACGGAAGAAGCAGAAATTCCTATGGCAGATGAACCGTCAGGAGTGGCGACCGGAGAAGCGGCAATGCCGCAGAAGCGCATCAGCAGCAAACAGCGTAGGCTGTCTTTGGATGAGTACCGCACCACTTATCTCAAAGTTCCCAAAATTATCAACCGCAAGCCCGTGTTCGTCAGTGAGACGGTGCGTGACGAGCTGGACAGGGTTGTCCGCTACCTCGGAGGGAAGGGCATGAGCGCATCCGGACTTATAGAGAACCTTGTCCGCCTGCACCTCGATGCCTACCGGAATGACATCGAGCAGTGGCGCAAACTCTGACGGGATTACGGTGGAACAGGTTGAGCCGTTGGATGCACTCCATCGGTTCGACCGATACACAAAGTGAGTTATTACACTCGGAAATCAATCCGACAGGCGGAGGATTTTTGTGTCCTCAAAGACACAGCAAGGTATGTTTTCAGTTACTCGGATGTTCCGGAGTAACTAAAAACCCTTGCACCGCCGTGGGCAGAATTATCCTCCGAAGTCGGATAATTTCGGGGTTCCTTAATCAAAGATTAAACAAAGGATAAACTATAAAATTGAAAGAATAAGAAGCATGAAAAAGAACAACAAGTACGGGAGAAATCCCAAGTTGAACCCGAAGACGCACTGCGTGATGGTGCGCTTCGATGATGAGGAATGGAACAAATTTCTCACGATGTATGAGGAATCACAGGTGTATGCGAAAGCTGTCTTTCTGAAGGCGCACTTCTTCGGGCAGAAGTTCAAGGTGTTGAAGGTAGACAAGGCAATGGTGGACTACACAACCAAGCTGTCCGATTTCCACGCCCAGTTCCGTGCCATCGGCACGAATTATAATCAAGCCGTAAAAGAGCTGCGTTGTCATTTTTCTGAGAAGAAAGCGATGGCTTTGCTTTATAAGTTGGAAAGATGTACCATTGAACTTGTGAAGTTAAGTCGGAAGATTATAGAACTTTCAAGGAATATGGAGAAGTGTTACCAATCAAAATCCGACTGATATGGCATCGGTAAAAGTCAAGTTTCGCCCTTCTACCATAGTCGGCAAGGAGGGTACACTTTACTATCAGGTGATTCACAACCGCGTGGTCAGACAGATATATACCGACTATAAGCTTTTCGCTTCGGAATGGGATATACATTCCGAAGCGGTTGCCATGCATTGTACTCCGAACGAACAAGAGCGAAACAACTATCTGCTTTCGATAGGTTCCCGTATCAGATGGGACAAGGAGAGGTTGAATAAGATTATACACACGTTATCTCAATCCGGCATATTCGTAACGGATGATGTAGTCATGCGCTTTCATGAAAACAGGCAAGAACTGTCATTCAACGCTTACATCAGCCAGCAGATAGCGAGACTGAAACGTTTAGGGAAGATACGCACCTCGGAGACTTATACAGCCGCACTCAGAAGTTTCAGCAGTTTTATGAATGACACAGAGGTTTTATTTGACCAACTTAATGCGGATTTGTTTGCGGAGTACGAGGCTTATTTGAAAGGCAGGGGAAATACGCCCAACACCATATCATTCTATATGCGAATTCTGAAAGCCGTCTATAACCGTGCGGTGGAAAATGGACTGACGGAGCAACGGCATCCGTTCAAGTCTGTCTACACGGGAGTGGAGAAAACCATGAAGCGAGCCTTATCACTCAATGACATCAGACGTATCAAAGGACTGGACTTGTCATTGAAGCCCAATCTTGACTATGCCTGCGATATGTTCCTGTTCTGTTTCTATACAAGGGGAATGTCGTTCATTGACATGGCTTATCTGAGAAAGAAAGACTTGCTGAATGGCACTCTTTCCTATCGTAGACGCAAGACAGGACAACAACTGTTCATCAAATGGGAAAAATGTATGCAGGAGATTGTTGATAAATATCCAATAAACGAAACGGAATACCTCTTGCCTATCATTACAAAACATGATGAAGATTATCGGAAACAATACACCAACGAACTTCATCGGGTAAACCATCTGTTGAAGAAAATCGGGAAACTGCTGGATTTGCCAATACCCTTGACGATGTATGTCGGTCGGCATTCATGGGCAAGTATTGCCAAGAGCCGTAATGTGCCTATCTCTGTCATCAGCGAAGGTATGGGGCATGATTCTGAGAACACTACGCAGATTTATCTTGCATCGTTGGATACCACCGTGGTAGATAAAGCCAATAAGAAAATACTGGATCTGCTGTGAGGCAGTGGATGTTTAGCGAATCTGTCCAACGCTTGCCAAGAGACGGATATTACAATGCAAAATTACGCAAAATAATGATTTTTAAGTTATAAAACGCTGAAAATCTTATCTATTATGTTCTTTTTGTTTTGCGAAAAATATCAGATGTTTTGCGAAGTTATCTTTGCAAAAGTAAAATATTACTCATTATCAACGAGATAAAGATGCTTATCCGTCTCTTGGCAAGAGACTATATATAAACTTTATATAATTACATTAAATGAACAACAAAATATTTGCAATCACTGCTATAAGTACTCTTATACTACTGCTTAGTTGTAGTGGAGATGAAATTATAGTCAATTCGGATAATAATCCAAATCAAATTAGTGATATAAAACCTATACTCAAGGTTTATATTGAAAACTCTGGAAGTATGGATGGTTATATGTGCGATGGGTCTCAATTGAAAGATGCCATTTTTGATTATGTAAGTGATTTGAGCACTTGTGTAGATACGACTCAATTATATTATATAAACAATCGTGTTATACCATATCATGCTGATTTGGAGCAATATATTAAGACAATGAATCCAATAACATTCCAAAAGGCTGGTGGCAACCGATCCAATTCGGATTTAAGTAAAATGTTAAGTACAGTATTGGACGCGATGACTGATTCTACAGTGAGTATATTTGTGTCGGATTGCATCTTAGATCTTCCTGTCTCTGATGCACAGAGATTTCTAAGTACTTGTCAAATATCAATTAAGAATACTATAAATAAAGGCAGAAAAAATATTCCTCTTCTTGGCGTTGAAATATTGAAGATGAAATCTGATTTTAATGGTAAGTATTTTTATCAGAATGGAGGAAGTGAAGTTCTGACCAACGTAAAAAGACCATATTATATTTGGATTTTTGGTAATAGCAACGTACTGGCTAAATTAAATACGGAAGTACTTTTCAAGGGATTGGAAAAATATGGATATGATAATATTATCTCATATTGCCCAAAAACCTCTATACCATATGATATAACAAACAGAGCTTTAATAAGCAAGACAATTAATCCCATCAAAGGTGATTATAATGCAACTATTCGTGCCGACTTTTGTACAACATTACAATCAGAAGATGTTCTGCTGAATCTTGATAATTATTCTTTTAATAATCAGAACCTCATAATAGAAAATATTAAACCGATAATAGCGACTGAGAGAGAATATTCTCATTTTATTAATATTACAATACCCAAAGGAGTAAATATTGCAGAAGATTACTTGATACTGAAGGCTCCGAATATGCCAAGTTGGGTTCTTGAATCGAACGATGAATCTGGGGAAAATGTAAAGGGTAATCTCGATAAAACGACAGGTATAAAATATTTAATCGGAGGAGTCTCTGATGCTTATAAAAAAGATAATGTATTAACTACGCTTAAATTCACTGTTAAACGAAAATAAATTATGGGCGAATTATTTGGAAGTATTTATTGCTGGTTTGAAGAATTCTTTGGAATAGAACTAGCGAACTATCTTTGGGGACAGTCCTCTCCATTATCTCAGACTAACTCTTATATAGGAATTGGTTGGACAATGCTTGGCATAAGCTTGGCAATAGTTTTAATATTTTATTATGCAATCAATCACCCTCGCTTGAACCATTGGTGGGGATGGGGGATTTTCCTTATGGTAAATGCTCTAATAAACTTTATTGTGGGCTGGCAATTGGTGCTTAAAGACTATTATGGAGGAAAGATGGTAACAATTGATCCAGCAACAGATTTACAAATTCCTCTCAATATTGGTGGAGCAGAGATAATTTGTTTTGGAGTTTCCAATATGTTTCTCTCTGTCTTAGCTTTTATAGTTTTCACATTTATATTCAAATGGTGGAGTCCCAACTGCTCTGGTGCACCATTCTAATCGTAGAAGTTATGTCTAAAATATTTGTTTTCGGAATAGGGGGGACGGGTTCAAGAATCCTTCGCTCTCTTGCCATGATGTTAGCCTCTGGAGTAAAGTTCGGAGCCAATGAAATTGTACCCATAATAATTGACCCAGATGTTGCAAACGCAGACCTTACTAGAACTGTATCATTATTAAATAATTATACTGCAATCAGAGAAAAATTGCAATTTAGTAACGACAATAGAAGTAGGTTCTTTCATACTGAAATAGAAAGAATTTTACCTAATTACACTCTCCGTATTAACGACACCGATGATAAGTCGTTTCAACAGTTTATCGAATACGCCTCAATGTCAAAGCCTAATAAAGCAATGACCAAGATGCTGTTTTCAGACAAAAATCTTGAATCATCAATGGAAGTGGGATTCAAAGGTAATCCTAATATTGGGAGTGTGGTGTTAAATCAAATAGCCCATTCAGCAGATTTTAATGATTTCGCTAATTCTTTTAGCGACGGAGATAGGATATTCATCATAAGTTCTATCTTTGGAGGAACTGGTGCGAGCGGATTTCCATTACTTTTAAAAACACTACGTGAGGGGAAACATTTTCCCAATTATGACCTCATCAACAAAGCCACAATAGGTGCTGTAACTATACTTCCATATTTTAAGCTAAAGCCGAATGATGAAAGTGAAATAGATTCGTCAACCTTTATTTCTAAAACAAAGTCAGCATTAGCGTATTACGAGAATAACATAAGTAAAAATGGAAGTATTGATGCTTTATATTATCTTGCTGACGATGTGGTAAGTACATACGATAATCACGAAGGAGGTTCAGCCCAACAAAACGCAGCTCACTTAATCGAATTTTTGGGAGCTACGGCTATCGTTGATTTCTCTAAATCAAAGTTTGATACCCCGGCAAATATGGAACTTGGGATAAAAGAGACATCTGGAGCTGTATCATTTGATTCATTCTATCGTAAGATGTATGAAATGCTTTACTACCCGTTGGTTCAATTTACGATGACAGCTAATGCGTTGACTCAGAAACTTGATGTTTATCGTTCCAGTGGTTTTAACGCAAATAAGGGTAATTTTGAGAACTTTTATTCTGGAGTTTTTTTCAGTGACTTAGCGACATTTTTGAAAAAGTATCAGGAATGGTTAAGGGAGATGAAAGATAATAAGCGTTCTCTTGATTTGTTCAATCTTGCTTGTGGAAATAAGCCTTTTGACTTAGTAACAGGTGTAAAACCTAAGCGGATTTTTAGCAAATTTTCAGATTACAACTTGATGACAGACCGCTTAAATAGTGCTGTAAAAAATTGCAAGAGTAAAGGTGTTGAAGATAAGTTTCTTGAAATGTTCTTTCTCGGAACGGAAAAACTTGTATCAGAAAAATTAAGTAACTAATTTCACTATGTCAAAAGTATTCAGATTATATAAAGAGGGAACAACAACTTATGAAGACTGGAACAATAGTCCTGCGTTCCCATATAATTCAGCAAGTCGTGATACCATTGAGGATCCTGATGGAGCATCAGCCTGCCATGAAATAACTTCAATACCATCTCCATTCGCCCGGATTGATTTGATAAAAGCCGCCTTTAAGGAAGTTTGTAAATCAGGGAAAAATAATTTGTCCAATCTTGATGGCAATACCATTTTTCATAAGATGGTATCTGATACTCTTGATGTTGCGGAAATATTTTTCAATATCGATAAATTCAATGGTAAAGTAGAAATCATTAAATGGGATTGGTCAATTATGCTTACTGAACTTGACCAATCTGGCATTTCTGGTCATCGTTATTTTGCAGATGCACTCCGTAAGTATATGTCCTCAGACTCCAAAACGTACAACTTCGAAGCACTGAGAAACATATATTTATTAAATTATGTAGAAGGGCCAGATGAATTAAATATTATCGGTGCTACATCACCAGCTACGTTATTTTTTAGCAATGCCAATGATTTAGGATATGTTAATGATATATTCTTTGGAGAGGATAAACCATTTGATTCTAACTACCAACCATTGTACAGACGAGATTTTGAATTTGTTAAATATTTCTTTGCGTTAAGAAAGAACATACCCAATTTTGCAGGATTGTTCCCTGAATTTGACACCTATCTCACAAAAACATTTTCAGCAATCACAGACCAAAGAAAGAAGAACGAGTTACTTTCTATAACATCAACTGTACTTGATCAGTTGTCTTCAATCTCTGTCGTTGATGTACAACAAAATGACATTGTAGAAGTTTTGGGCTATCCACTATACAAAAAGACTTCTCGCCCTGTAACGACAACTAGTGATTTTACCATAAAAACCACGAAAGAATGTGAGTTCTCTCCATTAGTTCTCCCAATAGAGGCGGGAAACCGCTATGGCGACCTTCAGTATACCACAAGCAAATGGGGTAAGACTAATGTTGCTCCGTATATTGATTCGGAATTGGATTTAATGAAAAGAACACTTCCGTTTGATGGTTCTCTTAATCCATATCTGACAATTAGTGACTTATTGGAAGATACAATTATTCGAGTTCCTCATAGTCTGAATGTTGAAAATTATTTTGATGGAAATTTGAAACTAGAAGAAAAAGAATTGTCATATCTGCTTCCTTTAAAACCTCTGTTGTTTGAATATTTCACCCCGGAAGAGATAAGAGGAAATATGATGGATGGAAAACCAATGTTTGAGATGCAAACACTTGCAGGTAATTCAGGTGTAAAGGTTACACTCCGATGTACCCATTAAAGGAGCTGGAAATATCAGATACGTTGAATACATACGGCTTTACTATAATAATAGATGTGCAGATGTACAGAATAATGAGGGTGGAATGACTGAATTTAAGTTCACAGGATTCATTATGCCGCAAGTTAGATTCAACAATGAACAGGACGCTATTTATACTGTATCATGTGTTCAGTCTGCAACAGGAAGAAACGAATTCCGTTTTTTTAGTGATGGTGAAAAAATCCTACCAAAAAGCTGCACTTGTCGTAATGAAGACCAACAGATTATGGTTAAGGCTGATAATTATTTGTTGGAAAAAAGGAATTTTGATTTCGTTCAAGTTCGTAACACACATGGATATTGTGGTATTTTGCTGCCGATTTTCAAACAGCAAAGGAATGTTGAACGGTTTGAGTTCGCTATAGATTTAGGTACATCTAATACCCACATAGAGTTCCGCAAAGGAAATGAAAAACCAGAGGTTTTTACTTTCACGGCTAAGGATAGACAGTTATGTGAGATGTTCATCCCTATAAAGAATGAATATGGTTCAATTGAAGATTTGATTGAAGAAACCGAACTTATAGAGAAAGATTTTATTCCTTCAGAAATCGGCTTGTCCGATTTTCATTTTCCAACTCGGACTGTGCTTTCCTGCGCAAAGACAATAGATTGGACAAATGTAGTCGAACCATTTACGCTTGTGAATCTTCCATTTACTTATGATAAGCGCAGTGAGTTGTCTTACAACAATTTCAGATGTAACATCAAATGGGGTAATGGTGATGATCTTTGTGTGATGGAGTCGTATGTCAGATGCCTTATGCTTATCATTAGGAATAAGGTCCTTCTTAATAATGGCGATTTGCAGCATACTAAAATCACATGGTTTTATCCTATAAGTATGGCACCTAAGCGATTGCGTAGATTGAAATCTACATGGGATGATGCTTACCAAAAATATTTTGGAAATGGTGTTACTGGATATATGACGGAATCTTCCGCACCAATTCAATATTTCTTCAAGAGATATTCAACGGCTACGGATTTAATCAATGTTGACATTGGTGGAGGCACTACTGATATTGCGTTTGCGAAAGATAAGAATATAAGTCATGTGACATCATTTCGGTTTGCATCAAATACTCTGTTTGAAAATTCATTTTCAGAACTTGATGAAGATAACGGTATAGTTGACTGGCATAAGAATGAAATTCTGAAACTTCTTGAAGAGAAGAATTTAATGGATCTTATTCGCGTGTTCAATAGCCCGAATAACACCAAACCTGCTAATATGGCATCATTCCTATTCGGTCTTAAAGACAACACTATTCCCCAAAGAGCCGGAGTTAATGTCAAAGCTATTGATTTTAATTATATACTCCAAGAAGATGAAGATTTTAAGATTGTATTTATTATTTTCTATACGGCAATAGTATATCACATAGCGCAAATTGTTAAGTCACTTAACCTTGAAGTTCCTCGTCATATCTCTTTTAGTGGCAATGGCAGCAAGGTAATACGTGTTATTACAACCGACTCCAAATTACTCGCGCGATATACCAAAATGGTATTTGAAAAACTGCTCGGAAAACCGTATGGTAAGGAATTGGATTTGCTGGGTCTTGAAAAAGACTCTAACCCTAAAGAATCAACTTGTAAGGGTGGCATTATCGGTACGGAAGATGAAGACAACAGAGATAAGACTATTGTTTTCAAGAGTGATTGTACAGGATTAGTGACACCAAAAGATACCTATGCCAACATTAAAGATGATTACAAGAGGCGTACAGTTACCGCAGTTGAGGATTTCTTCAAGTTCGTACTTGTTGATATGAATTCTGCATTCAATTTTGATAAAAATTTCGGAGTTAAACCATCATCTATTCGTATCGCACAAGAAATGGCAAAGAAAGATCTTCTCACGTTCCTTGAAAAAGGAATAAGTCAGCGTTGTGAAGAAACTGAGGCGGAAGATATGATAGAGGAAACATTCTTCTATTATCCCATAAAAGGGGTGTTAAATGCAATTTCAGCAGAAATATATAACGAATTACAACAATCATAAGAGCACATGAAACAAATTATAATCTCATTACTCACATTAGCCTTGGCGGACATCTGCTTGTGTAGTTGTGGCAATGATGTGGCTGCCAACACTTCTCTAGAAGAGATGCATAAAAAGAGTTCCATAACGCAATCTGATGAGAAGCATAAAAAAGCGATAACTGATTCTATCAACAATCTACGAGAAAAATAATGGATTTAACCGAAAAATATGAAAAGGTTTATCAGGAATTAAGCGAAGTAAAAATGGACAATAAGAAAATCAATGATGAAAAAGCAACGAATAAATGGTATATTCTTATTGGTGGAGGTATTGGATTGCTTGGTTTGATAGTATCAATTTTTGCATTTGGAAAAACAGGGAAATGTAATAATAGATTAAGTCGTCATCGTGAAGAAATCGAATCACTGAGACAGCTATTAAATGAGCGTCGATTTGAACCAAATGTTACTGGTACTAAACGTACAAATTATTCAGCCTCGTCATCGATACCCAATAATGAAATCTCTGATTTGTCTCGAAAAATACAACATTTAGAGAATGAACTTTTAAAAATACAAAAGACTACTCTTGTTCATGGAACACCGACTCCATCTACAATTACCCCACCGATAAAACCAACTAGAATAGGTTACTTTGGAACAGCTATAAGTGGTGAAAACGGCACAGGGTATTTTAAAAAAGTACTTGAATCAAAAGATAGTGATGCAAGATTTTCAGCACAAATTATTGATGGTTCAGCTAATTTTGAGCCTATAGCATCTCTTTCCTCTATCAAATCCAGCGACTATATGGACTTGGCTGTAGAATTTGAAGGGGTATCTAAAAATGAGGCAACTGATATGTCCGTTCATTACAAAGGACTGGCTCAACAAATAGGAGATAAATGGATTATTGTAAAAAAAGCAGTTATAACTTTAAAAAAATAATCAACTATTATGCATTCAATAGTACCTATAATAATTATTATTATCATATTTATGCAATTGTTTTTCTTTGTGAAGAACTTTTTGCGTATGCGCCAATTCAGTAACATCTTTACTGGTACAACTTCATGGCGAATAAGACGTAATGCAGAAACCTCTCTTGTGGATGGCATATATGGGGATGGTAACAAAATATTTATCGGCATTATTACATCCATCAATAAATATCTTGGAAATAACTCCGGTTCAGTTATTGATTTTGGTCTTCTGAAAGATGCGGTTGACCGTCACTGTGATTCTGTAGAAAATGACATAGCTACACAGACACCTATTCCACTTTATTGGGGATTGGCTGGTACAATGGCTGGTGTTATTATGGGATTGTGGGATTTGTTACAGTCTAATGCAATAATGACTCTTATGAGCAGCGGTGGCGGAGTTATCGATAATGCTTCACAGAGTGCCGCTTCTGGAATTAATTCTCTTTTAAGTGGTGTCGCATGGGCAATGCTGGCTTCTATTTGTGGTATTCTGCTTACGACAGTCAATTCTCTTCTCTTCAAAAGATGCAAACTTAATGAGGAAGACGGGAAAAATTCTTTTTTTGCTTGGATGCAATCAGAACTTCTTCCTGAATTACCATCTGATACATCCGAGGCACTTAACAATCTCGTAAGAAATCTCAATAAATTCAACAATACATTCGCACAAAACACATCAAATCTTGGGAATACGCTAAATGCCGTTAATCAGTCCTATGCAATACAAGCGGATATAATAAAAGCGGTTCATGACATGGATGTTATGAAAATGGCAAAAGCTAATGTGCGTGTTCTTGAAGAATTACAACAATGCACAGACAAATTGGAAGTATTTAATCAATATCTCAATGATATTGAAGGATACACCGAAGCTATACATAGATTTGAATCATTGTATAATGAACAAGCAAATCGAATCCACATACTTGAAGAAATAAGAGATTTCTTTGGACGTCATAAAGGAGAAATAGCTAAAACAACAGCTGATGCAGACAGGACACTTCAAGAGTCTCTCCAAAATATAAAGGAATCTACATCATCAAATGTCGAAGAACTGCACAAAAGGTTTATTGAACAAAGTGAGTCATTCAAAGAAATTCTTAAATCTGAACGAGAGTCATTTGAACAATTTACAAATGATTTAAAGGCTCAATTTAGTGCCCAAATGACACAAATGCCACAATTGTCTGAACAATTGGAAGAAATTTCAGCAATTCCTGTCAGACTTGACAAGCTGATTGAAAAAATAGAAATGTCAAACATCCGTTTAGCGAATGACATATCCCAGTCTATCAAACAAACCTTGATGACCACAAAGGTAAATAAAATACTTGATACAAATGAATAGTGTTCGTGTTGGCGATTCATACAGCGTGGATGAAAGTCTCAGGATGGGCTGCATTAGTTAATTCAATTGCCATTACCTGCATTTTAAATATCGTGTTTATGTTTTTTCCCCGTTAAAAAGGATAAGAGCCAGCCACAACAAATCCATTATTCAGCCAACAAGAGTTGCCGATGCAAATTAGTTAATAAACAAGCAGAAAATACTACTGATGCGGTCTTAAATACAACAGATTCTATTAAAGATAATAATAAAAAGTAATTATGGCTCAGAAAAAGGAATCGTTTTTTTGGACAAGTTACTCAGACTTGATGACAAGTTTGTTTTTTGTCATGTTAGTATTATTCATTCTTGTAATTGTTCTTCTACATAAGCGTATGGAGGCAACAGAAGCTCAGTTACAAGAGATTAAAAAGGTTGAGCAATCAACAAAAGATTTAAGTCGAGATTATTTTCAATATCGTTCAGATTACAAAAAATATGTTCTAACAATTCAAGTTCGCTATCCTGCCGGAAAGTCTGACTTGAATGATATTGTATCTACGGATAAAGAAGCCCAATTACGTCAATTGGCTGCGGCAGGACGCGAAATACGAGATTTCTTAAAAAACCATAGTGAGAATCAATATATTCTTATAATAGAGGGGCAAGCGTCAAAAGACAACTTCCTTTATAATTATGAATTAAGTTACCAACGGGCATTAGCACTTATGCGTTTTTGGATTGAAGATTCACGTATTACATTTGGGAGTAATTGCGAAATTCTAATATCTGGCAGTGGAGATGGCAAACTTGATACTCATTCTATGCGAGAAACAAATGACGAAAGAGAGAATCAGCGTTTCCTTATTCATATATTGCCAAAAACATTTTTGAAAACAATGAAAATAAATAATTTCATAATATCAACAGTTTCTATTATATGTCTGTATTCATGCGCTCATAAATCAGGACATGGTGAAAGGAATGATAAGATTGTAACTTCACAACAGTCACAGTCAGTACTAGTGTCTCCTAATAAAAAAGCAAGGAACGTCACAATATCAGTTGTAAATAATCGTAGGTGATAAAAATAAAGCTTGATGGTTCTCAAATTTTTTCGAAATATAATACGTCAGTTTTTATGGTGTTTACTCGGATGGCTACAATATGTACCAAGGTTTCTGGATTCTTTATCAACAAAGATGGTTTGGCTGTCAGCAATTATCATGTGTTCAAAGGAACTGGCATTGGTGAGGAAGGGATTAAATTAGCTGGAAGCGATAAGGTGTACAAAGTAGAGGAAGTGATCATGAGCAGTGAAAATGAAGATTTTATTCTATTCCGTGTAGATGTTTCCAATACAGATTTTATTCCCGTTGCCAAATACAAACCGAATGTGGGTGAAAAAGTCTATGCTATTGGTAGCCCCCGTGGACTTGAAAATACCTTTTCTTCAGGAGAGGTATCGCAATGGCGTGACAAAAATTTAATGCAAATTTCTGCTTTAATTGATCACGGTAGCAGTGGTGGCGCATTGATAAATGAATACGGAGAAGTAGTCGGTATCACATCCGGTTCGTTTGCAGACGGCTCACAAGCCAATCTAAATTATGCATGGAGCATTGATGTGATAAAACCATATGTAAAAAACAAATAATGCAGGCTTGTAGGCATTGATTAGAGTTCTCATATTAATAATAACAGTAATTGCTTTTTTTGATTGCGACTCTTGTTCGATATAGGTGATTGTCATTTAGCTTGATTATATAATCTAAGAAAGTGATGTGGTTTGCTCAGTTCTATGATAACACAGTGGATTATTCAAAATAATAATATTACCTTTGCATTTAGAAAAAAGCGTTCTTTTGAATTACTGCAAAACGAGGTAAAACACGGAATTTCGCTGGTTTCTAAATCGTTACCTATCAAGCCGAAATATATTGTAATACATTGTATCTTAGCAAGAAAGAAAAATCGCTATGCCTTGCTACGTGAAACGTGATTTTCTTGTTTATCCCGCAAACGGTCGCAATCTCTTTCAAGTAATCATTCATCTTTTGATTGCTGATAACTGGCAACAGTTTACCATTGGGCAGTTTCCCGTCATATTTCTGCAAAATGGATTTAGGTATATCCAGCAATCGTATGTTGGACGTTACGTTTGTCTTGTGTCTTTTCTTGATAATCCACAAATTGCCGTCAAAGGACAGTCTTATATTTTCAGGTGTCAATTCGCATACATCAACATAGGAAAGTCCCGTGTAGCAACTGAATATAAATATATCCCGAACCTGCTCCAGTCGTTTGCTGGCGAACGTCTTTTGATATATCCGGTCTAATTCTGCCTGTTCAAGAAAATCCCGTTCCACATATTCAAATTTCAGTTTATACGCCCCGAATGGATTAAAGGTAATCAGTCCCAAGTTATAGGCAAAGAGGACAACAGTCCTGAAACGCTGGATAAACTTCATGGCTGTATTATGGGTACATGGGTAATTTTCACGGATGAACAGGTAGAAGCCCTCGATGAACACGACATTTATTTCCCGAAAGGTTATATCCTCCACATTATATTTATTGTGGATATATTCGGCAAGGCGATTTTTGGTAAGTTCATAACGGGTATATGTCTTTTGCGTGGCTGTTTTCCCTACTTTCAATGCGTACTGTTCATTGTGTTGGGAAAATACCTGCAAGAGAGTTTTTGCCTTTTCTTCTTTGCCCAAGAATACATTGCGTACTTTCTCTGCGGTTACATAATTGTCCCACTCTAAAATGCTCTGATAGTGTCTGTGCAAGGTAGCCTTGATGCTATCCAGCATTTCATTCATACGGGTAAATTCCGCCCCTCTGCCATTTACCTTTCCGGTCTTGGCTGACCAGTTTTTAGGATTGACCTCCAGTTTGGTGTTAAACTGGGCCAATTTCCCGTCAATGGTAATACGTGCCATGATTGGCATATTACCGTTCTTTTTTACTTTGTCCCTTTTCAAGAAGAACAATACTCGGAATGTTGATTTCATACCTCATTTTTTAAGTTACAAAACTACTTTTATTAACTCATAATGAGATAAATGCAGGGTCGCCAATTCCCGACAACATTTCGCCAATTTCCGCCAATTCGTACCCCTTTTTGAAGAATTTTGTCGGGGGTACGGATAAGGCACTAATTTTTGTCCGTCAGTGACCTTTTCGTGGCGGTCAAGGTAGCCAAAAGGCAATAAAAAAAGTCCTACAAAATGTTGATTTTGTAGGACTTGTCTTTTTGTTGTCGCCTTTTGGCTTTTCTTTTGGTGATCCGCTTGGGGCTCGAACCCAAGACCCCAACATTAAAAGTGTTGTGCTCTACCTGCTGAGCTAGCGAATCAATCCTTATTGCTGTTAAGCGGGTGCAAAGATAGGTACTTTTATTGAATATGCAAGGCTTGTGGCGAAAAAAGTTTGCATTATTCTTGCTGTTTGTTTTCTTATGTTTGATTATCAGATGGTTCTGTCTTATGAATATTTTCTCTGTTGATAATGAAACGTTGGTAATAGGAAAGCATTAACGTTGTAAGCGGGAGCGCGATAATCATTCCCAACATCCCCATTAATGAGCCCCATATAGAAAGTGACAATAGAATGATAGCAGGATTTAGTCCGGTAATTTTTCCCATGACGCGCGGTACGATGAATCCGTCTTGAATAGCTTGCACTACAATGAATACCACCATGGCCGAGGCGATGATTATCCAGAAATTCCCACCCGTGTCGGACGCTTTCAGGATTGCCAGTATGATGGTAGGAACAAAACCTATGATTTGAAGATAAGGCACCATATTCAATGCTCCGATGAACAGCCCGAGACCTATGGCCAGCGGGAAGTCTATGATGAGGAAACCTATACTGAATAAAATACCGACGCATAAAGCTACGAATGCTTGCCCGCGGAAGTATCTGTTCATACCTACTTTTACGTCGTTCAGTATGCCCACTACGAAAGAACGGTATTTCAGGGGCACGAGATGTGTCCAGCCTTCAGCGATACTTTCATAGTCCAATAAGATGAAGATGATGTATAGCAGGATGATGAATATAGTGAATACGCTGAATAATAGGTCGATGGAATCCGATAGTAAAGACCATAGACGGGGAACGGCTTCTTTGAGCGCATCCAGCAGGTTCTCTTTATTGAATAGTTCGGTTATGAATTTGACATCGATATTATCCCGTAAGAATTCGGAAAGAGAGGTTGGCACATTGCTGTTGTATGTTCCGTGCGAAAAGTATTGAACCAATAAGGCCTGTACTCTGCCGCACTCCTGTATCATGGGGGGAACTAACAGATAGAAAGCTCCGGCACCTACAATCAGGAGCGCCAATAATGCGCAGAATATGGATACGATCCTGTTCTTTAACTTTAGCTTGTACTGGAAGAATGTGACCAGCGGATATATCAGATAGGCAATAAGCCAGGCGATAAAGAAAGGCAATAGAACGCTGCTTAAACGCTTCAGAAGCATCAATATGCCGATAATGATAACTCCTAAAATGACACCGCGGATAAAACTGTCGAATGTAATCTTTTTACGTTCCATAGACTTCTGTGTTAATTTACTAATCGCTTGCTGCTTGCCGGTCTTCCTTTATCGCTTGTAAATAGCACTCGCGGCACAAAGGCTCGTATTCGGCTGTTTCACCCAGCAGTACTTGCTTGTCGTTTTTCACGGTACGGTGGGAGAATGAGGCGAGTTGGCCGCATTTTACACAAATGGCATGTACTTTGGACACCTCGTCCGCAATGGCGCACAGTCCCGGCATGGGCCCGAAAGGGTTGCCGCGGAAGTCCATGTCCAGTCCGGCTACGATGACACGTATACCGTTGTTGGCAAGCTGGTTGCATACATCGATCAGACCCTCGTCAAAGAATTGCGCTTCATCAATGCCCACTACGTCTATCTCGGACGTGAATAACAGAATACTTGCCGATGAGTCTATCGGAGTGGAAGATATGGTGTGGCTGTCGTGCGATACGACATCTGCTTCCGAGTAGCGCGTGTCTATTGCAGGTTTATATATTTCGACACGTTGTTTGGCGAACTTGGCGCGTTTCAAACGGCGTATAAGCTCTTCAGTCTTGCCGGAGAACATAGAGCCGCATATTACTTCGATTCTCCCTCTGCGTTTGGTTTCCTGTATGTGGTCTTCCGAGAATAATACCATGTTTTTAAGTGTTATATTCAGTCGCAAAAGTAATGATTTTGTTTGCTTCCAGGTATTTTTTCATTATTTATTTCTACATTTGTACCATTAATACGGACGGGAGAAGGATATGCAAGCATTATTGAATGATATAGAACTGGATGTTCAGGAATTGAAATGTTTGATGCAGTCGATATCCGCCGATGCAAATCCTGTGTTGAAGATAGTTGCCAAAAGGAATATCCATCAAATGCAGGAACGGCTGGATGCGCTGACCAAATTGCTGGATGCCGCTTTTGTGATAACTCCGGCGGAACAGACCGCTCCTGATACCGTGCAGGGCATGACCGAGTCGGACGTTGTTTCCGAACCTGTGACAGAAACCCCGGTTGAAACGGCTCCCGTTTCGGATATCGCAGCTCCCGCTTCGCCGATTTTGGCCGAACGTATTAAACCGGCTAAGGACTTACGCCACGCTATCAGCCTGAATGATTCGTTCCGCTTTACCCGCGAACTGTTTAGCGGGGATACGGCGCGTATGAATGAAGTGGTACGCCGGTTGGGCGAGGCTTCTTCTTTGGATGAGGCGATGGCTGTTTTTATATCAACGGTTCGGCCGGACGAGGAGAATGAGGCGACGGCGGATTTTGTGGAACTTCTCAAGAAGTATTTCAGTTAAAAAGTAGCGGATATGGGAAAACTTTATGTGGTGCCTACACCGGTAGGAAATTTGGAAGATATGACTTTCCGTGCGATTCGCATTCTGAAAGAAGCGGATTTGGTGCTGGCCGAAGATACACGGACTTCCGGAATATTACTGAAGCATTTTGAGATAAAGAATGCGATGCAGTCTCACCATAAATTTAATGAACATAAAACGGTAGAAAGTGTTGTAAATAGAATAAAGGGCGGTGAGACCGTAGCGCTGATATCGGATGCGGGTACTCCGGGAATCTCCGATCCGGGTTTTCTGGTAGTTCGCGAATGTGTCCGCAACGGTATTGAAGTGCAATGCCTGCCGGGGGCTACAGCCTTCGTTCCGGCATTGGTGGCTTCAGGATTACCTAACGAGAAGTTCTGCTTTGAGGGCTTTCTCCCTCAGAAAAAAGGTAGGATGACACGGCTGAAAGGGCTGGCGGAAGAACGCCGGACAATGGTCTTTTATGAATCCCCCCACCGTTTGGTAAAAGCGCTGACGCAGTTTGCGGAATATTTTGGTGCGGAGCGGCAGGCATCCGTCTCTCGTGAAATATCTAAGATACACGAAGAAACGGTACGCGGTACTCTCACCGAATTGATAGAACATTTCACCGCCAACGAACCGCGTGGTGAGATAGTGATTGTAGTAGCAGGAATAGACGATTAAATAACTTCATTAACAAAACGTAAAACAAAAGCGTATGAAAAAGTTAGCTGTTTTAATTGTATGTGCGGCCGTTATGGCTTCATGTGATAGCTTCTCTGGCGGTAGCAAAGACCAGTTGAAAGCTGAAAACGATTCTCTTTTGATGGAATTGACTCAGCGTAATGCTGAATTGGATGAGATGATGGGTACTTTCAATGATATTTCGGAAGGATTTCGCCAAATCAATGCGGCAGAGAGCCGTGTGGACTTGCAGCGTGGTGCGGTTGCAGAGGGTTCTCTGAATGCAAAACAGCAGATAGCCTCTGATATTGAATTCATTCGCAAGCAGATGGAAGAAAACAAACAGCAGATTGCGAAATTGCAGTCTATGCTGAAAAGTAGCAAAACCAATTCTTCTCAATTGAAGAAGGCTGTTGAATCTTTGACGCAGGAGTTGAATGCGAAAACTCAGCGTATTGAGGAACTGCAGGCTGAATTGGCTTCCAAGAATATCCGTATTCAGGAACTGGATGCTGCCGTAACAGATTTGAATGCTGTTAAGAGTGAGCTGACTGCTGAAAATGAGGCAAAAGCTAAGACTGTGGCAGAACAGGATAAGGCGCTCAATACCGCTTGGTTTGTATTCGGAACGAAGAAAGAATTGAAAGATCAGAAGATTTTGAGCGGCTCCGGTCTGTTCAAGAAGGGTTCGGTTTTGAAAGACGGCGATGTCAATAAGGATTATTTTACTCAGGTTGATATTCGTACCACTAAAGAAATCAAATTGTATTCTAAGGATGCTGATATCCTGACTACTCATCCTACCGGCTCTTATGCCTTGGAGAAAGATGATAAAGGTCAGCTGACTTTGAAGATTACCAACCCGAAAGAGTTCTGGAGTGTTTCCAAGTATTTGGTAATTCAAGTGAAATAGTTACTTGATTGATAATTGATGGGGCTGTTTCAAAAGAGCGTTTGTCGGCTTGCTTTTGAAACAGCCTTTTTAGTATTCTCTTTATGCCTTATAAAAATCTTTTTTTCGATTTGGACGATACGCTTTGGGCGTTTTCTGCCAATGCTCGTGATACATACGAAGAAATGTACCGGAAGTATGATTACGACCGTTTCTTTGACTCTTTCGAGCATTATTATTCACTCTATCAGCGTCGTAATCTGGAGTTATGGGCAGAGTATGCCGATGGTAAAGTGACGAAAGAAGAGCTAAACCGCCAGCGCTATCTCTATCCATTGGTGGCTGTGGGAGCAGGTGACTCCGCTTTGGCAGAAGCATACGAAAAAGATGCTCTCGCAACGATTCCTACCAAAAGCAAGTTGATGCCTCACGCGCGTGAAGTGTTGGAATATCTTTCGGCGAAATATAATTTGTATATTCTTTCAAACGGATTTAAAGAACTCCAGTTCCATAAAATGCGTTCGTCGGACATTGATAAATATTTCAGGAAGGTGGTTCTTTCCGATGATATCGGAATCCTGAAACCCTGGCCGGAGATTTTTCATTTTGCTCTTTCGGCAACCCAGTCCGAACTGAATGATTCGCTGATGATTGGAGATAGTTGGGAAAATGATATTGCAGGAGCTGCCGGCGTGGGAATGCATCAGGTGTTTTATAATCTGTCCGGGCGTACGGATTTGCCTTTTACTCCTACCTATCAGATTACGGATTTGAAAGAGTTGTTGGATTTATTGTGACATTGGGAGATTAGTTGTACTTTTGCTTTCAATGATAACCGTATAAAACTACCATTATGGAAACTCTCATTCCTTTTGCATTGTTGTGTTTCACTTCTTTTTTTACATTGACGAATCCTTTAGGTACGATGCCTGTCTTTTTGACGATGACACAGGGGATGACGGAGAAAGAACGCCGTTCTATCGTCAGCCGCGCCACACTGGTCTCGTTTATAACTTTAATGGTCTTTGTCTTCGCCGGACAATTTCTTTTCATGTTTTTCGGTATCTCGACGAATGGTTTCCGAATAGCGGGTGGCGTTATCATTTTTAAGATTGGATTTGATATGTTGCAGGCACGTTATACGCCGATGAAGTTAAAAGACGAAGAAATTAAGACCTATGCGGATGATATTTCAATTACTCCTTTAGGTATCCCGATGTTGTGCGGTCCGGGTGCTATTGCCAATGCGATTGTACTGATGCAAGATGCGCATTCTTTTGAGATGAAAGGGGTGCTTATAGGTACTATTGCCCTTATTTATTTTCTTACATTCTTGATATTGAGAGCTTCCACCCGTTTGGTTAATTTATTGGGTGAGACCGGTAATAATGTGATGATGCGTCTGATGGGGCTGATTCTGATGGTGATTGCCGTGGAGTGTTTTGTTAGTGGAATGAAGCCGATATTGGTGGATATAATTAAGGAAGGGTATTTGGGGATGATTAAGTAAGAAACTTGAAAACTCAGGATATTGAAAAAGGTTGCAAGAAAGAAGTCGGTCTTCTACTTGCAACCTTTTTTATAATCAGTCTTTAAGACTTATTATTTCAGCTTTGCTTTGATAGCTTCTGTAGCATTTAAAATGTCAAAATCAAGTGTTGCTTTTACAGAGGTTACTGTTACCTCGGGAGTGTAGAATACTCTGTAAGAGAATTCATAGGGAGTAGTCAGAACTTCAATTGTTTCACCGTCTTCTGTCTCCTCTGTGTATGTTCCGCCGGTTACACCTGTGAAGTCAAGCTTATAGTAGATTTTATCTGCTTCTTCTTGTTCTTCTTCAGGGTCTGTTGGTTTGTTTTGCTGGATACCGGTGTTAATATTTGCAGGGTCGTAACCATTTGTTGAGAACCATTCTGTTACCGGAGCATAATTTTCATCAAGGAAGAACTGCAGGTGACCGGTCGTTGCATCACTTCCTTTGCCGGCATAGGCATACAGGGCTTTAATTCTGAATAACATGTTTCCGTTGTCATTCTTGTAGTCGGAAGCCCATTCCACAGGAGCGAGAATACCGGCACCGGAACCTACCCAACCATTTCCATCTTCCAAAATCACCGGTTGTCCGAGTGTTTGCCATGTATAATCTTTAGTGAATGAAACAATGGTAGAGGTTGTACCCGGAGCATAGAGATGGTCTTTCTTTTCACCAATGGTCAATGCCATCTCATAAGTTTTCTGGAATAAACAAGCTGCGTTCACATTAAGTGTTATTTTGGCTGTCGCTTCACCGTCAGCAAATGAAAATGCTGTTGGTTGGTCACAGAATTTAACTCCGGTAGATACTTCGTCGCATGAAGCAACGGTGACCGGAACGGAAACCGCCCCTTTGGTATTCACACGGTTTAAAGTAAGTGTGAAAGAAGTCTTATCCGGGTGCATTACAACGGGAGTTGAAGCCGCTGAAAAGTTGGCGCCTATTGCGTTTTCATCAGCTTGCGGGCTTGCGATTTCGGTATCTTCATAATCGCTGCAACCTGCAAGAGCAAAGGCGGGAGCTATCAATAAGCCTAATATGTATTTATTTAGTTTCATATGATTCGATTGTTAGATATAATACTATTATTTGTTATCTGCAACGGGTTTGGGAGTATTTCCCGGAGTATTTTGGTCTGCTTCGCTCAACGCTTGGTTGGATTGGAGTTCAACTTCCGGAATAGGCCATAACAATACATTGTCGGTAGGCTCGATTTTGAATATCATTTCACTGTTGGGATATCCGGCCCCGCGACGGTCAACACCTTTGTTCAAACGCATCAAGTCAAACCAGTTTAAACCTTCGCCCCAAAGTTCGATACGACGTTGTTTGAATACTTCTTCCTGTATATCCGTACCGGGGCTATAGCTCGGGTCGCGATAATTCTTAACGAAGTTAACTAATGTCGTTTTACCGTCTTGTCCGGACATTGCTTCCCCCTCTGCTTTTATCAGATACATTTCTTCGATACGCATCAGAGGTATGTCATTGGCGTTTACAGATGTTTCCAACTCATTCTTATAAGGTGCAAACTTAACTTGTGTGTAAGCTCCGTATCCATAATCAGTCATCATAGCCTGTTGATCTTCTGTAAGGTTATTGGATTTCAAGTCAGCACCTAACCACCAACCTTTTCTGGCATCGCTGTTAGGAATTGCCTCATAAAGCTCTTTGTTAATCTGTCGTCCGCCGGAATAATTGGCATATCCATAACTCATGGAACCCATGTGTGAAGGCCAGTTTACGATACCCGAAGTTACAACACGGTCTGTTTCGCTAACAATGATTCCCCACATCCAGTTTTGCTCATCCGAACTCCAAAAAGCAGGAGCGAGAATTTTCTGGTTGTCTTTTTCAGTATACTTGCTGGGAGCCAGTCCTTCTGTTGCCGCTGCCTTGATGGCATTGTCTGCAGCTGTTGCCGCAGCTCCATATTCGTGCATAGTCAAATTAACGCGGGCACTTAAACCGTATGCAACGGCTAAGCTAATGTAACGTTTGTCGGTACGTTTTACTTTAGACTTAGTCAGTAAGTCAATGGCAGAGGCCAAATCTGTAGTGATTTGTGTATAAACGTCCTGAACGGTTGCGCGGGGACATCCCTTTGTGGCAGCTTCTTCCATGTTCTTTTCTGTAATTAACGGTACGCACGGTTTGGTTTCATTACCTTTATAATTGAACTGATAAAGTTGGGCCATAACCCAATATGCAAAAGCGCGCGCGCCTAATCCCTGAGCAAGATAGTATTGTTCTGTCGGATCTTCTACTTGAGGGTCGATACCGCTGATAACATTATTAGAGGCATAAACGATAGAGTACATATCGTTCCATACCATCTGACACTCTAATGAGGTTTGCGAACGGTCTGTATAGTCCAAATCACTTCCTGCCCAGTTATAACCGTTATTATCGCTTACCACGTCATTACCGTTTGTATCAGTAAACAACATGACACTTGGATAACCTATATCGTTATGGCGTTCTGCGTTTAACGCACCTGCATTGGGCATATATTGGTTGAATTGTGCAAAAATAGCATTTACACGAGCCGCAATCTTAGTAGGGTCCTGTTGGCCAATTTCTTCTTTTTGCGAAGAGGTTACAGTGCTACCTTCCGGAAGTGTATCCATGTCCTCGCAACCGGCAAAGGTAAGAGATGCGACCAAGAGGGAAGCGAAAATATATTTTGTTTTCATATTCAAATTCCTATTTATTAATCAATTAAAATGTAAGACTGATACCACCGGAAATTGTACGTATCGGAGTATAAAGTGCTGTAGTGGCAGAAATATAACTCTGACGAGGGTCAAGACCTTTGCGTGCAGAAATCAAACCCACATTGTCGGCTGTAAAATATACACGTACTTTCTCGAGCATTATCTTTTGAACTAAAGTTTTGGGCAGTGTGTAACCTACCGTAATATTATTGATGCTGAGATAATTTGAGTTTGTCAACCAACGTGTAGAAGTGGAGTTCGTATATTGATCGCTTGCATTTAAACGCGGAATATTGGTATTGGTGTTTTCCGGTGTCCATGCGTTGTAGATATCTTTATGCCAGTTTTGTCCGGCAAAGCTGGATGAACCGCCATGCATCATACGTCTGTAACCGGAATCATAAATTTTACCTCCCAACTGGTAAGATAACTGGATAGATGCATCGAATCCATAGGCCTCAAATGTAGTTCCCAAACCACCATATACAGTAGGCATCATATCGTCTGTTGCTACTTTATAACCTTCGGCAGTAGTATAGTTGGGAGTCTTGATACGGTTACCGTCACCATCCTCCGCCCAATATAGCGCTTCACCGGTCTCAGGATCAACTCCGGCATAATCAACCAGATACATACGGTACATTGATTCTCCCTCTTCGTAGATACGAGTGTCGTCAATCATCTTACCATTTAAGTCAGGATGCAACTTGTTGATTTTGTTTTGAACGAAAGTTGCATTCAGATTTACATTCCAGTTAAATTTGGAATTGTTTAGAATCTGGTAATTCAAATCGATTTCAACACCGGAGTTTGTCATAGAACCTACATTCATCGGAATTGCCGTATAGCCTAAGCTACCCGCTGTCGGTCTGTTGTAAAGCATATCATCCGATTTACGTCCGAAATACTCAATAGTACCATTCAATGTGTTGTCGAACAAAGCAAAATCAACACCGATGTTATAAGATGTAGAAGTTTCCCAAGTCAGATCCGGATTACCTTTATAAGACAAAGTTCCGTCGGCAAAGATACCATTGGCACCCGTCATTTTATATTGGTCCATCCAGGGATAGTAGTTCTTGTCAAGGTCAACTCCGGGGTATAATATGTCATCATTACCTTGTTGTCCGAAAGATGCTTTCAACTTCAACATGTTGATCCATGCAATATCTTGCATAAAATCTTCCCGGCTGATCATCCATGCGGCACTTGCGGCCCAGAAATTACCCCAACGGTTATCGGGAGAGAAACGTGATGAAGCATCACGACGATAAGAAATGTTACCGAAATAAGTATCGTTATATGAATAGTTCACACGTCCGAAGAAACCTTTTGTAGAATAAGTGTCTTTTTTACCGCCTGCAGAGAAATTATCAATTGCATTACTCAGATAGAAGCTTTCCGGATTATACAGATTTTGTGCGTTACCGTATAATTCGGTGTATTCATAAGTATATCCGTCGTAACCCGCAGTAATATCAAAATGGTGGACATCTTTGAGTGCGAATTGATAGTTGGCTACGTATTGTTGGTCGAAACCATATGTACGCATCGCAGCTTGATAAGCTGTACCGCCATAAGAAGCACTCTGTCCCATATAGGCGTTACCCAAGTCATTGTAACGAGTATTGTCTACATTCAGACCGAAACGGGCTGATACATTCAAACCTTTTATCGGATTAATCTCTGCAAACCAGTTTACATTGATTACATCCATTAAATATTCTGTTTTATTATAGGTCAAGTCGCCGGCCGGGTTAGCAATTGACATGAAAGAACGTGAGTTCTTAGTGCTCTGCCCGTCTCCATAATCGTATACTTTACGACCGTTATTCAACATTATATTCTTATCTGTGTCACGAACATACATCGGGTATACCGGAGCAATGTTATTTGCAACGAAGAATGCGTTACCTGAAGAAGCTGTTGCATTCGCATCCTGTTCTGCCGGGTAGCGGCTCTGTGAATTGATATAGCTGAAGTTAGCGCCTACCTTCAACCATTGTGTCAGTTTGTAATCCCCTTTAAAGCGTCCGTTATAGCGTGTAAGGCCGGAACCGGAAATCACTCCTTGGTCATCCAAATAGCCGAAAGCCAAATAATACGTTGCTTTTTCATTACCGCCGGAAGCGTTGATGTTATATTCTTGGCGTAAGTTATTCTGGAATGTTTCATCTGCCCAATTATCCGGAGTGTAGTAATAACTTCCGTCGCTGTAGCCTAAAGTTGCGTTTGGATTCAGTCTTCCATTTGAGCCGATTAACAGTTCACCAGCAGGTGTAGTATAAATATTGTATCCTAAACCACCGGAAGCTTTGGTCGGCAAAATAGAATTAGCTTTGATATTGGCTGCTTCGGGAGAAAGTCCCTGAGAAATCTGAGAGTTATAAATAGCTTGATAAGCTGTTTCAATGTAGTTCTTAGGACTGGTCATCACATCGTAGTTCTTGATAGCACGAGAGTTAACACCCCATTTTGCATCAAAGTTTATGCGAGCCTTACCGCTGGTACCTTTCTTTGTTGTAATCATAATGATACCATTGGCACCACGGGCACCATACAGGGCTGTTGAAGCTGCGTCTTTTAAGACAGTCATAGACTCGATATCTGATGTGTTGATAGTAGATAAGTCACCGTCAAATGGTACACCATCTACAACATACAACGGGTCTGTACCTGCATTGATAGAACCGACACCGCGAATACGTACTTTTGCTGACACACCCGGTTGACCATTATCACTCAAAATCTGTACACCGGCTACTGCACCGGCTAAGGCATTAGAAACATTAGCTACTTGTCTTTTTTCTATTTTATCTGCTTTCATTACGGCAGCAGAACCTGTAAAAGAACCTTTGGTAGAAGTACCATAGGCTGTAACAACAACCTCTTCAAGTACTTCTGTATCAGACTTTAATACGATTCTCAAATTAGGTTTGATTGCTACTTCTTGTGTCTGCATACCTACGAACGAAACCTGCAAAGTCTTCGCAGAACTATCAGATGCATAAATATCTCTAAATAAATAACTTATAAATAATAACATATTTATCCTACTTGACTAAAACGTCAACAGAACATATTCAAGAGGGAATTAACAAGATTATAAAGTTACTCGTGTGTTACCGTACTTCAAAACAAAGTACTGATTCTTAAAATGTTACATACTGTAATATAACTTATATGATAACTATTAAAATATACCTTGGTCTTTTATTGCACTATCTTTGTAAATAAAAAGTAATCTAAATATTGGTTGCTATCAAAGATGAGGCATGCTATAATAAAAGCAGTAGATTTAGATCTCATGTCAAAATAAAACACAGTATTGTAGATGAAAGAACTTTGCATAAGTAGGAAGATAAGAAAGAGAGATTCTTATTTTTTATCGTACTTTTGAATTGTTGCTTACAGAAAATCGTTATAAAATTACTATTATAATAAGATTATAATTATCTTTGTGTAAAACATGTAATCTATGGCAAAAATCAATCCTTTTATAACCAGTGGCTATATTTCGGCAGAGTACTTTTGTGATCGTATCATTGAAACTGCCACATTAACACGCTATATAACCAACGGTAACAACGTAGCTTTGATATCTCCCCGCCGTTTAGGAAAAACGGGGCTGATAGAACATTGCTTTCATCAAAAACAAATAAAGGAAGCATATCATACATTCTTAATTGATATATATGCGACAAAGAATCTTCAAGAGTTTGTATTTGAACTTGGAAAAGGTATTTTGAACGGTTTAAAGCCACGTGGAAGAAAAGCGTGGGAAGTATTTCTCAAAAGTTTGTCTTCTCTTCGTACCAGTATTTCTTTTGACTTCAGCGGTAATCCAAGTTGGAATCTGGAGATGGGAGATATAAAGACTCCTACCATTACTCTTGATGAAATATTTCATTATTTGGAACAAGCAGATAAACCTTGCTTAATCTCCATTGATGAGTTTCAAGTTATTGCTAAATACCCGGAAAGTGATGTTGAGGCTACACTACGAACACATATCCAACACTGTTCTAATGCGAAATTTATTTATGCCGGTTCGCAACGACATATGATGGGAGAGATATTTACCAGCCCATCACGTCCGTTTTATCAGAGTACGGCTATCATGGAATTATCTCCTATTGATATAGATATTTATACGGAATTTATAAAAAAGCACTTTACGGAGAATAAGAAAATAATTACTGAGGAAACAGTTCAAGAAGTTTATCAGCGTTTTGAAGGAATAACTTGGTACATTCAATTTCTGGCAAACTCACTTTATGCAATAACTGCTGAAGGTGAAGAATGTACAGTTGATAAAGTGAATACTGCAGTTGATAATATTTTGGCACAATTGAATTTTACCTATTCTTCGCTTTTGTTTCAACTTCCACCTAAACAAAAAGAAGTTCTTATTGCTATTTGCAAAGAAGGGAAGGCGCAGGAGATTACTTCCTCCAAATTCTTGAAAACTTATAAACTGACTGCCAGTTCTGTACAAGGAGCCATTAAAGGACTTTTGGATAAAGATTTTGTAACTAATGAATTAGGTGTGTATAGCATATATGATAAGTTCTTTGATATTTGGCTGAAGAAACAGATAAGTTAAAGCTAAATTTACTTATCGACCGGCTGTTTATACTGGATTCATCATATTCCTTAAATTAAAAAATAATATAGCCCAAGTATACATTAATATAATGTAGCTTGGGCTATATTTTCACTATTGTAGAATGAATGGATAGAATCTTATACGATAATTAATTTGCAGTCGAAACCGGTAGGTTATTATCCCATCCTTCATTTTGTTGCGTCATATATCCCGCATTTATTTCTGCCGCAGGAATAGGAAATACAAATTGCTGAATATCAAATGGTTCATATCCAACAAGAGCAACTTTATCTCCCATTCGACGTGCATCATAGAAACGATGACCTTCACCTGAAAACTCACGGATACGTTCTTCCGATATAAACTGCAATAAATCAGCTTGTGTTGTAGGCAAATCAGCTATTGACGTAATATCTTTGTTACGTTTTGCTGTATATAATAAATAATTTTGCGCCAATGGAAGATTGTTCTGGCGTGTATAAATCTCCGCAAGTATCAAGCTCATTTCCGATTTACGGAAAATAGGAATGTTACTCGTTGCAGCGGATGTTGGAAGCCCTTGGTATTTCAGTGTCTTGGTACCATTCAGAAGCCCTTTTCGGATATCGTTATTCTCATACAAAGCGATGGTGGAATTAGTTAGAGTTGCACCATAAGAACCGTATAAAGTATTCAAAGAATTGGCAGATAGATTATCAGCTTCCGTCTTAGCTATAGTAAACAAGTCTTCATCTGTAATGGCTAATGAAGTCCACATAGAGACATAAATTTCATCACTTGGGATATTGTCATTACCTGTACCATCTCCTTTGCCCTTTAACTCAATCGCTTTTTTTGCAGCACCTTCAGCTATCGAGTATTCTCCTAAAGACATATACACACGTGCTTTCAATGCTTGAAGTCCCATAGAACCCATATAAAATGCATTGGGTTCACTTACAACTTGAGTTGCTTCATTCAAGCAGGTTTCCGCATTGGTTATGTCAGAAGTAATCTGTTCATAAGTCTGTAGAATGTTGGAGCGATCAATTTTTGTAAATGGTTCAATAGGTTCTTCTTTTACTAACGGCAATCCCATATTGTCAGTACCTATATGGTAAGGCTTTCCAAACAAATTGACCAGATAGTAGTTAGCTAAAGCCTTTAACGCATAGCATTGTCCCATATAAAGGTTAATGTCTGCAATATCTTTTTCGGTAAGAAATAGACTTTCTGCTTTGGCAAGCACATCTTTTGCACCGGCGATTGTACGTGTGGTACGGTCTACTACCTGCAAACCATAATACCACATGTCTTCAAGTTCTGCATCAGTATCAGAGATAATCCAATTGCTTTGATAATAAAAATGCCCGGTACTTGAACTACCGTTACTCACGCCACCACAAAAATCACCATATGCTACGGCATAGTTTCCAAGAAACCGGTAACTTCCTAAAGCGTAGTAAGCACCGTTCATTCCGTTTTGGATATCTTGCACGCTTTTATAAGCCTCATCTGTTGGTATTTGTTGGAAATTCTCGGTATCAAAATCGCATGCTGTCATGCCGAGTGTGAGAATCGAGAATAGCATCAGTTTATATATTCTTTTCATATAAATTTCTGTTTTATTATTTTTGTTCTAAATTCAGTCTATTCTATAATTAGAAACCTAAGTTTACGCCAAACATAAAGCTGCGCGGTGCAGGATAGTTCCAGAATTGTACCCCATCCGGAGTGACACTTGCCGGGTCGAAACCACGATAATTGTCAGCACAGAAAGTATACACGTTTTCTGCATTCATAAAGACGCGGCAACTTCTAATGAATGTTTTCTCCAACAATGATTTGGGTAGAGTGTAGCCCAATGAAATAGAACGTATTTTCAAATAGTCTCCATCCATCAAGAAACGCGACGATGCACTATTGGCATAATTACTTTCTGTTGTTAAACGTGGAACATCTGTTACATCACCTGGCTTTTGCCAACGATTGTCATAGACATATTCTGTAAAGTTTTGATAGAATGAGCCACCCAATTGTTCATCATAGTGTAAGTTATTACCATAGATTTTAGCACCTAAAGAGTAATTTAATTGTACTGCCAAATCTATGCCTTTCCAACTCAAGCCAGTACTGATAGAACCTGCAAAATCAGGATTGGGGTCGCCAAGATAGCGTTTGGCTGCGGCATTATAGTTAGCTGTAGTCTCATTTCCAGTTTCATTTTTGTACCACAATGCGTCACCGGTATCAGGGTCAACACCTGCATATTCTTTCATCTTAAATTGATAAATAGGATGTCCTACTTCAGTGATTTGGATACTGCCTTCAATAGGGTCTGGAGTACTTAATTTCTTTACTTCGTTTTTATTGAATGCTCCTGTCAAAGTTATGTCCCATTTCCAATCTTTAGTAGTAATTAACAGAGCATTTAGGCTGGCTTCAAAACCACTATTCGCCAATTCACCAATGTTCTTATAATAAGAACTTAAACCTGTTGTCATAGATACAGGTACGGCAAATACCATATCCTTAGTGCGATGATTGTAGTAATCCAATTCGATATTCAATCGGTTGAAGAGAGAAATATCGACTCCGACATTGAACTTATTTGTTTGCTCCCATTTTAAATCAGGATTACCAAATTGTTCGTGAGCCATACCCGGCAAATTGTTATAGTTATACCCAAATCCAAACAGATTGCGGGATGCATACCATGAGTTCTTTGTTGTTTGGTCACCAACTTCCTGATTACCTGAAGTACCGTAACTCATACGCAAGGTTAGATTTGTTAACCAATCTTTTGTGTTTTCCATAAAGGCTTCGTTAGAGATACGGTATTTGGCACCAACAGACCAGAAAGGAGCCCATCGGTTGTTGCTACCAAAGCGTGATGAACCATCATAACGGAAACTTCCAGACAGATAATATTTGTCATTGTAATCATACTGCGCATTGGCAAAGAAAGAACACAATAATAGGTTATATTGATAAGTAGCAGCACTACCCGGTACGGCGGCATTAGAAACTTCATTGAGATAGTCTACCGGATAATTGGAGCCAGCCAGGTAAGCTTGCTTCATATTGATTTTCTGTCCTTCTTGTCCAAGTAGGAAATTTACATGATGCTTGTCTTTCCAAGTATCAATGTAATTCAATGTATTGGTTATGGAGAACTGGGTATTGACAGTTGTATTGTTCTCACCCATACCACGCATATCCAATCCTTGTGGTTGCATAAATGACCAATAGCCAAATTCATCCAATATTAACGCGTCAATACTGGCACGGGTATTCCAGAATATTTTATCAGTGAAGTTCAATTGAACAAATGGTGACAAAACCGCTCTATACTGTTTTGCAGTACCTTTATCTCCATTTTCACTACGTTGAGCTACCGGATTATAACCTGCATAAGATGTATCCCAATTCCACTCGCCGTTTTCAGTACGAACAGGATTCATCGGGTTCATCATATAAGCCATGGTGATAGGATCTGACATATATCCACCACCGGAACCCATGTTTGTTTTGGTATACGAAAGGCTGGAATTTACCCCATATTTGACATATTTACTAGGCGCATGCTCTAAGTTGAAACGGAAAGAGTAACGTTCAAGGTCTTTTCCTATGATAAATGCCTCTTCATTCATATAATTCATAGAAACATAATATTTAGGGGCATTTTCAGAGTTACCCCCGCCACTAATGTCAAATCCATACTCTTGCACCAATCCGGTTCGAGTAACTTCATCTATCCAGTTCGTATCATATCCATACTCTTTAGCTTTACTGAGCCAATAACCATCATTCTCTCCTCCATTGCCAACTAAGGAAGTAAAGGCATCATAAAAGTCCCAAGCGCCAGTTTTGTCATAAGGAAGTCCCAGTCCTAATATTTGATTATAGTAGCCGAATGTAGATTCAGGACCAAAATCCGCGTAACCATTTAATAATGCCTCAATAGCCAATTCTTGATTTTGAGTTGTATTTGTAAGTTTATACCGGTTTGTATATGAAGGCATCGTCTCAAAGCCAACCTTCGCAGTGAAGTTTACTTGAGGTTTACCGCTTTTACCTTTTTTAGTGGTAATTACGATAACTCCGTTAGCAGCACGTGCTCCATAAATAGAAGTCGCTGTAGCGTCCTTTAATACTGTAATACTCTCAATGTCATTAGAATTCAACGAGGCCAAAGGAGAAACCTCTTGTCCTTCGCTGGAACGTACCCCGACTGCGTCGGCAAAGTATTGCACGCCATCTACTACATACAATGGTTGTGTTCCTGAATTTAAAGAGTTACGTCCTCTGATGTAAATAGTAGCCGGCGCACCGGGTTGTCCTGAGCCTACACTCATCTGTAAACCGGGAATAGTACCTTCCAATGCTTTTATTGGATTGGCATCATTTTTACTTTCTATTTTCCCTGCTCCAAGTGTAGTTGCTGCTCCTGTAAAAGCTGCCTTTTTGGTGACTCCGTATCCGGTTACGACAACTTCATCAAGTACTTCACTATCAGTTTTTAAAATAACTTTCACAGTCGGTCTTATTGCAACCTCTTGCGTCTGCATACCCACGAACGAAACCTGCAAAGTCTTCGCAGAACTATCAGACATATAAATATCTATAAATTAGCAATTTACAAATTGCATCTATTTCTTGCATTTGACTAAAACGTCAATAGAACATGCTCCAACGGACATCAACAAGAGTTTTACGTTACCCTTATGTACCCATATTCTATGATAAATTATTGATTTTTAGAGTACTAATAGCAATATGCAGTTTTTATTATGACTATTAAAATATACTTTCAATTTTTACTAAGATACATTTGTAAATAAAAAAACGATATAAATAGTGGCAGTGAATGAAAATAAAAAACATATTATTTAGGAAACGGTAAACTAAGATTTCATGTAAAAATAAATACAGTAATTCAGAGATATAAAAGAATATTATAATAAGATTATGATATTTCTTCCCAAAAACATATAACGTATGACAACAAACAAATAAAGGATGCAAATCCGTAGTAAAACATAATAATTCTATCGTGCTTAACTATCAAGCCACTTAGCAAGTTTTAATTCGTTAGACAGCTGTTTCCCTTTCGTTAGACATCCGTTATCCTTTCGTTAAACAACTGTCTAACGAAAGGGAAACAGTTGTCTAACGAATCAGAGCCAGCAGCTTGGCTGCTTGTTTTTGGGGTACTTCTTGACTAAAAAAGCCTTATTCCCCACTTATTTTCCAGCAAACGGTGTTGCTTGTTTCATTTTCTCTAAATCATGAATGATGGTCATATCCATAATATTGGTATAAACTTGAGTGGTTTTTACGCTCTTATGTCCGAGTAGCTTTTGTACGGTAGTGATATTTACCCCGTTGTATATCAGTAACGTCGCATTGGTATGACGTGCCGTATGGAAAGATATATTCTTTGATAATCCGGCCAACTTTGCGAGAGTCAGCAAGTCTTTGTTGACATTTGAGTTATCTCTCAAACGAAAGAAGCCTTCAAGATTATCTCGATATTTATTAAGAGGAGTTCTATAAATTAAAATATTGTAGTACAGTTGTTTATATGGTTCCAAGAGCGTAAATTTGCAGAAAATAAGAATTTTATAATGAACAAGTTATCCCGATACCGTAAGCTTCGTTATAATCA